>ENA-UOOK01000001-UOOK01000001.1-fermentation-metagenome-genome-assembly--contig:-NODE-1-length-306496-cov-6.065354_pt1 | contig 306496 bp, 293 predicted proteins | sample MGYA00245777_ERZ724023 | MGnify/ENA primary metagenome ERZ724023 (study PRJEB28704, sample SAMN03018312) | fermentation metagenome | biome: anthropogenic terrestrial biome; feature: soil; material... | reverse complement strand
GTTGACGGATCCCTATCTTTTGCCGCAGCAGCAAAAGAAGAGCTGTAGCGGCAGTCATAACCCCTAACCCCCCAAGTTGTATCAGAGCCAAAACAACCCACTGAGAGGCTAAACAAAGGTCCTGCCCAGTATTCACAACAGAAAGCCCAGTAACACACAAAGCAGATGTCGCCGTAAAAAGAGCATCAACAAAAGCTATAGGCTTCCCCCACGCCATATTGAGGGTCCATATAAGGAAGGTTCCTACCACGACTAGCGATAGGAACCCTCCAACAATGGTCCTCTCTACTCTGAGAGAACTATAGGTTTTCAAAATTACAGCCCCAAAGCGTCTCTAGCCTGCTCCACCAATCTTACAAAGGCTGGCATGTCGTTAATAGCCAACTCAGAAAGCATCTTCCTATTGATAGAGATGCCGGCTTTCTTAAGCCCATTCATCAGGGTGCTATATGACATCCCCTGAGCACGTGCCGCAGCATTAATACGAGTAATCCACAAACGACGAAACTCTCTTTTCTTAATCTTACGATCATCATAAGCCCTCGAAAGGGAATGAAGGAAAGCTTCTCGTGCTCTTCTGTAAACATTTTTCTTTCTGCCCCAATATCCTTTTGTAATGGCAAAAAGTTTCTTTCTTTTCTTATTGCTTGTGCTACCACCCTTAACACGAGGCATAGCATGTCACCTCTTTCAATCTATCTATTAAAAGTTTTAAAATCTATGAATGCATCTTGCCCCTAGCTATAAGGAAGCAGCCGTTTCATATCTGTAGTCAATGCATCAGAAACATATCCAGCCTTACGAAGACGACGAATTCTGCTTCTGCTCTTCCCTGTCAAAAGGTGCCCTCTTCCATTTTTCCTATAAGCAAACTTTCCAGTACCTGTAGCTGCAAATCTTTTTTTCGCACCAGAATGGGATTTCAATTTAGGCATAATAAATACCCCCTTCCAATAAAGAAATATAATCCTCCAACGTTTATTCAGTTTTTCCAGAGGAAGAACCCTGGTTCGGATTATCGGTGTTTTGATTGTTCTGGTCTTTTTTCGGCTGTTTATTACTCCCTTCCTTGGGCTTTACCGGCCCTGCAGGAGTAATCATTATCCTCATATAGCGGCCTTCCATTCGAGGTTCGCCTTCATGTTTCCCCAAGCCTTCGCAATCGCGAATCACTCTCTCCAAAACCTCCCGCCCCTTGTCAAGGAAAGCCATCTCACGACCACGGAAACGAATAACCACTTTTACCCTGTCGCCATTTTCCAGAAAGCGGATGGCATTCCTGACTTTAACGTTAAAGTCATGTTCTTCTGTAGTTAACTTGATCTGTACTTCTTTAACCTGAATGGTCTTCTGGTGCTTTTTGGCTTCACGTTTTTTCTTGTCCTGATCAAAAGTATATTTTCCGTAATCCATTAATTTGGCTACCGGATTATTATTGTCCGGTGATATCAGCACTAAATCTAATGCTGCTGCGTCAGCTCTGGCAAGAGCCTCTGCAATTGGCACAATTCCTATCATTCCGCCATCTGCATCGACAAGTCTGACTTCAGGAAAAGTAATTTCCTGATTAATGAGATGACCTCTGCGGCTTTGTTGAGCGATAATAATACCTCCTTTGGTTTTTCGCATAAAAATAGCGGATTTTCTCCGCCCACACACCAGCATCCCAGGATGCAGTCACTGTAGACCTCTTTACCGAAGCTGGAGGTGAGAAGCGGAAACTTCTACTTGTTATCGGATCAAAGTATACAGGGGCAGAGCCCTTGCGTCAAGCGCTCCGCCCCAAATAATACGGTAATTATTACTGATTCAGGCTCACTGCAAGACAGTGGTCCAAATCACCCTGCTTATCTTTTCTTGTCATTGCGATGATAGGTCAATTTAAAGATCTCACCGGCTGCAAAAGGAAGCAGAACCAGCGACAAGATCACGGCCCAGTCACGCAGCTGCAAAGGGACTGTATGGAAAGCGTCTCCCATAAAAGGCAGGTACACCACAGCCAAAGTTAAAATAAGGGAAAGCAGTATAGCCTTGTTCAAGGTAGGGTTAGAGAAAAAGCCGAGGCCGAACACGGAGTGGCGCTCCGACCTGCTTGAGTAGGCCCTGACTAATTCAGCCATAACCAGACTGATAAAAGCGTAGGTATGGGCTCCCATTGAAGGTTCTGTTCCCGCCAAAGGCATGAAGTGAAAACCTGAAACTAAGGCTCCGCCTTCCAGATAAAGGTCAGGATAAAAGATCCTGCCCAGATTAAAAGCTGCAAATACTGTCACCATTATTGCCAGAGCCTGTACAACAATGGAAAGCAACATTTCCTTGTCCAGTATTTTGTCTTCAGGACTGCGTGGCGGCAGCTTCATAATTCCATCTTCTGCTCTCTCCTGACCCAGTGCCAAAGCCGGAAAACTATCCGTCACCAAGTTAAGCCAGAGCAACTGGATCGGCAGCAAAGGCGTATACTCAGGTCCCAAAATCATATTCGTCAGAAAAATAATGAGAATCTCACCAAAATTACAGGAAAGCAGAAAGCTGACAACCTTGCGGATATTGCTAAAAATCACTCTCCCCTCTTTAACTGCATGTACAATTGTAGAAAAGTTATCATCGGTCAGAATCATGTCAGCTGCACTCTTGGCTACTTCAGTTCCGGTAATACCCATGGCTACGCCGATATCAGCCCGTTTCAAAGCCGGGGCATCGTTGACACCGTCACCGGTCATAGAGGAGATGTGACCATTCGCTTTGATGGCATCAACTATCTGGACTTTGTTCTCAGGCGAGACACGAGCATATACTGAAGTATTTTCAGACACCATCTGCAGTTCTTCTCTGGTCATCTTATCCAAGTCAGAGCCGGAAAGAACATCATCATCTTCTCCGCGAAGATGGAGATCGTTAGCGATTGCGACAGCTGTTTCTTTATGGTCGCCTGTGATCATGACAACACGGATACCGGCCTCATGGCAAACCCGGATAGATTCTTTAACTTCCGGACGGGCCGGGTCAATCATACCCATCAGACCGACGAAAATCATATCCGTTTCCATGCCTGCAAACTCTGCATTATCATGCTGGCGGTAAGCAAAAGCGAGTACACGCAGCGCTCCACGTGCGAAATGGCTGTTCATCTCGGTTATTTCCTGCCGGCGCTCATCTGTCAGATCAACCACCCCGGAAGAAGTCAATTCCTTAGCGGAGCGATCGAGAATACGGTCAGGGGCACCCTTGGTCATAGATATATAGGCTGCATCAGGCAAAGTCGTGTAGGCGACAGTCATCATTTTTCGTGCTGAATCAAAAGGCTTTTCACCGGCGCGCGGGTGTGCCTGGCGTACGGCGCTGATATCTCTGGAACAGCCTTTGGCAGCTGCTGTCAGCATAGCACCCTCTGTCGGGTCACCTATCATCTGGGTTACGCCTGCTTCGCTGCGCAAAACGGCATCATTGCACAAGATCCCGATTTCAAAAAGTCGGTCCAGCACATCCTGAGAAACAGCAACTTCTTTTTCGTCCGTACTGTTTATATCACCTTCGGGTGTATAGCCTGAACCACTTACCTCAAAAACCCGCTTGTCGGCATAGAGTCTGGTGACAGTCATCTCATTTTGTGTCAGAGTCCCGGTTTTATCACTGCAAATTGTGTCAACACTGCCTAAGGTTTCAACGGCAAGCAGACGTTTTACAATGGCGTTCTCCTTAGCCATCCGGTTCATACCCAAAGACAATACGATTGTAACAACAGCCGGCAGTCCTTCCGGAATGGCAGCCACAGCCAAAGCCACTGCAGTCATGAACAACTGCAGCGGATCGCCGCCCTGCAATAAACCAACTCCAAAAATAACACCGACAACAATTAGAGACAAAATACCGAGGATCTTGCCCAGGCGATTAAGATTCTGCTGCAAAGGTGTCTGCTCCTGCTTAATGTTCGTCAGGCTGGAAGCAATTCGACCCATTTCAGTTTTCTGTCCGGTGGCAACAACTATGCCGACAGCGCGGCCATAGGAAATGGCTGTGCTGCTATAGACAACATTTTTACGGTCTCCTATGCCCAAAAGCTCGTCTGTAATGAAGTCAGCATCCTTGTCTACAGGAACTGATTCACCGGTCAGTGCCGATTCATCAGCTTGCAGATTTTGACTCTGAATGAGTCTGATATCAGCGGGAACAACGTTACCAGCTTCCAGCTGCACCAGATCTCCCGGCACAAGCTCTGCTGCTGCTATCACCTGCAATTCTCCGTTGCGGATGACATGGGCTTCTGGAGCAGCCATCTTTTGCAAGGCTTCAACGGCTCTTTCTGCTTTGCCTTCCTGATAAACGCCCAGAAGTGCATTGATAATGACGATAGCTAGAATAACACTGGCGTCCAGAATCTCGCCCAGCGAACCGGATATAATCGCAGCAATAATCAGAATAATGATCATAAAATCTTTAAACTGGTTCAGAAGCTTGACAAAAAAGGATTCCTTCTTTTCTTCAGCCAGCTCGTTGGGACCATATTTCTCCAGAGCTTTTGCCGCGGCAGCAGCAGACAGACCCTCCGCAGAGTCTGTCTCCAGTTTTATAATCACATCTTCTTTCTTGCTTACCGAGGATTCTGCCAAAGTCATTGCTGACTCCTGCATAGCCTCGCCGGTCACAATTTCAGTTGTTTGCTTGCTCATCTGATGCCTATTTTTCCCCCTTCATTCGCTTGGCCACTAACTCCGCTATGATTGTCATTTTTATCTGCCTCATCTTCCCTGATTTCTTCTTCGGGAATTATCTCTAATAAGATCTGATCAATCCGACGGTCATCCATCTCTAAAACTGTAAAACGTAAATTCTCAAATGTTACCACAGGCCGCTCACCATCGCCCGGAATTCTTCCCAGTAATGAAAGAACAAAGCCCGCTAGAGTATCATAGTTGTCATCTTCCTCCAGATCGTCCAGAGCTTTAACATAGCGTCCTGCCTCCTGGGGTGTCAGCAGGCCGCTTAAGATAAAGCTGCCATCAGGATTTTCAATAACATCTGTCTTCGGCGGATCGTATTCATCTTCAATCTCCCCCACGATTTCTTCCAGCAGGTCTTCCATCGTGACAAGCCCTTCAGTGCCCCCGTACTCATCCACTACGATCGCCATAGATATATGCTTTGACTTCATTTCGCGAAATAAAACATCAATTTGTTTTCCTTCGGGTACAAAATACGGATTACGCATAATCATGTGTAAATCAAAGCTGTCAGCCCGGTCATCCTCCGGCACACGCATTAAATCCTTAAGAAAGAGTGTACCTACGATATTGTCTAAGTCTTCGTCGTAGACAGGGAAACGCGAAAAGTGTGCATTCGCAGCAAAATTAACCGCCTCGTCATAAGTAGAATTCACCGGGATGGCACTTACCGATAGGCGCGGGGTCATAATTTCTCCCACATCCTTATCATCAAAGGCGAAGATGTTATCGATTAGAATAGCGTCCTCCGCCGGCAAATCACCTGTATCTACCCCCGCTTCTGCCAGTATACGGATTTCATCCTCCGTAACAGTATCCTGGGTTTCTTTGGGATCAATACCAAAGAGCCGCACGACCAGATTCGTGCTCCAGGTCAAAAGTTTTGTAAAGGGGCGGAAGATAACATCAAAGAAAAGTAAAAGCGGGACAACTTTCATCGCTGTTTTTTCGGGGTCTAGCATAGCCAGGCGCTTGGGGACCAGTTCACCTAATACAAGGGAAAAATACGACACCAGTATGGTGATCAATACTATGAAAAATGTCTGCAGCCAAGGTCTTTGCAAGGTCGGATCAACAGCTATATAAAGACGCGACGCTATCTTGTCCGCCGCAAAAGCACTGGATAGGAAACCGGCCAAAGTGATAGACACCTGTATTGTTGCCAGCATTTGACTTTTGTTATCGACAATATTAATCAGTTTCTGCGCAGCCGAATTACCCTCATCGGCCAGTTTTCTGATACGATTGTCGTTTTGTGTAACAATTGCCATCTCTGATCCGGCAAAAAAGCCGTTAATCAGGATCAAAATAAAAATAAGTATCAAATCAAAAGCTAAGGAAGCTGATTGCGATTGAACCGCTAACTCCTGATTTGACAGTACCACCCTCATAAGAGGGCCAATACAGCCAGATTCGTCCAAGTCTATATACCTCCAAAATATTGCGGGAAAACTTCTGCCTTTGCGGCAAGCAGTGCCTTCACTGATAACATTGTTCCTCGCTCGTATAAGTCGACGATGTGCCTATATTATCAAAACATCAGAGCCACTGCAAGAATCAGTATTATTAACGACATGTTTCTCGCAACTAAAGGTCCGGTTTCAGACGCTGCTGCCGGGAACAATGCAGATCTTGCAAATTCCGTTTGACAAATACATTATTTTGCTCTTATAATCACTTAGTACTCATACGCACCATTAGCTCAGGTGGTAGAGCAACTGACTCTTAATCAGTAGGTCCAGGGTTCGAATCCCTGATGGTGTACCAGAGGAGTTAGCCCTTGAGACAACAGCGTCTCAGGGGCTTTTTATTTATAAATCCACTGCATAATTCAAAATATTGTAGTCAATTTTGGAGTCAATTTTCCGCCCTTGTCATTTTGCACAATCGAAGATCTTCTTCCTTGGACCAGTACCGCCAGCGTCTGGCGTCACATTTCAGTGCATCTTCGTCACTGTGGGCATCGATATCTCCGCGCAGCTCCGCATCATTATTATTCTTATTACTTTTCATAGATCTATTCTACAAAATCAACTTGATTTGTGTTCTTGAATATTTGGTTGAAAACATCAGCATGAGAAAACAAGAAGTTTCATAATCTCTCTGCTGCGACAGGAGATTTAGCACACACCTGAGTCTTTTCTCAACGTTATAAATACCTATATTGGAATTTTCAATATTCTTTTGCTAGCCTTGAAGCTAATTGTTTTCTGGTATATAGTACTTTTTAATTATTATTTCTTTAGAATTATTACAAGACTGAAATAGATTAAAATTTTATGACTGATCAAATCAAAAATCTAAAAGAGACACTGCAAGCAAAAAATATTCGCCTGTCACATCAGAGACTGAAGGTGCTGGAGTATCTCGCCCAAAATAAAACTCATCCCAGCGCAGATGAAATCTATTCAGCACTGCAAAAGGATCTGCCCAGCCTGTCCAGAGCTACAGTTTATAACACATTACACATGCTGCAGGAAGCAGGTCTGGTCAATGTTGTGTCCATCGAAGACAGTGAAAATCGTTATGAAATACTCACTGAAAGCCATGGACACTTCCAATGCACTTCCTGCAAGAAGATTTTCGACTTCAGCCTGAATATGAAAGAGATTGAGTCAACAGATCTTGCAGATTTCGAGATAAAAGAAAGAGATGTATATTTCAGAGGACTTTGCCCGGACTGTTGCGAAGCCGGGCGCAAAACATCTCATAAATAATAGAGGAGGTATTTGAGTGACAAAATATGTGTGCAAAGTTTGCGGATATATCTACGATGGATCCGACGGCGCCTGGGAAGACTTAGCCGAAAGTTGGGAATGCCCGCTCTGCGGCGCACCCAAGTCAGAGTTTGAAGCTGTCCGGGAAACTCCAGCAGAAACTCAGCCTGCCCCTCAAGGTCAAGTTAGGGTTGAACTCGCAGACAATTCAGGAGATCTGTCCAGTTTAGAGATGAGTGCTCTGTGCTCCAATCTGGCCCGGGGCTTTGAAAAGCAGTACCGGCCAGAGGAAGCCGAGGCATTCAGAGAACTGGCCGCCTACTTTAAAAGTGTGACTGTTCCGGCAGTGAATCCTGCTTACAGTCAAATGCTTGATCTGCTGGAAATTGATTTGAACGAGGACTTTCCTGTCGCCCATAACATAGCGGAAGAGGCTGGAGACAGAGGGGCACTGCGGGCGCTGACCTGGACCGAAAAGGTTAGTCGCATAGTCAAGTCTGCCATTTCACGCTATGAAAAAGAAGGCCCGGCTCTGATCGAGGATACAAATGTCTATGTCTGCACTATTTGCGGTTTTATCTACATTGGTGACAACTTGCCGGAAGTCTGCCCGGTTTGTAAAGTTCCCAATTGGAAATTTGAAATGGTAGAGGCGAGCTAGAGCGATGGCAAGGAAATATGCAGTAAGAAATATCAGACTCTGCACGAAGGACTGCTTATGTCTTTATGTCTGTCCCAGCGGAGCAGCGGATACAGAAAACAGCATCATTGATGTAGATACCTGCATTGGTTGCGGCGATTGTGCTGCTGCCTGTCCTTCAGGTGCTATCTCCATGGTGCCGGTGTTTTATCCTGACCAGCAGGAAGTTCAGGACAAGGTAGTCAACGCCATGCGCAAGCTTTTGCGCAGCAAGGCGGAGCAGGAAAATATTGCTGCCGTTTTGCCGGGCAAACTTGCAGTCGCTATTGAAAAATCAAACCATATCATGGCAGAGGAGCTTCTGCGTGAATCAGGATATCTTTTACCCCAGACAGAAAACTCAAAGCAATTTCTGCTGTCACTGTTAGCACAGGATCAGCCCGAAGGCTTCCCTCGCAAAACTGTAGAAATGCTTTTAGGAAAATATGAAAAATACCAGGAGGAAAAATTAATGAGTGAAAAAGCAACAACTTATGACAATCTGATGACTGCCTTCACAGGAGAATCAGAAGCAAACAGAAAGTACACAGCCTACGCTGAGAAGGCTGAAAAAGACGGTTACAGCAATGCAGCGAAACTGTTCAGAGTAGCAGCTGATGCTGAGACTATCCACGCCCTCAGCCACTTTAAAGTTGCCGGCAAGGTCGGCAGTACTGCTGAAAATCTAAAAGATGGTGTCGAAGGTGAAACCTACGAATATACAAGTATGTATCCGCCCTTTGTCGACCAGGCTCAAGCTGAAGGCAATAGCCAGGCTGTGAGAACATTCACTTATGCTATGAAAGCTGAAGAAGTACATGCCGGCCTATACCAGGAGGCCCTCGATAATTTAGATTCAGAAGCCGAAGAAATTTTCTACTATCTCTGCCCGGTCTGCGGAAATATTGAGAAGTTCGTACCGGACAAATGCAAAATCTGCGGCGTTCCCGGCGACAGATTCATCAAATATTAAGCCAATCTTTTCCCTTGAAAAAAGCTCCTGACAGCATTTGTCCAGGAGCTTTTTTTCTTTCCGGATCTGAATAATCAAGCCTTTAAAGGTCAAATTCTTTCTTGGCTTCAGCAAAAGCTGCCAAAGCAGCATCAAGCTCTTCCTTGGTGTGCGCAGCTGAAATCTGGCAGCGTATGCGCGCCAGACCCTGAGGCACGACCGGGTACTTGAAAGCTACCACATAAATCCCCTTTTTCAGCATAAAGTCCGCAACATCCAGAGCTTTTTTGGCGTCATAAACCATAACAGGTACAATCGGATGGGTACCCGGAATGATCTTCAGACCAAGTTTTTCAATTTCCTTGCGGAAGTATAAGGTATTGGCGTTAACGCGTTCAATCAGATCGCTGTTGCGCTGGAGCATATCCAGAACCTGCAGCGATGTAGCAACAATAGCCGGTGATAGTGTGTTAGAAAAAAGATAAGGCCGGCTTTTTTGCCTGAGCCAGGCTACGATATCCTTATTTGCCAGAGTAAAACCGCCTGAGGCACCGCCCATAGCTTTGCCCAAAGTGCTGGTCATAATATCCACCCGTCCCATGACATTGCAGTGCTCGGGTGTACCTTTACCTCCTTTACCGACAAAACCGGAAGCGTGGGAATCATCAACCATGACCAATGCATCATATTTATCAGCCAGATCACAAATCGATTTAAGATCAGCGATAATGCCATCCATGGAAAAGACTCCATCCGTGGCAATCAATTTGATACGGGCTCCGTCTGCTTCGGCATCTTTCAGGCACTGCTCCAAATGGGCCATATCGTTATTTTTATAGCGATAACGCTTGGCTTTGGACAACCTGACACCATCAATTATACTGGCATGATTAAGCTCATCGGAGATAATGGCGTCTTCCTCAGTCAGTAGAGTCTCAAACAGACCGCCGTTTGCATCAAAGCAGGAAGAATAGAGAATAGCGTCTTCAAAGCCGAAGAATTTAGCCAGTTCTGTCTCCAATTTCTTGTGTTGTGTTTGTGTGCCGCAGATGAAACGTACTGACGACAGGCCATAGCCCCAGCGATCATAGCTGGCTTTGGCCGCAGCAATCAGCTCAGAGCTGTTTGCTAAACCCAGATAGTTGTTGGCACACATATTGATAACGCCCTTGCTTTCAGTAGTATCAATCATGCTGCCCTGAGGCACGGTTAAAACGCGTTCCTCGCTATACAGGCCGGATTTCTTCAGCTCGTTTAAATTGTCCTGGATGATTTTCAGTCCCTTTTTCATATCTTATCCTTTCCTAATCTCTCGCCGTGGTCCAGTCCAGCAAAACCTTACCGGACTTGCCGCTGTTCATAGCAGCAAAGCCTTTTTCAAAATCGCGGAAATCAAAACGATGTGTAATCAGCGGTGACAGATCCAGGCCTGCCTGCACCAAAGCCTGCATCTTATACCAGGTTTCGAACATATCACGTCCGTAAACTCCGCGTAAAGTCAAACTTCCCATAACTAGTTTATTCCAGTCAATTACTGTGCCGGGTTTTTGGAAGCCCAACATAGAGATTTTTCCGCCCGTGATCATGGTATTTATCATCTCGTTCAGCGCTGAGGCGGAACCTGACATTTCCAAACCGATATCAAAGCCTTCTGTCATCTTGAGTTCAGGCATCAAATCCCGCAGGTTTTCCTTTGTCGTATTGACAGTTCTAATGTCAGGAACGACAGTATGTGCCAGTTCGAGGCGTTCCTGCATAATATCTGTCAGCACGACATTCCTGGCTCCGCAAAAACGAGCTACTGCCGCTGCCATGATTCCGATCGGTCCGGCTCCGGTTACCAAAACATCCTCGCCAACCAGGGGAAACATAAGAGCTGTATGAACGGCGTTGCCAAAGGGATCAAATATTGCCACGATATCTTCCGGAACACCGGGCAGGATCTTCACCACGTTTTGTTCAGGAATAACAAGGTACTCCGCAAAAGCACCATTGCGGTTCACACCAACGCCCTTTGTATTTGGGCACAGGACACGGCGACCGGCGCGGCAGTTCCTGCAAACGCCGCAGACAATATGTCCTTCTCCTGATACAAGATCCCCAACTTCGATTGTTGACACCATGGAACCTACTTCAACAACTCTCCCCACATACTCATGGCCGGTCACCAGCGGTGGTTTGACATTTGTTTGTGACCACTCATCCCAGTTGTAAATATGGAGATCCGTACCACAGATAGCAGTTTTTATGATCTCTATTTTTACATCAATAGCCGTGCATTCTGGTATCGGAACTCTGCGGAGCTCAAGTCCCGCTTTGCACCCCGGCTTAACCAGGGCATACATTGATTCACTCATTCTGTTCCTCCTCAATATCAAGCATATTGCTGCTTCTTCAAATACATTATATGACTTTTATTATATATTTTGAACTTAATTTTTAATATCAAAGTATTTCGCGTGCAAGTTGGCTGACTAATAGATGTGTACCGGTATTTGGCGTTCACGGGCGATTTCGACCAGAAGATTATTTGACGTGAAAAAGATCGACTGTGCTGCTAAACCCAGCATGCGTTCATCCAGCAGATTCAGCAGTTCGCTGATGCGGCTGGAAGAGTTAAACAGTGGCATATCAAAGATAAACAAGGGTGTGAGCTGGTCTTTTCCTTTCCAATCCAGCAAAGCCATCCGAAAAGCCAGATATACAATATCTGAAGGAGAATTATTGATCAGAGCGATTTCCTGTTCACGCATTTCCACAGTTTTAAACTTATCCAGTCTTCCCTTTCTGATTCCCCGCTGTTCCTCAATTAAGTAATCATTTATTTCATGATCAACTGCCTGCATGCCCTGCAGGCGTCTGCAGTAGCTTAAAGTCAGGGAACGTAAATAATCCACTGGAACATCCCTCCATTGCACATAAAGAAAGTCCAGCACTGTTATCGCCAGATCCAGCAGTTCGACATCCTCAATCTCTTGCCACAAATTCTGCTCCAGAAAATCCCGCCTGCGGTTAAGTTTGGGAGTTTGAACTAACATCTCTTCTTCTCTTTTTAAGAGTTCCTTCTTCTCTTGCAGCTGCTGTTTGTACCGGGAAATGTCCTGGGACAGCTCGACGCGCTCGATTTCAATTCTCCTGGCTCGGTTTTTATCATAATTTAAAGCCTGAGAACGCAGATTAATATCCTGGTCGCCGGTGCTGGCACCTGTCAGCATGGCTCCGTATAGTTCTTCACAGGCATGTTCATATTCGCGCAGCATGTCCTCATCGGTTCGCCCTTTGCGTACATCCGCTATCTGGTGTAAAAGCTCTGAGACTGATTCATCATAAGAACTTTCTGACTGTCTTTGATTGCGCAGAGCATCCAGGACATATCCCGCATCATTCAAGTTATCGATATCCGCATATAGAGATAATTGTGCCAAAAACTCCTTGCCTGCCCGTATCTGGCTTTCTTCCAAAGAACGCAGAGCAATCTGATTGCGATTAAGATGGGCGGCCAGACGGTCAGCTTCAGCCACAGCTGTTCGCCAAGCTGCTGTTTGCTCTGTCAGTTCTTCTGCCAGCCGATGATCCGGCTCCGGTCTCGGCTGACTGCGTAAGCTGTCAGTAAGGCTCTCGCTCAGCTGCAGCTTCCTCTTAAAGCACGGGCGGACAAAGAAAAAAGCAGATATGACCAGGACTAATCCGGCCAGTACAAAGCAGACAATCGCTATTGTCCGGCTGCTGTTAAACAGCAATAAGGCAAGGAGCGCCAGAGCCAGACCCGCTAATAAAAGGATATGTCTCAGACCTATTCCTTTCTCGCCAGTGCTGCCTGTAGCTTTCCTGCTCTGTTGACTTTCGCTTCGCTCACGCTCCTCTGAGATCAATTGTTCTTGTTCAAGAGTGGATACAGCTATTCTCTCCTGCAACTGTTTAACTTTATACTCTGATAGAATGCGCTTCTGTTCCCACTCATAACGGTCTGCCTGTATTTGTTTGACTTCTTCGCGCTGGACTTCTATCTTCTTTTCTCTTTCCTGATAATCCTGGTACAAACCGCTAAGCAGGGTTAGCTCATGTACCGTAATATCCCGGCCCTGACCTGTGATGCTCCGTGCATAGCGTGAAGCATTGCTCTCCAGGTCCTCCAGATCCCGCCGCAGCTTTAAAAGACTCTCATAGTCATTTTTAACCGATAAAAGCATTAAGGTACGCTGTTCATCACGCAGCTCTTCATCTTTCTCCCTGAGATTTTGGAGTCGGTGCTCCAGACTGCCTAGATCTTCCTTAACAGAGATCGCGTCCGGTGAAATATTTGCTTTAAGTGCAGGATCCCCCAGTACAGATATCAGCTCAGAGCGGGTAAGGTAGAGTTTCCCCTGAGCAGTTTCCGCAAGTTTACTCCTGCTCAGCTCAAGACGTTCTTTTAATTGCAAAAAGTGATTACGTTGGGTTACTGCATCAATAGAGTCATCTAATAAAAGATTCCAGTCCAGACGTTGTGCCAGAATATTGGATTCTGCACCCACCGCTCCGGGAAGTATTAATTTTTCTTTATCTTCATCACTGATTACGCCTCGCAGCAGCTTCTGGGTAATCTCGTCAGCGAACAGAAAAGATAAGCCGGGTACCGCTGTAATGGCAGCAATCTTTTTTTCAAATGAAGCGGGTATGGAAGAAAGTTCATCCTCATAAAATGCCTGAAAAAACTTTTTTTTGTCGGAATCCGACAGTGCCGTATTACGCGCACACAGCGCAGTCTGGATAAATATATCTGGGGCTAAACCCACATTTAGTGCAGCAAAATAAAGGACTGTTGTTCCACGTTTAAGCAGAATTTTCTTATCCCCGCTGCCCGCCGGACCCCCCGTCCGGATGGGGTCCGTGCAACGAATTTCTATCATCCTCATGCGTCTGATCCACCTCTCAGCACTATCATAATAACTCTAACACATGTAGGAAGTTTCTAAGCCTTTGAAGTCGTTTTTGCCACTAAGTCAGTGCCTTATCATGTAACTCAAGTAACAAAGCTTATAAGTAAATAAAACTTAAGGTATATTATTTATTAGTAATTATACTATTTACTTATCTGAAGGAGATTAGTTGCATGAAAATGACAAAAGAACTTAACAAATTATTTAACGAACAGATCAAGCTTGAATATGATTCAGCTTTTCTCTATCTCGCCATGAGCGAGTGGCTGGAACAAAATGACTGGGCAGGAGCTTCCCATTGGATGGAAGTCCAATATAAAGAGGAACTGGCTCATGCTGAAGGTTTTGTCCGCTATCTCAAAATGAAAGGCGAGCCGGTAGAACTCCTGCAATTAGGACTGGCAGCTAAAGAATGGGACTCCTTATTGGATTTGTTCAAGGCAGCCTTGAAACATGAAGAATTTATCAGTGCAAGTATTGACAAAATGGCTGAACAAGCTGAGAAAGATGGTGACAAAGCCTCCCGCCTGTTCCTCCAGTGGTACATAAATGAACAGGTTGAAGAGGAAGTTAACGCAAATGATAACGTCACGGGCGTTAGCCGCTGTAAAGGCCATATCGGTGCTCTGCTCTCCTTTGACAGAGAAAAAGGCACACGCAGCTGGTCAGGCGAAGAAGTCCCGCTATTACTTTTCTAATTTACAGGTCTCCTCGAAAGCACGGGATTGACAGCAGCAATCTCGTAAGAATAACCCCGTTCTCTATAGACGGGGTTATTCTTTGCCTTGATATAAGTTCACCAGTCAAGCTGCTCCGTTTGTCTTGACAAGGCAAAGTAGCGCGGCTAAGATAATATAGCTTGCCGAAGTGGCTCAGTGGTAGAGCAATTCACTCGTAATGAATAGGTCGTGGGTTCGACTCCCACCTTCGGCTCCAAAAAACAGCACCCCGTCTATTTAACGGAGTGCTGTTTTTTCATTACCGATATTCTTTTAGACTTAATCCTTTTCAATCAGGTCCAGACAGCGCTGTGCCACATTTTCTGCTGTGAAGCCAAACTTTTCGAAAAGAATATTCGCCGGAGCTGAGGCACCAAAGTGATTCAGACCGACGATATCACCGTCCAGACCAACATATTTGTACCAGGACATATCAGCTGCAGCTTCAACTGCAAGGCGCTTACGCATTGCAGCAGGCAGCACTCGCTCCTTATAAGCGGCATCCTGCTCTTCAAAAAGCTCAAAGGACATCATTGACACAACTCTCACCGGATGACCTTCAGCTTCTAATAAATCAGCTGCTGTCAGGGCCAATTCAAGTTCTGAACCTGAGGCCATGATAATCGCTTCATAGTCTTTGACATCACGTACGACATAGGCACCGCGGAGTGCACGCTTAGCATTTGTTTCTGCAGAGGATACCGTTTGGCGGGTCAGGATAAGTGCACTGGGCTTATTGCTTTCAACAGCATATTTCCAGGCGGCAGCTGTCTCCAGGCGGCCTGCCGGGCGTAAAACGTTAAGACCGGGGATGGCCCGCAGCATTGCAAGATGTTCAACCGGCTGATGGGTTGGGCCATCTTCACCCAAACCGATACTGTCATGTGTGAAAATATAGATCTGTGGAACTTCCATGAGGCTGCTGAGGCGAATTGCGCCTTTCATATAGTCAGAGAAAACCAGGAAAGTAGCGCTGTAAGGCAGTACGCCGCCATGCAAAGCCATGCCGTTGCAGATAGCTGCCATAGCAAACTCACGCACACCAAAATGAATATTTGCGCCCTCAGGCGTGGCTGAGCTATACGATCCCTGATTATTAATCTGAGTCATATTAGAAGGCGCCAGGTCGGCACTGCCGCCAAAGAAGGGGATGCCTTCCTGATATAAAGCGTTGAGAATCAATCCGGAAGCTGAACGGGTAGCTATATCCTTACTTACTGCGTCAGAGAGCTGATCAGCATCAATCTCCGGATAGCTGCGCTCGACCCGCATAGCTAATTCCTGTGCCAAATCCGGGTTAGCCAGCTGCCAGGCTTTGAAAACTTCCAGCCATTCTTCCTCTGACTGGCCCAGGGCCATTTTTTTCTGCCGGAACCATTCAGTTAAATCTTCAGCTACAGTAAAAGGATCGTCAGCATCCCAATTGAGAAACTCATAAGTTTCCCTCGCTCCATCCGCACCCAGAGGAGATCCGTGTACTCCTGAGCTGTCAGCTTTAGGAGATCCGTAACCTATGATTGTTTTAACTTTAATCAATGAAGGACGGTCATCACGTGCTTTTGCCTCATCCAGGGCCCGGCTGACAGCGCTGCAATCATTACCATCGGTCACTTCCAGAACATGCCAGCCATATGCCTCAAAGCGTTTGCCGACATCCTCAGTAAAAGCTAAATCCGTGGAGCCTTCTATTGTTATATTGTTATCGTCGTACAGCACGATCAATTTACCTAGCTTTAATGTGCCGGCCAGAGAAGCCACCTCAGCGGAAACGCCCTCCATAAGATCTCCATCGCCGGCGATGACATAGGTATGATGATTGATTATTTCATGGTCCGGAGTGTTAAAATGCGCCGCCAGGTGATTTTCGGTCATAGCCATACCCACTGCCATAGCAAAACCTTGTCCCAGTGGACCAGTCGTAGCTTCTACGCCTGCCGTATGTCCAAACTCGGGATGGCCGGGTGTCTTACTGCCCCACTGTCGAAACTCTTGCAGATCATCTTTTTCCAATCCGTAGCCGAAAAGGTGAAGCAGGGAATAAATGAGCATCGATCCATGCCCGGCGGATAAAATGAAACGATCACGATTGAACCAGTCCGGATTTGCAGGATTATGTTTCATATGGTTTAGCCAGAGCTCGACCGCCATTGGCGCAGCTCCCAAAGGCAAACCCGGATGACCTGATTTCGCCTTTTCCACACCCGCTACTGATAAAGCTCTTACAGCATCAATAGCTCTCGACTGCATCTTTTGTTCATTAAACATTCCTAACCTCCTATATCGTTTTGCTCATCTTCCAGCAAATGGCAATTTTTATATTTTTTGCCGCTGCCACACCAGCAGGGATCATTGCGACCCGGTTTTACTGTACGCGTTACAGGTTTCTGTTGCAAACTGCCACCGGCGACAGGCTCCTTATTGCCCCGCTGGCGTCTGATGCCTCGTGATTCAGCTGGCGCCGGTTCTGTCCCGGCAGCGACTGCCTGCGCTGAGAAGCCTGCTGATCCCCTGCCCTCTCTGGTAATCTGCGGTTCCTTGCGCTCAGCCGGCGTCGCGATGAGGCGTGCACGCATGATCAGGCGAACTGAATCTTCCTGAATACCCTCTGTCATGTCTTCAAACATGTCAAAGCCCTCACGCTTGTATTCGACTACCGGATCATGCTGGGCATAACTGCGCATGCCGATACTGTCGCGCAGATCATCCATAGCATCGATATGATCCATCCAATGGCTATCTACTGTTTGCAGAAGAACCACACGTTCCGCTTCGCGCAGTAGGTCAGCTGAACCCAGTTCATTCGCTCTGGCTTCCAAACGATCCAGTGCCTGATCAGCCAATATTTCTCCAAAATCAGTGCTGTCCAGCTGTGGCAGTTTTTCTTCCAGCTTGTACAGGAGGGGCAAGTCACCAAAGATGTCGCTTACGCGGTTTTTGATTCCAACGTAGTCCCAGTCTCCTGTTGCTTCTTTAGTCGCTATAAAGTCGCTTAGGGTCTGCTCCATCACACTGCAGATAATACGCTGATAGTAGTTGTGCAAGTCGCGTCCTTCGAGCACTTCACGCCGCTGTTTGTAAATAAGGTTGCGTTGCTGGTTCATGACATCGTCATACTCAAGTACATTCTTCCTTATACCGAAGTTTCGGGCTTCAACACGTCTCTGAGCTGATTCAATAACGTTGGAAAGCATAGGGTGGCTGATTTCCACATTTTCTTCTACACCCAGCGAATCAAAAATTCGATCCAGTCTGTCTCCACCGAAGAGACGCATCAGATCATCATTCAGTGACAAGTAAAAGCTGCTGACCCCGGGGTCACCCTGGCGTCCGGCGCGTCCTCGCAGCTGATTATCTATACGACGTGATTCATGCCTTTCTGTTCCTAATATATAGAGTCCACCCGCTGCTACCACAGCGCGTTTTTCCTCTTTAATTTCTTGTGCATATTTGTTTTCCAGCTCAGCATACTTTTTTCTGGCAGCCAGAATTTCTTCATCTTCAGTAATATTATAGGCAGTGGCCTGCTCTATCATTGCTTCATCAAAACCCAGCTTGCGCATTTGTTCACGCGCCATGAATTCAGGGTTGCCGCCCAGCATGATATCCGTTCCGCGACCGGCCATGTTGGTTGCGATAGTAACAGCATTCAGCCGGCCGGCTTGCGCCACGATTTCTGCTTCCCTTTCATGGTTTTTGGCATTCAGGACATTGTGGGGAATTCCGGCTTTCTTGAAAATTCTGGAGATCAGCTCAGATTTTTCAACTGATACTGTGCCGATCAGGATAGGCTGCCCTGTGCTGTGCACCTGGGCTACTTTATCCAGCAAAGCCATATACTTGCCGTCCTCGGTTTTGAAAACAGCATCTGCTTTGTCATCGCGGATCATCGGCATATTGGTGGGTATTGTTATAACGTCAAGATTATAGATTTGGCGGAACTCATCTTCTTCCGTCAGAGCAGTGCCCGTCATTCCGGAAAGTTTATGATACATACGGAAATAATTCTGAAAGGTGATAGTCGCCAGAGTCTTGTTTTCGGCATTTATTGCAACCTTCTCTTTCGCCTCTATCGCCTGGTGCAGTCCGTTGCTGTAGCGGCGGCCAAACATAAGACGTCCCGTGAAATCATCAACAATAATAACCTCTCCGTCTTTCACGACATAGTCCTGATCAAGGTGCATATTGCCGTGTGCTTTTAGTGCATTATTCAAGTGATGATTAATTTCATAGTTTTCCTGATCAGACAGGTTTTCTATGGCAAAAAATCTTTCAGCCTTTTCAATACCACGTTTGGTCAAAACAGCAGATTTCGCTTTTTCATCAACAATATAATCAGCATCGGCTTCAATTGCTTCCACTTCTTCAGCCGTACGCAGAGTATCTTTCTGCACAATAACTTTTTTGCGTAAGCCACGCACAAAATTGTCGGCCCTGCTGTAAAGCTCAGATGATTCTGAACCATGTCCGGAGATAATCAGCGGCGTGCGTGCCTCATCTATCAGAATGCTGTCAACTTCGTCGACTATGGCAAAGCTGAGCTCGCGCTGCACACAACGATCCAGACTCATTACCATATTGTCACGCAGATAGTCAAAGCCGAACTCATTGTTAGTGCCGTAGGTAACATCAGCATCATAGGAGCGTTTGCGCTCTGCCTTATCAATGCCATGCACAACAAGGCCTACACTCAGCCCGAGATAGCGGTAAATTTTTCCCATCCATTCACTGTCACGTTTGGCCAGATAGTCGTTAACGGTTACTATGTGCACGCCTTTACCGCTCAGGGCGTTCAAATACACCGGCAAGGTAGCTACCAAAGTTTTTCCCTCACCGGTTTTCATTTCAGCTATCCTGCCCTGATGCAGAATGATCCCACCCTCAATCTGTACCGGGAAGTGCTTCATACCCAGAACACGGCTGGATGCCTCACGCACCGTAGCAAAAGCCTCCGGCAAAATTCCGTCCAGAGTTTCGCCTGCAGCGAGTCTGGCTTTGAACTGACCGGTTTTCCCTTTCAGCTCGCTTTCACTCAGCTCTCCATATTCGGGCTCAAGTCTCAGAACCTCTTCAACTATTTTTTTATTCTTCTTAAGTTCGCGCTCCGAATAAGTGCCAAACAATTTCTCAAATAAAGACATCGATACTCCTTATATGTATAAATACAAACAATGATTGCAGCAAATTTGCATCCAGCAGACAATATTTTATCTTATAGTCAGCATAAATCAAAGCTCAGTTATCCCCTGTTCCCTGATAACGCTTGCTTTCACCATAACGGCTTATTTTCAATTCTACACCGAATCCCGAGGCATAGCCGCTCCATTGACTAATTACTCCGTCATCCAGCCAGTCTGCATGATTGCGAGGAACAATCAGGATCAACTCTTTTTTGCTTATTTCGCCGACAGCCGGCCCCGGTTCCGGGCCGCCTTCAAAAGCTGACAAGTTGTCAATAAATGAGTAAACCCGTCCTTCGGCTGCTCCTTTTGTCTGCCAGGAAGGAGCTGTAAGGTCCATGCTTTTGATCGATGTAGCAGTACCAGAACTCCAGCGTGCAATAGTAGGATAAGTAGTGGGAAGATTCGCACCGTACAGCTGTTGAAACTCCAGCCCGCGTTGAAAATTAGACATTTCCCAGATATCATCTGTTTCCTCTTGATCATCTGAATTAGAGCTGCTGTTAAAATCGTATTTTCCTCTGGACCAGAGAGGCACAGAGCTTCTCACATGTTCTTCACCTGTAGCCATTAAGGAAGTCCTGCTGAATGACATCCCCAGATAAATCAAGTTTCTTTCCGGAACATAATCAACAAAAAACCGGCGCTCACCCTGGGGGACATCCTGATGACGGGCAGCACAAATCTCTTCCAGCCAGTGAGTATAGCGATAGTTCAGAGCCGGTCCTGCCAGCAAGCTGGCTACTATATCAACTGCAAAATCCATAATATAATTTTTTATCCCCAGATCATCGATAATCCGAAGCAATTGTGTATCGCTGATCTCTTCACCACTTGAGATCAGATCAGACAGCGGATAAAGAAGTTCTATTTCACTGGCCAGCTGGTCCAAGGCATGGCGGGCTGATATCGATTGTTCGATTTCCTGCACATGTCCGTAAAATACAAAAATAATAAATAGAATAATCGGCAGAATGACTGACATCTCCAAAGCCATTGATGCTTTGATCCTGTTTTTCCTTTTTTTGCTTCCTCGTTCTATGCTCATTTTCACCTCATACATCCGTATTTATCCGGTCTCTTCTTCTTCGCGTGAAAAGTATCTGCGCTCAATCGTGATAGCAAAATCATGACGTGAAAACTTACCAACAACATAAGCAGGGCGTGTTACTTCACAGGACACAGCTGTAAAATATTCATCCCCGTAGTTATTCTTAATCGCAGCTGAAATTCGTTCCAGCAGCTGTTCTCTGGGCTGAGTCAGAATCAAAAGACGCACATGATCACGATAATTGACCTTGAAAGCATTTGCCCCTGCTGAAGGCCAGAATTTGACTTCCTCTCCATCCAGTAATTTGTTCTTGTCCTTGATTCCCCTTGCTATTGAATCGGAGATTATTAACACAACTGAAATCGCTTCCGGCGGAATTGTTATAAAGCCGGCAGAAATTACAGACACAGTGGCGGAGATAACTGCCGCTTTTGCATCGAAACTCGCACGTTCATCAGCTGATAGAATAGTAGAAAGCAGATTAATCAATATGCGGAAGCCAACCAGGAAGTATTTGACATTTCGGGCAGCTTGTACACCCACAGCGCCGGTCGCAATCATTTCCTGCTCGTATTGTCTGGATTCCGCAAACAGGCGGTGCAATCGTCCATCCGGAGTACGGTACTGTTTTATCGCTCCATTTTGTTTGAGTGAGTTTACCTGTGAGCCAAAGTAGGACAGGCTATATTCAGTTAACAGAAGTTGATCCGTAAATCCTTCCGGCAGAGTAAACATCATTGTGTCCAGGCCTTGCGCCAGTTTTTCCAGACTTGATACCTGATAAGGATCAAAATCTTCTACGCTACCGCCTCCGTCTGCATCAGGGACATACACCGGAGATAGGCCCAGGAGAGAATCATGGTAATCATCACGATATTCCTGATCTATATACTGGGAATATTCCGAAAACCACTCTTCATTCGTTTCATCCTCTTCAAGATCGGGATTAGCAGTATCCGGATCGCTGCCGTCTAAAGATCTTACAGAATCCGCCATATTATCGGGCGCAATATTTCTGATCTCCCGGATACGGCCGATCGCTTCATCGATCAGACCCGCAGTTGCACGCACACTCATGTGTCGTGCAATTGCCCCCATGAGCTGTTCTTTTTCATAGAGGCTATCCTCTACTGTGATCTTCTGGCAATAAGTATCCGGCAAGAGGAAATCTGATGAGGTCCGCTTCACGTCTTGATCGGTCAGAGCAAAAAGTCCGAAATCCCGATACAGACCACGGTCAAAAGCTGCCAGGGCAGAAGCGGCACTTTGCCTGGCAGCCCGTACTGCGTCCAGATCCTGTCGTGTCCAGATGCTGCCGACCAATAAAGAAGTCATCAGCAAAATTATCGCCGGCAGCATCAGACAGCAGGCCAGAGTTAGACTGCCCCGCTGCCTGTACTTATATTTTTTGCTGCACTTAAGCTGCTTTTTCATACTCGCCTCACCCATCCGAACGGAAGAAGAGCGACAGGTCATGTGCCAGCGACACCAGTTCGATCATTCGTTGTGGTGAGCTCTTCAACAAGGGCAAGTATTCACCCTCATGCTCATAAAAACTACAGTCATAGAATTTTTCTTCTGTCTGAGCTGCCGCATTGCTTCGCCCTACTATTTCCGCACTAAAGCGCACATCATCTGCTACGGGCAGTGAAAGCCCCAGAGAATGAATAAGAATGTAGAAGGCAGCTGACGCAGCCACAGCTGATTCCAAAGTAAATGCCATTTCTCTTTACCTCCCTTTTACATAGAATTATCACTCCCGGAAATAAAAATAACCCTGCGACAAGAAGACGCAGGGTTGCAATAAATGGCAAATTGTCTGTTTTAATATAAAGTACGAGCGAACAGGCTCTGTTCTGTGCCGGCACTATTGTCCAGCCTGAAGGACTGATTGCTTCTTATCCCCCGACAAGAGTTTCTGCAAAGATCCAGACCGGCGAATTCAGAAGCTCACCGGCGCTAGCTGTTCCGCCATGTCCGGCACACACCGGCAAAGATGCCGGCAGCTCCATTAAGAGTCCGCGCAGAAATTGCAGTGATTGGTACATTTCAGCAGAATCGCCACTAGCTAAATCTGTACGGCCAAAGGAATCATCAAAAAGTGTATCCCCGGTAATCAGGGCCAGCGCCTCCTCTGCTTCAGTTTCCCGTTGACGCAGGATCAAAAAACACATTGAGCCCTTTGTGTGGCCCGGAGTGCTAAAAGTTTTCAGTTTTAATTCTGAATCCAGATCAATCAGCTCACCATCTTGCAGATAACGATCTGCCTCCTGATAGCTGGTCGCTTGGCCAAACATCAAGGATGCATTGGCTTTGGCATCTGACAAGAGATCCCGCTCCCGGTCTGAAACCCAGAAAGCTGCATTATTTCTTTCCGTCCATTGTCTGACCGAGGCAACATGATCATAATGACCATGTGTAGCTATAAGGAGTTTGACATCATCTGCTTCAGGAACTTTTTCCGGCGGGACAGCAGGATCAAAAAGTATGCTGCCTGTTTCAGTCTTTAAAATATATGCGTTACCATAACGAAAAGCTTCAGGAATCCGCCTTAGCTCAGGCAATATCTGGTATCGTGACATAGATAAACAGCCTCTCAGTGAACCAGCTCGCGCCAGTCAAGATCTCCCCTGCTAATAGCCAGAACTAGTACTTCAGCTGTAGCTGAGTTGGTAGCAAAAGGAATGCTGTTAGTGTCGCAGGCACGGAACAAATCGATTAGTGGTTCAGTGATAGGACCTTCAGGATCGCGCAAATAAATCAAAGCGTCAATTTCATTGTAACGCGCACTGGCGGCAAGTTGACTCTTCGTACTGGTTTCTTCAGTCGGGTACGCCATAACATTCAGAGTTGTCGCGCCCTTGATTAAATGAGCTGTATTCAGTGGTGAAATTAATTCATGCTGATTTAGAATTTGCTGATAAGCAATACAAAAGTTAACTAGTAATTCAGTTCGTGATATATCGGCCATTAATACAATTTTCATTTTTCCTTTTCAAAGCGGTGTTCTTAATAAATAAACCCGCTTCACCTTCCCATGTTTTTACGCGAATCTCCGAATTATTATAAACGAAGATGGGCAAGCTCTCAACAAGATTAGCATTTCAGATGTTTGTGCACTTATCATATACTTATCTCACATAATTGACATTTTTTCAACTAATTGTTACCAAAGCCTTCCGTTAATCGTGCTGATTCATCATCATACAGACCCATATAGTCATGCGTAGGCGTGTGTCCGAAATATTCACAAAGTATACGGTAGGCAATATCCGCACTTTGATCGCCATATGATGCATCTTCCAAGATACTGGCTATGACAATTTCCGGATCATTGGCCGGAGCGTAGCAGACGAAGACCGCATTAGTATAAATCTTTCCGTCAGATCCGACCACCTCCGATGTACCCGTCTTTGCTGCAACTGATACAGGAAAATCACGGAACAAGTCCGCTGTTCTGCCCTGATCCCATGTTGTCAGGCCTGTCATGCCCTCATTTATGATACTGCGTCCTGCCTCATCCAGCTTTAGGGGAATACGTTCAATCTGCTCAGGGACCAGCACGGTTCCATCTTCTGCTACCACCTCTTTTATAAAATGCGGAGTTAGCAGATAGTCGGTCGCGATGCCGCCGATCGCCCGCGCCATCTGCAGCATCGTATAGGAGTTATAAAACTGCCCGATTGCAGTCTGAGCTGTATCTGCAATAAACCAGGTTTGATCGGCCGGATTCGCATTGATTTCCTGTTTCAAGGCCCGGCTGGGTCTTACTCCGATGTTTTCGCCCCCAATATCAAGGTTGGTACTTTCACCCAGACCTAAACGTTGCGCCGTTTCACTGATAGCATCAATACCCACATCGACGCCCAACAGGTAGAAATAAAGGTTACAGGAAGTCATCAGACCATATTGCAGATTTAATTCACCGTGTCCGTTGGTGGGCTCCTGAAGACAGCTCCAGGTCAGTCCGCCGATCTCCTCATGGCCATTACACCTGTAAATCGTATCAGCAGCTGTCAGTGTGCCATTTTCGAATGCAGCCATCGCCGTAACCGGTTTGAAGGTTGAACCTGGTGCATATGACTGTGAAATACCGCGATTCAGCAGAGGCAAACCGTCTGTATCCGACAGATACTCTTGTACACGATCTGCTGCCAGGGGATCCGTATATTGTTCAACAAAGTCGGAGACGTGATAATCCGGATAATTTGCGTTTACCAGCACAGCGCCGGTTTTTGTATCCATAGCAATTACACTGCCGGCAGGTGCGGACATCACTCTGTCTCCACGTTCAAATCCCCGCAACTCTCTCAGTTTCCTTTCCAGATTATCGCGGGCTACACGCTGTAAATTTATGTCAATGGTCAGCCTGACTTCATTACCTGCCCGTGGAGCTTTGCCCATTGAGCCGGGGTAAGCCACCGGGTTCCCCGAAACAGAATCCGTCCACGTTTCTATCGTATATGCACCTGAAATCCCTCGCAAATAGCGTTCGGCAGCCTGTTCAACACCTGTTTTTCCCACGACATCATTGACGGTATAGCCTTCAGTTTTGAGTTGATCATATTCGTCAGAAGAAATCTGTCCGACATAACCCAGTGCATGGGAGACAATGTCGCTTTCACTCGTATAGCGGCGCAGGAAGCGCTGACCAACTGTTATGCCCGGGAAACGATAGTTTTGCTCGTTGAGCAAACTGCTAAGCGATTCAGGCACATTATCAGCCAGCAAAATCGGCTCCTTGATATAGAAATTCCAGTTGTTCTTCAAAATAAGGTAGCGCATCTCCATGATTTGGAAAGCCTCATAATCCGAATAGAGTCTGTTGCCTTCATCAGCCACCGGCTCTATAGAAAAGAAATCATAGAGTAAATAGTCGAAAAACTCGCGTGGAGTCTGCTTGACCAGTTTTTGCCGTTGGACAAGGTTGGAAGCCTCTTCGGACGTATAGAGGTTAAAAGTATCCGGATCAGTCTGGAAGGCTTCAAGTTCCTCCCACGAACGTTTGAATACAAAATTGACCGGATTGAGAGATCCCTCTTCATGGGCCTTGCGATCCGCCTGGGAAATATCAAAGTATGATCTGAAATCACTTTCCGAATCAACATTATTTTCTTCAAACAAGTTAGCCAGATCAAGCAGCATGCGATTTAAAGCTGAGTTATCCAGCCCGACATTGACAATGGATATTGTATTAATGCTTTCAGTTACAGCCAAAGGAACGCCATTGCGATCAACAATATCACCGCGTGGTGCCGACAAGCTCAACTCACTGCTGCTGCCACTTGATTCCAGGGCTGTGTGAGTTGACTGGCCAAAAAGATGCAGGTCCGCAGTTCGCAGCAGGATCAGTACAAAAGCAAGGAACAGGATGACAATCAGCACCGCATAGCGATTAGACAGAAACTGGCGCAGAAAGTCTTTCTTCAAGCGCTGCGGACGCTGCAGGCGGTGAAAGCGCTTATCTTTATTTTCACTTGCATTAGAGTGCACGGTTATACCCTTCCTAGCCCTTACCCGCAGTTTGCCTGTGCTTCTTTTTTTTCTGATAAAAACCTAGCCATAAGAAAAATAATATTATCACAGCGGCAAACAAATTGGCCAGAAGCACAAGCGGAAGGCTTACAAGCGTTTCTCTCAAGATCATGATCAGGGATAAAGGAAGACCGGGATCAAAGGGAAAGAGATAAGAAAGCAAAGCCATAACAGAAACATGGGCCAAAGTCACACCAGGACAGAGTAATAGTAATCGCCTCCAGAATATCTTGTTGTTTTCACTGAAAAACAGGCCTGCAAGCAGGCCGATAATCATACCTTCAAGCATTCCTAGACCATAAAGTCTGCCACTTAGATAATCACGCAGAAAGCCGGAAATCAGACCCATGGTAAAGCCCTCTCTGCCAGCTCTGGTCAAACCGATTATCAGTGGCAGTAAGAGGAGAAAATCAGGGGCAGGCATCCGCGTCCACTGTCCCGGAAAAACCTGAGCACTGGCCAGAACAATGAGTAAAGCAGCGTAGACCAAAACACGTTGCCAGATAGTTATGGGTCTGGAAATTCCGGACATCTTACTTCCCTTCTGCACCTGACGGGAGTGCATGATCAATCAGGACAAAAATATAATTCAGCTCCTCCAGCTGTGAACTGGGTTCAATTAAAGCCTGCATGGCATTTGAGCGGCTATCATTAATAATCTCGACTACTCTGCCAATTTCAATTCCCTCCGGATACAGACCCCCGTCACCTGAGCTTACAATCAGATCACCGACGCGTACTGGTGTGCCTTCAGGGATTTGATCCGCCAGGCACAAGCGCCGGTTTTTATATTCAACTGATCCCCTTACCCGGAAATTATTGCCGGCTGAAGCTGAAACTTTTGAGCTGATAGAAAAGCCTTCATGCAGCAAAGGCAGTACACGAGAAGAGCCCAGCTCACTGGAATAAAGTCTGCCCACCAAATTATGCTGACTATCAAGAACCGGGTACGAGCGGTCACTTGTCACCCAGATACCGTCTTCACGGCCCAGATTTATGCGAAACAGATCAAACATAGGTCCAATGGAACGGTTAATCACTTTGCCGCCGACTATCTCGTAGTCTTTAAACCTGCTTTTCAGATTTAAGGCATCTTCCAGCTCGTCATAGGCTTTAACTTTTTCTTCATTAACTCTGATTTCCTGACGCAAATCGGAGTTTTCTATTTCCAGTTTAGCAATTTCGTCCTTCAGTTCCCTGTTCTCACTCACTGCGGAAAAAAAGTTCCCAGCAGATTTAGCACCTGCCTGGGCAAAGGACACCAGCGGATCAAACACGCGACCAAAATAATCAGCGATGATTGTCCGTGTGGATCCGGGCAGCGCTGTAAGAATCATGGTCGCCAAAATAGCTACTGTGACTAAAACAATTATAAAAATACGCGGAGCTTTTCTTTTCATCGTCCCGACGTCCTTAATCTAGGTAATTATTATCTAAAAATACACAAATTAGTTTAGCACATCAGCAGTCAAAGGGATGCAGCCAGCTTAACGATCATGCTTCTTTAACAGCAAAATCTACATTAGCCCGAGGGCCCGCATACTCAAACTGCCTTCAGATCCCACTACAATATGGTCCAGCACCTGTACCCCCATCATCTGTCCCATCTCACTCAAACGCTGTGTAGATGTGCGGTCGGCTTCACTAGGCATAGCATCGCCACTCGGATGGTTATGCACTAAGACGATAGCCGCAGCATTAGCCTTCACTGCTTCCCGAAATATGTCACGCGGCTGGATCACTGAAGATGACAGTCCGCCACTGGAAATTAACACATGCCTGATAATTCGATTTCTCGTATCCAGCATAATAATGAAAAATTGCTCTCTTGGCTGAAAACGCAGCTGAGATTCAATATAGGCGAAAAGATCATGGGGGCCATGCACCTGATGCCGCTTGCGACCGGCCCGCTTGGCTGATGCCCGCTGCCCCAGCTCCAAGGCTGCTGTGACATTGAGAGCTTTCACCCTGCCTATGCCGGATATTGAACGCAACTCCTCCAGACTCATATCAAAAAGTCCGTCCAGACTGCCGGCCTCCAACAATAGCTTGTGTGCCAGTTCCACAACTGTGACACCTTTTTGTCCCGATTGCAGAATAATCGCCAGCAGCTCAGCATCACTCAAAGCTGAGATGCCGAGTTTTTCAGCCTTTTCGTAGGGTCGTTCCGTTAGTGGAATTTCTTTCATCGTTAATACACTTTTACTCATACACATCAATCCTTTCATCAATAATGCATGCGTCAGACATGCTTATTTAAGCTTCCGGTTAATTGATGGAAAATGAGTTTAGTTCAGTCGCAGGCTTATGATTTGTACTTACCCATAGTCTTGCTCATTTGAATAAAAAGAACGACCAAGGCGTCATACTCCTTCATTTCACCTGTCTTGATCAGCAGATCACATTGAAAGCAGGCTTCTACTATTGCCTCCAGCTGCTCCAGAGAAAATGAGCGAGCCTGCCGCAAAAGCTTGTTAGCATAAAAGCTGCTGGTGGTTATACCGCTGTCAATTACTGCTGCAGGATGATTTAATTCTTTGGCAATCAGCAGGCGTCGAAACAAGTTTGAGATCATTGCCAGAATAGCCAGAGGGGCTTCCCCGCGATCTAATAAACGATCCAGATAAGCCAGAGCGCGATCAGTATTGCCTGCAGCGAGAGCATCCGTCAGGTCAAAAACTGTTCCGCTGAGATCCTGTCGGCAAAGCAAATCAACAAGGTCCAGATCAATCGATTCAAGTTCCTGATTCTGTGCATAAAGAAATATAATATTAAGAGCTTGTTGGATCATGGACATGGAGGAATCATAGCGTGATATCAGCGACAAAGCCGCTTCGTGCGTGATGTTGAGCTGATTAAACTTAACCTGAGCACTGATCCAGGTCAGGAGTTCACGCTCTGTTTGCAGGTCGAGACGGATTACTGCTCCCTCCAGCTCTTCAATTATGCGCAGGAGTTTATGATCAGGACGAACAGCCCTTTCATCGGCTTCCTGCCGCTCTTCAAAAAGGAGAACTGTCCCCTCTCCCACACTTTCCAGAATCCCCCTCCACTCTGCCAGCGCATCGCTGTTCAAAGTTCGGCTGAACACTCCGGATTGCTTAATATGCACCAGTTTGTAGGGTGACATAAAGGCCGGAGTGACAAGGTCTGCCTGCAAATTTTCCCAATTGAGATTAGACACTTTCTTGTCCAGATCATAAACAACAGCATCCATCATTTCACAGCCAGGTGCCAAAGCCCGGGCATAAATTTTCCCCCGCAAATAAGAAATAAGGTAATCCTCCTGCCCCAGAAGGACATACATTTTGCGCAAAGGTGAAGTTTCCAGCTCTCTGGTCAGAGCCGCATATGTCAATTTATTCTTTACTGCCATAGAACTATCCTACTATCTGCCTCTGAAAGCCGCAAGAAGAAAGCTGCACTTTCGTCCAGTCTGACAATACCGGCATTTTGCTCGCTCAGCCTGTCCAGGGTATCCGGATGCGGATGATTATACAAGTTGTTTTCACCTACGGAAATTATCGCCCAGGCCGCCTGGATCTGCTCCAAAAATTCAGTCCCGCTGGTCAGTCTGGAACCATGATGAGCAACATGCAGGTAGTCAACAGGACGCAGCTTTTCCGACCGTACAAGACGCTCTTCCGTTTCCTTTGTCATATCAGCCGTAAAGAGGATACTATGCTGATAATAATCCAGATAAAAAACCAGAGAACTATTGTTGGCATCGTCATTGCGGTACAGGTCTTCAGCGTTCGGTGCTATAAAACTGATTTGCACACCATCAAGTGAAAACTGCTCACCGGCCACAGTATGGCGCACTGCAATTTTCTCTTCAGCAGCAAATTCCAGCAGATAAGACATCCAGTCAAACTCATTCGGATCGAAAGGATTATGTGCCACTGCGCTAACCTGGCTGCAATCAGCTGGTCTTTTTTCCGCCAGCTGTGGCAGCAAGAGAGATTTTATCCGTCCGAGACTCATCAGTTCAATCACACCTACGGCATGGTCAGAATGACCATGCGTAATCAGTGCCAGGTCCACATGATCACGACCCTGCGAGCGCAAAGCCGGCAATATACGCTGGTAGCCCATACCGGCGTCTCCTCCGTCAATCAGAATCGTCTGTCCCTGCGGCAAAAACAATAAAGTTGCGTCTCCCTGTCCAACATCAAGAAAGATTATGTCCAGTTGTTCCTCACTTTGCCGGCTGAACCAGGGAAATAGGGATAAGGCCAGCAGAAGCAGCAGGGCTGCAAGCGCCAGCTTGTAATGAGCCGAACGATAAAGAAGATAGATTGATACAGCAGTGATAATCAATAGGGCTGCAAACACCAGCTGGGAGTAGCAGAGAAAAGTACTGCGGCAGTTGGCCAGCAGCTGTATCAGTTTAAGCCAGAGCCGGAGCACTGCATCAGTAAGCAAAGCGGCTAACAGATTTATCTGTGTGCTCAGAAATGGGAACATGAAGCTTAGAAAAAGAATGAGAAAACCGACCACTGTCAGGTAAGTAGCCATGGGAATAAGAATAATATTAGCAAAAGGCGCCAGCAGATTAGCACCTTGTTGCTGTTTCGCTGTCAAAGGCAGGAGAATAAGAAAAACTCCCAGAGAACTAATCAAGTTGTTGACCAGCCTGTTTTCAGCTTGGGGGGATAGACACTTCAGGCTGCCGGCTGCGATGAAGCTCATCCAGAAACCACGCTGACGAACTGCAAAGGGCTGCAGCAACAGCAAGAAAGAAGCTGCAAGGGCAAGCGAGTTTATTTTATCCGTGCGGCGTTGCATCCTGCTATCCAGCGACGCCAATAAAAAAAGCAAAGTTGCACGGTTGATACCATGGCCGAAACCGCTCAGCAAGGCAGGAATTAAAACCACGACAGAGAGCAGCCTGCGTTTTGACCTGAAATTCAGAGAGACCCAGGCTGAAAGTTTTCTGAAGGGCAGCAGGAAAAACATCAGATGCATACCTGAGACACAAACGAGGTGATAAGCTCCGGCTTCACTCAGTGCCTTGCTCGTATAGGCAGTCATGCCTCCGGTATGACCCATTAGTAAAGCCGGCATGATTCCTTCCGTGCTGAGCTGGAGGTCTCTGATGGCAGAAGGAACGGCCACAGCAGATTGCGGAGCAAAACTTTTCTCCAGCAGTTCCAGTGACCGGAGACGGAAGCGATCCAGTGCCTGCAGCGGTCGATAACAGCGGGCTGCAGGCTCTAAGGCAATAAGTTGCGCACTTGTCAGCTTAGCGCTGATACCCTCCGACCTGAACCAGTTTTTTTCGCTGAATCCTCCGGGATTCTGTGTGGTCTTCCCCCTGCTGTAGATGCCGCTGACAGTCATAATTGCACCCCGCTGAATATCCTCAGCTGAAGAGCCTGCCGGCAGGCGATTCAAGTTCAGGCCTATACTGATGACCGTCTGCCGGTTTAAGCGCAATTTAATGCGACGGTAGTCATTACTGCCTGAAACCGGCAGGGCAACTTCTATCACACGGCCGCTGACTTTAAGTGGATCCGACTCCGTAAAAATGCTTGCTTTCTTTAATGAAAGCTCAGAGCCCAACAGGCTGAGGCTGACCATCACAATGAAAAGGCAGAGTCCCAGACGCTCTGTGATATTTTCTCTTACTTTCCTCATGCAGAGATTATAAGGAAAAGTTTCATCCGCTCCTGCAAATTAATCTGCAGTTAACAGACATAGCCGGTCAAACTTTATTTTTTATCGCACAATTGATCCAATAAAACGCCGCAACTCTTCCGTTCCGGGATCATTGGCCTGGTTGGCGGCCACCATGATCGGGCTGCTGAAGTGAAAACTCGCTTCTCCCAGTGCTTCACTTCTTTTTTTCAGTTCGCCTATAATCTTGAAGCGGGCGTCGTTTTGCTTTGATCTTGATAATTTATCCGCTTTGGTCAGCACAATCTGCCAGGGAATATGATAATAATCGAGGAAATCTACCATTTGCAGATCAAGATCTCCAAAGCCCCGCCGGATATCCAGTAAGAGCAAGACTGCAGCGCGTTGTCTTTCCTGGCTGAAATATTGGTCGCTGACACGAGCAAACTGCTCTTCCTGCTTGCGGGAAGTCTGTGCAAAACCATATCCGGGCAAATCAACCAGGTAAAAGCTGTCATCAACTGTAAAAAAGAATACCAGTTGAGTTTTACCCGGAGTCTGGCTGGTGCGAGCCAGGTTTTTATTGCGGCAAAGGGCATTCAACAGGGTGGATTTTCCTACATTGGAGCGGCCTACCATAATGACTTCGGGCAGTGGACGCTGTGGAAACTGCTCTGTTTGCGCAGCTACAGCCGTTAATTCAACCTTATTGAACTCTACTGACATACTTTTCTCCTTTATTCATCAATATTACTCTGCTATAATCATACACGTATGGAGGGACTTATATGAATGAACTACAGTTTCCGGCAGGTGTCTCACCCAGAAACATCTTAAAAGATGATACAATGCTTGACCCGCTCGGTCCTATTGCTATTATAAGCGCCCAGATAGAAGATCACCTGGCTGAACGTATCAATCGTCAGTTGCGGCTCCGACGCGAGGCTTACGCAGAGTTAGCTCCGGACATCACTGAATTTACAGGCTATTTGCGTGATGACTATCGAGTTGATGTGAACCTCTCGCGTTTTAAGTCGGGAGAAGGCAAGGCTGTAGTGTGGGATACAGTGCGAGGACATGATCTTTATATACTGACAGATGTTCTTTATCACGGCAAAACTTATGAACGTTACAGCAGTCCGGTAACCATGAGTCCGGATGAACACTATAACGATTTGACCAGACTAATTGTAGCAACCAGGGATTCCGCCTCACGTATAAATGTCATCATGCCCTACCTGTACCAGGGCAGACGCTTCCGTCGTGGCCGCCGGGAATCACTGGACTGCGGTGAGATGCTGCAACAACTATTCAGCCTGGGAATAGATAATTTCATCACCTTCGATGCCCCGGACAGCCGTGTTGCCAACGCAGTTCCTTATGACAATTTTGAATCTTTCCCCACATCTTTTCAGTGTCTGCGGACTATCTTGCAGACATGTTCAGACCTGGTTGTGGACCCGTCTAAAATGATGATTGTAGCCCCGAATGAAGTAAACATTAACCGCTCCATCTTTTATGCTTCTACTATGCAGCTGCAGCTGGGAATTTTCCACACAAAACATAGTTTTGACATTGTTGACGGAATCAGACATGAGCATCAGACACTGGCTTACCTGGGAGATTCAGTGGCAGGCAAGGACATACTGATGATCGGTGACTTGTTGGATAATGGAGACGGCTTGATCGAATGTGCCTCATATCTTAAAGCTCAGGGTGCAAAGCGTGTCTTCTGCTTTACCTCTTTTGCCCAATTCACCGATGGAACCTCCCGCATGCATCAAGCCTGGGCCAGCGGAATCATTGAACGGATTTTTTCGACTGACTTGTCTTATCTCCCCCCCACTGTAGTATCAGCCCCCTGGTACACTCCGGTACCGATGGCTGATGATATGGCTCAACTGATCAATGCGCTTAATCATGATGCCTCCCTGTCGCAGCTCATGGCGCCGGCAGACAAAATCAAGTCCCTGATTAGAAATCACAAAGAAATGTGCCAAAGATCAGAGACCGTGGCAGACGAGCGACAATTATCTTTTTACGACATATAAACGAAGCTATAAAAGTTTTATATAGAGAAGGGTGCATAAAATGAATCTAAACAAACTCGGGCCTCGCAATGATAAGAATTACTACAAATACGACCAGTACGGCAATAACCCGATGCCGGCCCTTGGCCCGATCGGACTCATCGGTCTGAAAGGCGCGCGCGATTTTTCCAATCTGGTTAATGGTTACCTGGTTAAACGTCGTGCTGAATATGTGGAGGCGGCTCCTGAAGCAGAAGGGAACATCGGCTTTCTGAGAGACGATTATCATATTCCGGTTAATACTTTTCGTTTTTCTTCAGGTGAAGGCAAGGCTGTTATTGATAGCACCATCAGAGGGCACGATCTCTATCTGCTCTGTGATGTAACAAATTACACTGTTACCTATAATCTCCGTGGCATCAGCAACCACATGAGCCCTGATGATCATTATCAGGACCTGAAACGTGTCATTCTTGCGGCCTCGGGCAAGGCCAGACGCATAAACGTGATCATGCCTTATCTCTATGAGGGCCGTCAGCACCGCCGTAATGCCCGTGAATCACTGGACTGCGCCAACATGTTGATCGAGTTGACCAATCTGGGCGTAAGCAATTTCATCACCTTTGATGCCCATGATGATCGGGTCGCCAACGCAGCTCCTACCAGTGGCTTTGAAAATGTGCCGATTACCTACCAGGTACTAAAAGCCCTGTTCAACAAATTGCCTGATTTCACGATTACTCCTGAACACACCATGGTTGTTTCTCCCGATGAAGGCGCAATATACCGCTCCATGTACTATGCATCTATACTGGGTCTGCCGCTGGGAACTTTCTATAAACGCCGCGATTATACTGTGATGAAGAATGGACGCAACCCTATTATCGCGCACGAATTTCTGGGCGATTCTGTAGAAGGCAAGGATCTTCTGGTTATTGATGATATGATTTCCTCCGGTGAATCTATGATCGAATTGGCGCGCAAGCTGAAGGAGCGCGGAGCCAACAAGATTTTCTGCATTGCCACCTTCGGTCTGTTCACTGATGGTCTGGAAGAATTTGACCGGGCCCACAAAGACGGTGTTATCAATAATGTACTCTGCACTAACCTGATCTACCGCTCGCCCGAGCTGCTGGCAGCTCCCTGGTATATTGACGTTAATATGGCAAAATTCGTGGCCCTGCTTATTGATGCCATGAATCACAACGCATCCATTTCCACTCTGATCGATCCGACTGCGAAGATCAGCACACTACTGGATAAACGTAGTAAGGCAGGCTGTTAACAGAAGGAAGCGTAGCAGATACACCCAAACGCTAAATAGTATTGACCGGGAAGCATACGCGTCTGCGTATGCTTCTTTATTTGCTGCGGCGACGCAGCAGTATTACCCAGATGACAACGGTTGCAGCAATAATTGCAAATGCAGTAAGACCAAGAAAGGTGTCCAAACTGTTACCGGCTATCAGAGTGTTGAGAGTCAGAAGGAAGGCAACTGATAGAATCCCGGCAATCCAGATCCCCGCCGGAGTGCGCATGAATGATTTAAAACGTTCCTTACCCTCGTTCCTGGTCTGTGTTTTTTTTGTTTTGGATTTACTCGCCATTGTTCTCGCTCCTAAGTTTATTCATGATACACTTAAATGCATCGTTTTTCAGAGAGGAAGGTTTTTATATGCCCGTTGATGGGATTGTAATGAAAAATATACACAAAGAGCTGAATCGCGAACTGGCAGGAGCTAAGCTGGAGCGCATTATCATGAGTGACCGTCATACAGTTGTACTCTCTTTCTACAATCGCGGGCAAAAATCGCAGCTGCTTCTGGGCATGAACCCCTCCCTGCCGGAACTTCATTTTGGAGAAAATCTGAAGCTGAAAAGTCTGAACCCTCCGCCGGCTTTCGTCCTAACCCTGCGTAAATACTTGTTGGGTGCCAGACTCACTAAAGTAGATGCACCGGCTTATGAACGCATCCTCAATTTCAGCTTTGAAACAATTAATGATCTTGGTGATCTGACTGAGAAAAGTCTGATCATTGAATTTATGAATCGCGTCGGTAACATCATACTCGTAAATCGCAGCGGTGTTATCCATACAGCTTTGCGGCATGTTGATCACTCGGTGAACCGCTACCGCGAAATCTTGCCGGCCCACCCCTACGTGGCGCCGCCGCCTCAGAATAAATTGCGGCCTGATGAACTGTACGAGCTGTCTGCAGAGGAAATCTTTTGCCGGCAAAAAGCCAATGACGATCTGGCTCAGGCTGTCTATAAAAATATTGCCGGCTTCTCGCCCGTTCTTGGACGTGAAACTGCCTTTCGTGCCGGTCTGGAGAGTGAACGTCTTTACGCAGATTTGCGTCAGGAGGAGAAAGACAGTCTGCGCCGGGCTCTGCTCGCTATCTGTCAGGAAATCAATGAGGAAGCAGTCTTCCCGGCCCTCTACTATGACGATTCCTCTGTCAATTCAGAGCGGCGTTTAATTGATGTCCACAGTATCCGCCTAACTCATCTCCCCTACTTTGAAACTTCTGCTTCAACGCTTGCAGCCGTCAGCGATTATTTCACTCACAGCCGAACTGTCAGAAATTTCCAGACAAAAAAACATAGTTTAGCCGGCAGTCTGGATGAGAAAATAAGAAAGGCAGTGCATAAACGCGAGCTGCATGAGGAGGACAGGGCCAGAGGCCGTGAAGCCGAACAGCATAAACTTTACGGCGAGCTGCTGCTGAGCAACCTGCATGCGATCAAAGATGCACGCAGTAGTGTCATCCTACAGAACTATTATGATGAAAACAGGGAAATTGAAATTGAACTTGATCCGCGCTATTCAGCTGCGGACAATGCCAACCGCTATTTTAAAAAATACGCCCGCAATAAGCGGCGTCTGGGACAGGCAGAGAAACTGCTGGCCCAGGATGCGGCTCAGCTGGCCTATCTGGAATCGATCAAAATCAGTCTCAACTGCGCTTCTGATTTTGATGACCTGCTGGCAATTGAAGATGAGCTGTCTGCAGAAGAGCCTCAGCGGATACAACAGAAGCTGACAGACGGAGAGCTGCGGCAGGAGCCCGGCAGACCGGCCAGCAAGCGCCGCCGGTCCGGACAATATAAACAGTCCCGGAAGGTAAATAAGCAGACAGAAAAAGGCAGCAAGCATGAGCTGCCGCCACGTCATTTTTTATCAAGCGATAATTTAAAGATAGTTGTTGGCAGGAATAACAAACAAAATGATCGCATCACTTTGCGTCAGGCTCGTAAGGATGATCTCTGGTTTCACATAAAAAATGCCCCCGGTGCCCATGTTGTCATCATGGCTGAGGGTCAAAAAGTTCCTGAACAGACAATTCTGGAAGCAGCCGGTCTTGCTGCCTGGTATGCAGGAACTAATCGTGCCGGAGGAGCCAGCAGCTCAGTAGATTACTGTGAGGCGCGACACGTCCGAAAACCGGGTGGAACCAAACCCGGTCAGGTGATCTACGACAATTTTCAAACAATTCTTGTCAACCCGCTCGACCCGGCTATTCTGGAAAAAGCAAAATAGAGAATTTTCCCGGTCAGATCAGCCTCGCGTGTTCGGCACAGATTTTCTCATAATATTTGGAAGTTTCCAGAGATACTATACAGCCGCAGTATTTTTGACGGTAAAGACCCAGCTGCCGCGCCAGTTCCTGTCCATGCCTGTATTGTTCCCGCCAGTCATGAGCTTCAAACTCAAGACCATATGCAGCGGCGGCGGCTTCACCGGCCTCAATAATGCTGTCCCTGTCCTGATATGGGCTGACCAAAAGGCTGCTGCTGATGCTGTCAAAACCATGGTTAGCTGCAAATTCCGCCGTTTGCATGAGACGTGTCCTGTAACAGAATGCACAGCGTTCTTTTCCGTCTCCGGCCCGTTTGCGCCAGGCTGCCTCGTCACTTCCGGGATAAATGTGCAGCAAGACATCATAATGCTCTGCAGCTGTAACCGCATTTTCAAGGCGGCGCTGCCATTCTACAGCTGGATGAATATTCGGATTGAAGAAAAAAAGCTCGCAGTCACGCTTTGCCGCCAGCAATAGTTCCAGCGGAGCCATCGAACAGGGTCCGCAGCAAATATGAAGCAATAGTTTATTACGCGTCGTCTCTGACATCTTCTTCTTCCTTTTCTTCAGTGGATTCCCACTTCATCAGATCCTGCAAACTGACTTGCTTGCCATTGGCCTGCATGACGCCATTCTTCGGATACTCCAGATTCAGATGGGCAAAACCCTGTTGCGTCAAAACACGTCCCCGCGGGGTTTTGATTAAAAAGCCCAATTGCATCAGATAAGGCTCGTAAATATCTTCTATCGTTGTGGAGTCCTCACCAGTTACCGCAGCCATCGTGTCAAGACCCACCGGACCCCCATTGTACATCGTAGCCATGGTGAGCATCAGCATGCGGTCGGTAGAATCGAGTCCTCTCTCGTCCACTTCCAGAGCTTTCAGGCCCAGATCACAAATTTCCCGATTAATTACGTTATCTCCCCGCACCTGTGCAAAGTCGCGCATGCGGCGCAGCAAACGGATAGCGACACGCGGCGTGCCACGGCACCTGCTGGACAGCAGTTTGAGTCCGTCCTCATCGATACCTACATCCAGCCGGGCGGCATTACGCAAAAGAATCTGAGCGATCTCGTCCTCGTTGTACAGGTCCAGACGGTAGACCATGCCAAAGCGGTCACGTAAAGGTGAAGAAAGCAATCCTGCCTTAGTCGTTGCCCCCACCAAAGTGAAATGCGGCAGGTCTAAACGGACCGACCGTGCGGAAGGACCTTTGCCGATAATCAGATCCAGCGCATAATCCTCCATGGCAGGGTAAAGAATCTCCTCCACACTGCGGTTAAGTCGATGAATCTCATCTATAAACAAGACATCTTTATCCTGAAGATTAGTTAAAAGTGCCGCCAGATCACCCTGTCTCTCAATGGCCGGCCCGGATGTTATACGCATTTCGACATTCATTTCCTGGGCAATGATACCGGCCAGAGTGGTTTTCCCCAGTCCGGGCGGACCGTAGAGAAGCACGTGATCCAGAGCTTCTTCTCTGGCCCGGGCCGCTTCAATAGATACATTTATATTATTCTTGATTTTTTCCTGACCGAAATATTCGTCGAAATGTGTTGGTCGCAGACCATCTTCTCTCCCGTCGGAGCTGATCGTTTTTCGCGAAAGCAGGCGCTCATCGACAAAAGAATCGTCGTTTTGATCCATCTGACTGAAAATTTCGTACATATCAATTCCTCAATCTACCACTTGGACAATTTTCGCAGTGCTTTGCGCAAGATGCTTTCAACATCATCATCCCCGGTAATGGCAAGGCTCCTGATGGCAGTTTCAGCTTCTTTAGCCGAATAGCCCAGAACCACCAGAGCGTTAGCAGCATCATTAACAGCGCTGCCGGCGGCAAACTGATCCGGCTGGGCCGGAAATTCAGCCTCAGCTGCGAAGTCACTTTTGGCCACCTTGTCTTTCAATTCGAGAATAATGCGTTCCGCACCTTTCTTACCGATACCTTTTGCCTGAGTTAGGCTTTTAACATCACCCTGTAAAACCGCCAGAGCAAAAGTTCCGGGATCCTGCACTTCCAAGATCTGCAAGGCAATTTTAGGACCGATTCCGCTAACCGTGATCAGAAGCGAAAAGAGGTGCATCTCTTCTTCTAAATTGAAGCCAAATAAAGTCAGTTCATTTTCTCTCACATGTAAATGCGTATAAAGCGTTACTTCTTCACCCACAGCAGGCAACTGTGCAATAATCCGCGGTGCAGATTCGATGCGCAGGCCGAGACCATTCAGGTTAATTACCACTGAATCATTTTTTCTCTGCAATAATCTGCCAGTAACTCGAGCTATCATATCCTTAACTTTCTAGTCAAACAAATGATTCCCTACAGCTAAAGCGTCCGGACGATCGCCGGAGTGCGCATGACAGATGGCTACAGCCAAAGCGTCTGCCGCGTCATCAGGCTGAGGTATCTGACGCAAATTCAAAAGTTGACTCACCATATACTGGACCTGCTCTTTATCCGCACGGCCATATCCCGTCACGGCCTTTTTGACCTGAATCGGTGTATATTCAAAGACAGGAATTCCTGCCCTGGCGCCGGAAACTACAGCCACTCCCCGCGCATGGGCGGTGCCCATGGCTGTCGTAGTGTTGCGGCTGAAGAAGAGCTCTTCTATCGCCATGCAGGTCGGTTTATATTTCTTAATCAAAGCCTGGATAGCCTGATCTATCGCCAGCAGACGTTCCGGGAAGGGAGTACCTGCCTCCGTACGCACCACACCATAATCTATAGTTCTAAAGCGATTATCGGCATATGACAGCAGAGCAAAACCTGTAATGGCATATCCGGGATCGATCCCAAGAATCAACATAAGCCACTATTTCCTCATGTTTGTGTGTAAGGCATCAATATTACGCGGCCAATCAATATCATACATTTCCATGCCGTTGATATAAACCATGGCATTATACTCCTCCAGAGGCAGCATTAACTCGTCCATATCATATTTTTGATAGGTGGGTGCCTTGCTTATAATGCTAAGCAATTCACTTTTGCTGTAATTAGTTGTAAGAGAAGGAGTAATTGCTTCGGCCGTTTTAGCCAAGGTGACAACATCTACGTCCCGCATTTGATTGATGAGGGCAGCTATGACCGTCCTCTGCCTGCCCATGCGGTTAAAATCACTGTCGATTTTACGGATACGGGAATAATCAAGGGCAGTGGCACCATTCATCCACTGAGGTCCCGGCGCCAGGCCGAGATGGTAAGCTTCCGCTTCCGTCAGGTTAATGGTAACCCCGCCAACAGCATCGATTACCTCTGTAAATCCTTCAAAATCAACTTCTATATAATGCGGAACGTCAACACGAAAATTCCTCTGCACGGTTTTGAGCAATAATTCAGGACCGCCCCAGGTGTGAGCAGCATTCAGCATATAGTTGGGACTGTAGTTATTTATATAACGGGGATCCGGTTCATTCGGAATGCTGACGTAAATGGCCCGCATCAGCGATGTCAGATGTATCTTGCCGGTTTTCTCATTCACCGTCATCAGAATCATTGCGTCCGAACGACCATAACCGGGGTCACCCGGCCTGGCGTCGGATCCGATCAGAAGAACATTCCATATTTTTTCTTCATCAAATACAGGTACTTCCATACCCTCCTTCATGTTATCCGGAGCTTCCACTGTTTCCAGGTTGGTTTCGATCGGTATTGTCACTCCCGGATTTTTATATTGAACGTTGTTTAATATTACAAGTGAGTATCCCATGACAAAGACAACTAATGACAGGGCTAAGCCAAGCAGTGTTCCGCTGACAATGTATCCCTTGCTTATTTTCATTCGTTTCTACCATCCAATCTTAATACATGAAGTAATTATAGCATGTTAATTTTAGGAAATAACGCAAAAAAGACCCTCATCAGGGTCTATTGCGCTTCAAGTCATGTCATCCAAAGATATTTTTGGATGACTAAAAAAGCAAAATAGCTAGTCTGCCAGAGGCTGGGTCCGTACAATACGAGCCTTGCGGCGGGCAGCTGTATTCTTATGAATAATGCCTTTGCTTACTGCATGGTCAAGCTTTTTTTGCGCTTCTTTAACGACATCGTCCTTATTGACGAGATCCTGTTCCTGAGCGTTAATAGCTTTCTTTACCACTGTTTTAAGTTCAGACCTTAATCTCTTATTATGTTCCGCCTTACGCTCATTAGAACGAACGCGTTTTTCTGATGATTTTATATTGGGCACAGCAATTCCTCCTGTTTCTTTACGAACAAACTGCATTTTAGCATGACAGGTACAGTTGTTTCAAGTCCTGTTTGTTTTTTTCTGATTAACGTGTTAAGTCTATTCTTATCCCGGAACTTTTCCCGATACACTTGTGACAAAGGCGTTTAAAATATACCATAGTATGGTATCTATAACGAACAGACGGAGCCTGCTTTTATTGCCGGCTTGCGTTTAACAATAGAAATATGGAGAATTTATGACTAATTCATCGGGAAAATCTTCCCGCAAAAAAAAGAAAGATCGCAACCTGACACGTCCCTACCGAAATGGCTCGGATCTGCCCGGAGAATCAAATGATCAGCCACTTCGTGTTATTCCGCTTGGCGGCATGCATGAAGTAGGAAAGAATATGACTGTTTTAGAATATGAGGATGAAATTGTCATCGTTGACTGTGGCATGGGCTTTCCGGACAGCGATATGCCGGGGGTGGATGTAATCATTCCTGACTTTACCTATCTGCGTGAAAACCGCCACAAAATCAGGGGCTTATTTATTACGCACGGACACGAAGATCACATTGGCGCCATCCCCTGGTTCATTGATGAGTTCGATGTTCCGCTTTATGCCACACCCCTGACTATTAAGCTGATTGAAAACAAGTTGGAAAGCCGCAATAAGAATCTTTTGCTTAAAGCCGATCTGCGTCAGGTCAAAGCAGGAGACACTGTAGATGCGGGGAAATTTTCTGTTCGCTTCATTCATGTTAATCACTCCGTTCCTGATGCAGTTTCTATTGCCCTGAGCTGCCCTGTAGGCACTGTTATTGTGACGGGTGACTTTAAGGTAGATTATACTCCGATCAAAGGTGATCCGATCGACCTGGGCACCTTTGCTGAACTGGGCAACCAGGGAGTGCTGGCGCTGATCTCAGATAGTACAAATATCGAACGTGAGGGCCACTCCATGTCCGAGTCCAAAGTCGGAGAAGCTTTTTCAGAGATTTTCGCCAATGCCGCCGGACGCATAATTATTACCACCTTTGCGTCCAATGTCTGGCGTCTCCAGCAGGTTATCACCGCAGCGGAAAAGTATGACCGCAAGGTGCTGATCCTTGGCCGCAGCATGCTCAACACTTTTAATGCAGCTACTGAGCTGAATTATCTGGATTATAATCCGAAAACTGTCATTAATCTGAACGAGCTGGATAACTATGCACCGGAACAGCTGGTGCTGCTAACCACGGGCAGTCAGGGTGAACCTATGGCAGCCCTGACCAGATTAGCTTTTTCTGAACATCGCAGCGTTGAGATAATGCCTGGTGATACTGTGGTGCTTTCGTCTTCGATGATTCCCGGAAATGAGACAGCCATCTATAAGGTTATCGATGCCCTGTTCCGAAAAGGTGCCGATGTTATCTATCACACATTAGCTGACGTGCACGCCTCGGGCCACGCTTTCCGTGATGAGCTGCTGCTGATGAATCGCCTGGTCAGACCTAAATTCTTTATCCCCGCCCATGGTGAGTACCGCATGCTTTATACGCATGCCAAGCTGATCAATGATATGGGAACAGCTTCAGATAATATCGCTATTTTGAAAAATGGTGATATTTTGGAGCTTTATCCCGATCGCATGTCTTTTGCCGGTTTTACTGAAGGTGAAGGTATCCCCATCGACGGGTCCGGAATGGGAGACATCGACGAATATGTCTTGCATGACCGGCGTCTTCTGGCTGATGACGGTGTTGTCACTATTGCTCTGACACTGGATAAGGATAAAGATGAAATTTTAGGAGAAGTCGATATCCAGACCCGGGGCTTTATCTATTCAAGCGAGATGCATCACATCGTAGACATTTGCCGTGAACGGCTTGACGATATGAGCAAGAAGCAGAGAAAACGCGGCAAACCGCTGTTTTATGCCTTAACTGAAAAAAATATTAAGAATGAGATACAAAAAGCACTCTTTGACTACACCCGCCGCCGCCCGGTTGTGATTGTATCGATTAACCTGCTATGAGTTGTGTCCGCGTGTAACTCTAACCACACTGTCAATTGCCTTAATCCGGCCAATCAGGCGGTCAAATTGTTCCTGGTTTTCGACATTCACCGTCATCATAATGTTGGCGCTGATATCCTTCGCTGAAGACATGGATGCTGATTGCACAGATGCATGTTCTTCAGCGATTGCAGCTGAAATTTCCGCCAGTAATCTGGCACGGTCGCGTGCAATTATCTGAAGATCTACCGGATAAGTGCTGTGCGAACTACTGTCGATCCAGGATACATCTATCAGACGTGCCGCACGCTCCGCATCTGCCTGAGAACGGTCAAATTTCTCCAGAATATGACGGATATTAGTGCAGTTCATCCTATGGACTGCTACGCCCTGCCCTCTGGTGATGTATCCGATAATCGCATCACCCGGTACCGGGTTGCAGCATTTTGACAGCTTAACTAAAGCGTTATCCAAACCTTGTACTTTTACGGGGATTTCCTTTTCGCTGTCAGGCTTCTTCTTCGCTTTACTGATTACAGTCGCTTCGCCGCCTTTTAGCAGTTTTTCTTCAGTCAGAATCTGTTCAGGACTGTAGACAATCTGCCCCCGGCTGGTAAGCATGTAGCCTCTTTCCGCCAATTCCTCCGCCGGCAAAGTACGCAGATAGGAATCACGCAGGCGCGGTACGACACGTTTCGCCTGAAGACCGCCATAACCTATAGCAGCATAAATATCATCAATGGTGCTGTAGGAATAGCGTTTAAGTGCAGGAGCGATGATATCTTTCTGCAGTAAATCCGCAGGTAAAAATCCTGTGTTCTTTATTTCGCGCTCCAGTATTTCTCTGCCCCGCACTATATTTTCTTCGCGGCGCTCGCGCTTGAACCAGGTTGATATCTTGTTGCGCGCTGTGCCGCTTTTGATGATGGAAAGCCAGTCGCGCGAAGGACCACGAACTTTATCTGAAGTAAGGACTTCAACAATATCACCGTTTTGCAGCTCATAGGTCAGAGGAACCATACGTCCGTTGACTTTAGCTCCGTACATTGAATTTCCGATATCGCTGTGGATGTGGTAAGCAAAATCAACAGGAACAGCTCCGGCGGGCAAGTCAATTACATCGCCCTGAGGCGTAAAGACAAAAACTTCATCCGTTATCAGCCCCTCTTTCAGAGTCGCCATAAATTCTGAGGCATCCCGGGTATCACTCTGCCATTCAGTCAGCTGTCTGAGCCAATTGAGGCGCATTTCAGCTGAAGTAACCTTCTGGTCCTGCCTGCCTTCTTTATAACGCCAGTGTGCTGCGATTCCATATTCAGCAGTGTAATGCATCTCAGCTGTGCGTATCTGTACTTCAAAGGGAATGCCCCGGCTGCCGACGACAGTAGTGTGCAAAGATTGATAGCCGTTCGTTTTGGGCATAGCGATATAATCTTTAAAACGTCCGGGCATGGGTTTGTAGAGTTCATGCACCAGACCCAGAACTGCATAGCAATCGCCCACTGTCGGGACTATTACCCGCGTTGCAAAAATATCATAGATCTCATCGATGTCTTTCTTCTGCGCCTTCATCTTGCGGTAGATACTGTAAAAATGCTTGGGGCGGCCTTCGATGTCCGCTTCAATACCCATCTCGGAAATACGGTCACGCAGCTCGGCTACGATTTCCATCAGGTATTTCTCCCGGTCTCCGCGACGCTGGGCGATGTTACCGACCAACTCATAGTAAGCATCAGGATCCAGATATCTTAAACTGAGATCCTCCAGTTCCCACTTGATCTTATAAATACCCAAACGATGAGCTAAAGGAGCATATATATCCAGAGTTTCCCTGGCTGTGGAAATCTGCTTGTCGGGATCTTTGTACTTCATCGTGCGCATATTGTGCAGACGGTCGGCCAGTTTGATTAAAACTACGCGAATATCTTTAGCCATAGCAAGGAACATTTTGCGGAAATTTTGCGCCTGTTCTTCTTCTTGTGAAGAATATGATATTCGGGATAGTTTGGTGACTCCGTCAACCAGTTGCATGACTTCCTGACCAAATTCTCTCCTGATATCCTCCAGAGTAGTGTCGGTGTCCTCAACTGTGTCATGCAGGAGGGCAGCTGCCAGCGTATTGTCGTCCAGTTGTAAATCGAGCAATACTTTGCTGGCGGCAACCGGGTGAGTTATATAGGGTTCGCCTGTAGCTCGCTTCTGATGCGAATGGGCTTTTTTGGCATATTCATAGGCACGCAGAATCAGCGATGCATCCTGCCTGCCCGTGTATTCTTTCCAGACCTCAACGATATGCTGCACTTCCTTGTCAGCATGGGCGATGTAGGCCTCTGCCTCCAACGGCGGAATCGCAGCCGTTATTTTTCCCTTATCTTTAACTTCTGTCATTCCTTTATTCCTCCACACTGTTCCAGCAGCAACCATGTACTCGTCTCTCGCAGTCTGGGTTTTGTTTCTTCAGGTATGTCTATAGAAATTAGAAGTGCACCCGCATCTTCTTCCAGCATCAGGCAAATAAGACCGGCCTCCTCCAGAACGGACAAAGCCAGCAGCAAAGACAATTCTGAAGAGAATATATTATACCCTTCCCGCAGCAAGCGCGCCATACGTGAAGGTTTGAAAATGAAGGCTTCCTGTCCTCTGCCGCCGATAGCATTTAACAGCTGCCAGATAAAAGGAAAAATATCCGCTGAAAGTGAATCAGATTCGTTCATTGGCCGGGGTTTGCAGCCCTTTTCCCGTAATTCCAGAAATGCTAGCCAGTCAGCTATAGCTTTATAGCTCAGGGCATCTTCGTCTGCAGGTCTGATTGCCTCTATTCTCACCTGAGGTCTGCGTGTTCCCATATAGTCATTAATTTCAGCTATACCCAGCACGTCGATGCGGTCACCTGCCTGATAGTGGATAATCTCATGGCCGAGGTTAAATGCAATCATGTTAATTCTGCCGGAGGAGCCATCGTTCACACTCAAACGGAGGTGTCTGCCCTGGCCCACAGTATAAATCTGCTCAAGCAAAAGATTCGGAATAATGAAGACAGGCGCAGGATTGGCCTGCCCAAAAGGCTCAAATTTCTCCAGTTCTTCGATGAGGCCGACACTTATCTCATTTATATCCAGCAGGCAGTCTGCTATTAGGGGCTGAGCAGTCAGACTCTGAGGATGTTCGCTGATATATTCTTGCAATGATTGCTTCAGATCATCGAGTTGGTCCGGCAGCAGCTGTATACCACATGCTTGTTCGTGTCCCCCGTACTGAAGCAGATGATCTGCTGCGAAATCCAGAGAAGCTAAAAGATTAAAGTTTGCATAGGAGCGTCCGGATCCTTTGAGAATATTGCCCGTTTCGGAGAGCACCAGCGCCGGACAGCGGTAATGTTCCGTCAGCCTGCTGGCCACGATCCCCAAAACTCCAAGGTGCCAGTCTTTTCCATGTACTAGCACCAAGGGAGGTTTTTTCTCCGGATATTCATCCTCAAGTTGGCTGACCGCCTTCACAAAAATGTCTTCCTCTATACTTTTGCGCTGCTGATTCAAGTTTTCCAGCTGCTCAGCCAAACTTTGCGACTCCTCAGCATCATCACTGAGCAAAAGGTCCAGGGCTACGTCTGCCTGCCCCATACGGCCGGCAGCATTAAGGCGCGGTCCGATATAAAAGGAAAAAAGCTGGCTGCTGATATCACGTTTATGAGCCAGCTGCAGCAAGCCTGGTGGAGCAGCCTGCGGGAAAAATTGAATGCCGGACCAGACCAGATGACGGTTTTCGTCCTGTAGTGGCATTATATCCGCAACAGTTGCCACAGCTGCCAGTGTGTAGAGTGTATCCAGAGTTCCCTGAGAAACCGGATAATCTTTCGAAAAAGCCAAGGCAAGTTTCAAGGCTACTCCGGCACCGCTAAGAAAGGGGAAAGGATAAGTTTCATCTGCAATAATGGGATTAATATATGGACACAGTGTACGGTCCGGCAAGCTAAGAGCCTGATGGTGATCACTTATAATCACGGACACACCTGCTGCTAAAAGCGCCTGTACAGACTCTTCTGCATTGGTTCCGCAGTCAACTGTGATCAACAGATGGGGAGGATCTTCCAGTATAGTCGCCACTTGTTCCAGGTTGAGATCATAGCCTTCCGTCAGACGCTCCGGAATAAGCACGCGCGGTTTAATACCTATAGCGCAGAAATAGCGATACAAAATTGACGCGGCACAAAAACCGTCAGCATCATAATCACCAAAAATCAGAAAATCCTTTTTACCAGCCCGGATATGCTTCCGAAGCAAGTCACAGGCCTGATGCATGTCGCGAAAAAGGAAGGGATCATGAAAGGGAATCTCTTCAGGACTGAAAAATTTATCGCGCTGGCTCCCCTGCTTCAGTCCCCTGGCCTGAAGCAGAGTGTCCCACAGTTGAGGTTCACGCTCAGCTTTTACCTGCCAGGCCAAAGGATTGAGCCAACGCAGGATTTCCTTTCTGGTTTTTTCTGAAAAAGTATTTTTATCACTCATTTAAAAAAAAAGGTTCGCCGGCTATTCGGCGAACCTGTCCTCCACAAACTAAGAACTCTTTAGCGCTTACGCTTGCGTGCAGCTTCAGACTTTCTCTTCCGCTTTACGCTTGGTTTTTCGTAATACTCGCGCTTGCGTACTTCTGCCAGAACGCCTGAACGAGCACACGAACGTTTAAAACGCCTCAATGCACTGTCCAGGGTTTCGTTGTCCTTGACACGAATTTCAGCCAAATTAAATCAACTCCCCTCACAGTGTAATCCGTGCAAACCTTTTGATCTACAACAAATCACAGTATACGTTATGATTTTTTCAAGGTCAACTGATTAATCCGTCAAGAGCTAAGGTCTTGATTGCAAATGTATGCGCACAATCCGGACCGGGGCTTTGCCAGCTGCAATTTGCTTAAATTATGCGAGTTGATTTTACCTGCTGTCAGTCAGAGCAGCAATAGAAAAAAAAGCCGAAACTGTTATATCATGGTATATAAACAAATTTCAACCGGAAACAGTCGTATATATAGCTAGCAAGGAGACCATGTGAGACTGAAGTATGAAGCTGATAAAAGAATATTCAGGAACAGGCTATTTCATTTATTAATCCTGTCTCTGATTTTTCTGTCTGTTTTTCTTTGTCAGAGCTTAATTTCGCAAGCGAGCTCAGGCAATTCACAGGATCTGCTTTTTAACCGCGACTCTGTAAACGTTCGTTTGTTGCAGGATGGTCGTGTCCTTGTGGATGAAACGATCAGCTTCACCGTCTTGAATAATATCGAACAGGTGCCGATCATCTTGCGCAACCCTACAGAAGGGCATTCCCAGCTACAAACCCTGGAGTATTTCGGCTCCGGTACAAGTGAGAATTTTGTGTTGATTCCATCCTATGACGAGACTATTGCTCAGAATTTCTCCTATCGCAGCAGCTCCACTTTGAGAGAAACCAGGTTGACCCTGAATCTTCCCCTCGGCCCGGGTGAGCACAACATCCATATTTCCTATGAATGGAACCGGGGAGTCACCAAGCGGGACAGCCTGGCTATAATGGAGGGACCGATGTCATCTCTTCCGTTAGGTCTTGAAGTCTCTTCTGCGGAATGGTCGGTGCAGCTGCCTGCTAATTTGTCCCTTGGAGACACGCAGGCTGTAACAGTTTCTTCAACCCCCTTTGTTGAATTGAACAAAACTGAAAACTCCATCATGTATCGCTCTCAGGGCCGTTTTACTGTGGAGAGTAAAACGGCACTTCTGATTACAGCTCCCCGCAGCGCTTTTTCCACGCTGACTGACACGACAAGCCAAAAACCTATTTCTGAGCGTCTGGAGGCAGCTCAGGAACAAATCACCGTCCTGCACAACCGCGCTCGCATGCGTCATTTCCTGCCGCTGATTATAATTACCTTCAGCATTTTCAGTTTTTTGCTCTGGTTGCTGATTGCCTTTTTACGACGTTTACCCTGGCTCCACAGTAAACGCGACCACTCTCTGGAAATCTCACTGACCCCGGAAGTATATCTGAAGATATTAATGGGCAGAAAAAATGATGGGCGCGATCTTCTGAGCAGTCTGCTCAGTTTAATGAACAAACGGGAACTGGTCTGGGAGGATGAGATTATTGTCTGGAAATATCCCGGCAGAGATGACTTTTCCAGCTTTACCGCCTGGGAAGCCTATCTTTTACAGTGGCTGTTTGATCCTACTGAAGATCCCAATCCGGTTCTGGCTGCCCAGCGACTGCGACGTGAGACACGCGGTATACAGAAGCACCGTGATTTTCAGGAACGCTATAAAGCTTTTCAGGAGCTGGTCTTAAATGACTTTCGTCAACTGGGCTGGGTAAATAGGATTCTGACTGTATTCAAGCGTCTGAGCTTCCAGTTTTTCGGACTGATCGATATTATTTTAGCCTTGTTCCTGAGTACTTATGCCAGATCAGCCTGGCCGCTCATCCTGATCCTGCCAGGGCTTTTACTGATTATCAGCGGCAAAAAACAGCTTACCTTTACCACGCGAGGTTATGCTCTTTACCGGGAGATGCGGGTTTATCTGAGAAGCCTCTCTTCCACTCAGGATTTGATTGCAAACAATGAACCGGGTTTAACCGATGTGGAGACCGTAATCAGCGCTTTGCCCCGTGCCGTCATCTTTGGTAAGACAGAGGAATTTTTTGCCGGCATACGCGAGCTGGATCCACGCAGATTTCACAGAGCCGCTTATGCTCTTTTGCACGTTTATCGTTCCCTTCCCCTGCCTGTCTGGACTGACGGAACCAGGAGTACTCTGCCCGATGCAGAAGAGCTGGCCTTCCTGCAGCAAGAACTGGCCACTATGGAAGAACAAATCATTTCCTGGGATGCGCTGTTCCGCATTAGTCTGACCAGCTAGACCGGATTCACTCATTTCCGGCCATCATACCACCAGACATTTTCCCATTCGTCAAAATAGAGCGCTACCTGGCGTTCCAGGATTACACAGGTATAACGCAAACCGGCACCGCCTGATTTGGCTGGCGCTCTTCTGACATCAGTTATACGATCGATGACATAGCGGCGCCCATCCGCCAAAGTCAGGCTGACAGGGCGCACGCGCCCGGCATGGAATTGAGCCAGAACATCAATATAAACCCGCCTTAGCACAATTCAGCCTCCTTCATTCATTGAGAGCTTGAAAGCCCAGGGGCAGAACATGTTGGTCCGCCAGCCTGCCTGTCTTGTCTTTGGAACGATAGAGTTCGGAAGCCACTGCATGATTGTCTGAACCGCGGCAATAGCGAAAATCGCGTGTGACAGCTTCATTCCCGTGACGTTCACGGACTTTATCTATAGCAGTCTCAGCTTCGCGCCAACGCTCTTCCTCCTTAAAATCCGTCAAAAAGGAGAGCTGACGATCCTGATTCTCCTCTATCAGGTCTATGGCCCTCAAACCCAGAGAGCGGATCGGCCGCTGCCAGAAATAATGTTGATCAAACAATTGCATGGCCTGTTCGTACAAAGTCCTGGTCACGCAGGTCGACATATATAGTTTGCTCTGCCGCTCTATTGACAGCAGCTCCGTATCGCGCACATAAATCTGCACTCCCCGGCATACCATCTTTGCTTTACGCAAACGTGATGCTACCTTGTCAGCCAGGCGCAGAAAGGTTCGCTTTACTTCTTCCCTGTTGTGTAAGTCAGAGGGCAAGGTTGTGCTGTTACCCACTGATTTGATATCTTCCTGTTCTCCGGCAGGCCGTACTTCCGAAGAATCGACACCATTGGCAAAATTCCACAAACTCAGACCGTTTTTACCTAAAATTTTTTGAATATAACCGGCTTCACATTGGGCCAGTTCTCCGATCGTCCGTATATTGATGCGCGCCAGCTTACGCGCAGTGCGTGGTCCACAATAGAAGAGAGCGGACAAAGGCAAGGGCCAGATCATAGTTCCGAGATCCTGTGGCTTGATGATGGTGACCGCGTCCGGCTTCTTATAATCGCTGCCCAGTTTGGCCATAACTTTGTTGTAGCTGACGCCGACGGAAACAGTCAGACCCAGCTCTTCCCGCACCCGCCGGCGTATCTCCTCAGCGATGCGGACAGGTGGCTGCAGGTTAGCACTTACATCCAGCCAGCACTCATCCAGACCATAAGGCTCAACCAGATCTGTGTATTCCTCATAAATCGAACGGACCAGATCCGAACAGCGTACATAAAGATAGCCATGAGCCGGCTGCAAAGTCAGATCAGGACATTTCTGCCGGGCCTGCCAGATAGCTTCTCCAGTTTTAACACCCAGACCTTTAGCCTGCTCATTTTTCGCCAGAATGATACCATGACGCTGGTCCGGGTCACCACAAACAGCCATGGGACCGCGCGCCAGCTCAGGATGATACAGCTCCTCTACGCTGGCGAAAAAACAATTTAAATCAGAATGTAAAATGGCACGCATACTCTCTTTCCCTTTTTAGAATATTTGTTCGTTTTTCTATTATAGAAGAATTCGGCAGGGAAATAAAGAGCTTATGTTCGCTTTTAAATAATTTGTTTCTAATTTGTAACTATTGAACGGGAATTTATTAGTCTGTCAGGGTCTTTTCTGCAGAAGCCAGGCAAAAGCATTGAATACCTTCGCCGCGGCCAAAAGGAGTCAGGTTTTCTCCGCTGGTCGCTGTGATTGCTACCGATGCCGGGGGCAAATCCACCAGCGCGGCAATAGCTTCTCTCATGTCAGCTATGCTGTCAGAGAGATAAGGCCTGCCTGCCTCGATAGAAAAAGAAAGATGCAGCAGCCTGATATCGGACAAAGTATCCAAAGCTTCACGCACATAAACTTTGCTGTCAGCTATGCCGGACCTGCAGAGTTCGTCCGCTCTTTTACCAAGAATCGGCTGAGCAGAAAGGCCGGAGATAGCATTGCAGAGTGCATGCAAGACCACATCTGCGTCACTGTTGCCTGCCAGCCCGGGGGCTCCGCAGATTTCAATTCCTCCAAGCAACAAGGGCTTGCCTGTGGCTGCCTCAGTTTCCGGAACAAAGCGGTGGCTATCCTGGCCCAAAGCTGTAATTGATATGACGGGCATGATTACATTCTCCTTCATGATAAGAGATCAACTTATCTTATCTTATCATTTCGGCAGGCTGGCACGAAGTATCCGGTAGCCTTTAGATCTTTCCAGCAGCTCAACCTGCATAAACAAATTTTCCAGCTCGCTTTGGGTAGACTTGGCCCCCTGTTTGACCCGAATTACAACATAGAGAACACCGGTCGCAGTCATCTGCGCAGCAGCTTCCCGGTAAAGGCGGTAAACGGTATCCTTTCCCGCACGGATCGGCGGATTGAGAGCTATCAGATCAAAATCCCCGCTGACATTTTCCAGGCCATCTGAGAGAATTATTTCCGGTTTTTTGTGCTTCAGTACGTCTGCATTCTTTTTTGCCAGTGCCAGAGCACGACTGTTGACATCAGTCATCACCAGCTCGAAAGCAGGGCGCAAAGCAGCAAGAACTATACCGACTACTCCAAACCCCGTTCCCAGGTCCAGCAGACGCAGTTTTCGGTTCTCTTCCTGTGCCAGCATAGTTGAAATCAGCAATGAACTGCCAAAATCAACAGCTTCACGCGAAAAGACATGCGAGTCCGTGAGAAAGATAAAATTCTTCCCCTCAAATTCCGCTTCAATCTTTCGATATGCATGCGGAGCATTTTCTTTTGGTTCAAAATAATGTGGCACTTTATTCCTCATACTTTACTGCGTCAAGGGCAACCGGGCTGCGCTCCAGAGCAAGCAGCAGAGGCAGGCCGAGGGCATAAACGGCTAGTGCCTGTGAGATGAAAATAGAAAGCACTGACATAGCTACTACCGCCGGCGTCGCTTCTGTTCCCTGAATTAAAAAAGGTAAATAAATACCTACAATCAGGGCATTAATTATTACCGGCAGGGCCAGGGGCAGCAGGCGGGAGATCATGCGGGGACGATCTGCCCTGTCCCTGCTTTGGTAATAACACCGCAGTTTTTTTCGGTAGCTGCGTCCCTGACGATATGTCAGCCCGGCAGCAACACCGGTGGCAATACTGCCGCCCAGGATATCCACAATTCCCAAGCTGGCCGGGTTAAGCAGATTCGCCAGAAGGCAGCCTACAAAAAGACCGAGGGGCGCACCGGGAAAAAGCAAGGCTAAAGCTGCCAGTGCTTCTGAGATGCGGAACTGTATCATACCAAAGCTGATGGCGGAAGTTAAAAAGGTCGCCACCAAATAAATAGACGCGCTAATGGCTCCCTGCACCATTGTAAGGAGCCGGTCTCGCTGCATCCCCGGTTTTTCCTTGGTCATAAGCTATTTCTTTTGTTCTGAACAACGTAAGGCCAGGTACATCTCTTCACCGTTGATATCCCACTGCTTGCTGTGAGCATCCTGCGGCAGTTCATCTTCAGTGGCAAAGAAAGTCAGAGTTGCTGCGAGAACTTCGTCACTGATTTCTTCTTGCCAACGCTTAACCAGATCCGTCATTTTTACATTAGCAGCAACAAAGAGATCCACTCTGTCGGTTACTTCAAAATCAATTTCGCGTCGCATGGACTGCACTTTGCTGACTATTTCACGTACAAAACCTTCTTCGATCAAATCTTCTGTCAGCTCTGTCTGTAAAGCCACAGTCAAAGTGCCTTCACTTTCTGTCACATAACCGGCAGCAGGTACTTCTGAAACCAGCAGGTCTTCTTCAGCTAATTCATAAACAGTGCCATTAACGTCCAAAGCTATGGTCTCGCCTCGCCTGAGAGCCTCTATGGTTGCGCGCCCGGGCAATTCCGGAATCAACTCACGTGCTCTGTTCAGATCTTTGCCCATACGTTTGCCCAGGGTGCGTAGCTGTGGTTTGAACTCATAGTCAATCAGCGCGGAAGCCTCAGCACCAAACTCGATATCCTTAATATTCAGTTCATCCTTAAGCAGATCCATCAGTTCTTGCGGCAGCTCTCTGCCACCGACAACTATGGCCTTAGCCAGAGGCTGTCTGATTTTAAGCTGGGCAGTGTTGCGTGCGGCCCGGCCTAAACTGACCAGATCCAGCAGGAGATCCATATCTTTCTCCAGCTGTACATCGATTAAAGACTCATCCGCTTCCGGATAATCTTCGAAATGGACACTTTCTCTGGCTGAATCAAGATGGCCGGCAACAATATTCTGATAAATCATTTCAGCTATGAAGGGAGTAAAGGGCGCTATCAGACGGACGAATTTTTCCAGAACCTCATACAAGGTCAGATAGGCTACTATTTTGTCATCATCCATTTCCGGTCCCCAGTAACGTTCACGGGAACGGCGCACATACCAGTTAGAGAGTTCATCCAGAAAGTCCTGTAAATAGCGCGAAGCAGCCGTGATGTCGTTTTGATCCAGACGTGCGTCTACGTTTTTTATTAAGCTATTCAGGCGGCTCAAGATCCAGCGGTCGATAATTGTGCGCTTAGATGCGTATTCAGCTCTGTCATAGTTTTGTGCTTCAAATTTATCAATATTGGCGTAAAGTACAAAAAAGGCATAGGTATTCCACAAGGTGCCCATGAATCGACGTTTGCTCTCGTTGACTGTTTCTGCTGAAAACCTTGTCGGCAGCCAGGGCTGACTGGTGGTAAAAAAAGCCCAGCGGGTTGCATCTGCACCCTCACTGGCAAAAATATCACTGGGATGAATAACGTTGCCGAGATGCTTGGACATCTTGATTCCCTCACCGTCCAGCACGTGGCCAAGCACCAGGCAGGTCTTATAAGCCGGACGCTCAAATAAGAGGGTACTGATGGCATGCAGAGTGTAAAACCAACCCCGTGTCTGATCAATGGCTTCTGAGATAAAGTCAGCCGGAGCAGTAGATTCGAATAATTCCTTGTTTTCAAAGGGATAATGGTATTGAGCGAAAGGCATGGCACCGGAGTCAAACCAGCAGTCGATCACTTCCGGCACACGTGTCATCCGGCCGCCACATTTTTGGCAAACAAAATGAACCTGGTCCATAGCCGGTTTATGGAGTTCAATTTTTTCCGGCAAATCAGGTGCAAGCTGGCGCAGCTCCGCGATGGAGCCGACACAGTGTTCTGCGCCACACGATTCACACACCCAAACAGGCAGCGGTGTGCCCCAATAGCGTTCACGTGAAAGATTCCAGTCCACTACGTTTTCGAGGAAGTTACCAAAACGTCCCGTGCCGATGTTCTTTGGTATCCAGGTAATTTCCTGATTGTTTTTGATGAGCTCATCCCGCACCTTGGTCATTTCGATAAACCAGCCGGAACGGGCATAGTAAAGCAGGGCTGTGTCACAACGCCAGCAGAAGGGATAACTATGTTCGAATTCCTTGGCAAAAAGCAGCAAGCCGCGCTGGTCCAGATCCTGAACTAGCTTCGGGTCAGCATCTTTGACAAAAATACCGGCAAATTCTCCTGTCTCCGCACTGAGCTTTCCTTCCAGATCCACTAGTTGAATATGGGGCAGATTATATTTGCGCCCGAGACGGGCATCATCTTCACCGAAAGCCGGCGCGATATGTACAATGCCGGTCCCGTCTTCGAGGTTTACATAGGGATCAGCGATAACATAAAAGGCCCTCTGCTGATCAGTGATCAGCTTATTGGCATAATCAAAAAGCGGAGTATAGCGTTTATTCAACAAGTCACTTCCGGGCATGGTGCGGATAATTCTGGCGTCTTCACCGAAGACTTCTTTAATCAGAGCAGTGGCCAGATAATAGCGGCTGGCGGCAGTATCATGTTCAGGGCAGCCTGCTACTTCAACCAGAGCATATTCTTCAGCTGCGTTAACACAGAGAGCTACGTTTGACGGCAGAGTCCAGGGCGTTGTGGTCCAAACGGCGAAATAGGTATCAGCTTCATCTGCTACAGGCACGCGCACATAAACTGATGTTTCCGTAATATCCTGATAGCCCTGAGCTACTTCATGGCTGGAGAGGGCTGTACCGCAGCGCGGGCAATAAGGTACCACCCGGTGTCCCCTGTAAATCAAATCTTTTTTCCAGATCTCCTTAAGAGCCCACCAGACAGACTCAATATAATCGTTTTCATAAGTAATATAGGCATGATCCATATCTACCCAAAAACCGACACGCTCGGTCATATCCTCCCATTCAGACAGATATTTCCAAACGCTCTTTTTACATTCTTCAATAAATTCCGCCACACCATATTCTTCTATGTGTTCTTTACCATTCAGGCCGAGTTTTTTTTCAACTTCAAGCTCAACCGGAAGTCCGTGTGTGTCCCAGCCTGCTTTCCGCGGCACATAGTAGCCTTTCATGGTGCGGTAGCGGGGAATCAAATCCTTAATTACGCGCGTGAGCACATGTCCTGCGTGCGGTTTTCCGTTCGCGGTAGGCGGTCCTTCGTAAAATGAATAAATCTCATTGCCTTGGCGCTGAGACAAAGACTTGTCAACTATATCGTGCTCTTTCCAAAATTCCAGCACTTCCAATTCTCTTGGGACAAAATTCAAACTGCTATCTACTTTTTTATACATTCTGCTTCCCTGTTTTCCTCAAATCACTTATATATATAACATTTAAGCTTTTAACATCTTTAGAATTATACGAGCATAGCCGGAAAGTGTCAACGCGAGCCACTCCTGCCGGAAGATTGAATTTACATCTGCTTTTCCGCTGATCATTCAGAATTTTCAGTACTGCAGGCTGCACTCTTTATCAGTGTTTTATAAAACAATATCTGTATATTATATGCATCCGGACTAAGATTTATATTGATATGTAAGTTTTTTAGTGATATTCTAACTGGTGAGACGTTCTCTCCCAGAGAGAGAAATTAAACCTGAGGAGGTAATATATGTTTGAAAAAGCATTCAAACTGAAGGAGCATAATACCGACGTCAAAACTGAACTGACGGCCGGACTTACTACCTTCATGACGATGGCTTACATCCTGGCAGTTAACCCTCAAATTCTGAGCGCAACAGGTATGCCTGCTGGCGGCGTTCTGATTGCTACTGCACTATCATCCGCAATCGCGTGTTTCTGCATAGCATTCATGGCCAACCTGCCGTTCGCACTGGCACCCGGGATGGGCTTAAATGCCTACTTCGCCTACACTGTTGTATTACAAATGGGGTATTCCTGGCAGACAGCATTATTCGCTGTACTGGTGGAAGGTGTGATTTTTATGGCCCTGTCACTGACCCCTGTACGTGAAGCAATATTTAATGCCATCCCCTTGACTCTAAAGCATGCCGTCAGTGCCGGTATTGGTCTGTTTATCGCCTTTATTGGTCTGCAGAATGCTAATTTAGTCAGAGGCGGCGCTACTCTCGTAGAGTTTGCCCGCTTCAAGGATTCTATACACACAGCCGGAATTTGCGCTATTTTGTGTCTGGTCGGCGTCATCATCATCGCAATCCTGAGTCACAAGAGAGTCAAAGGCGCTATTCTGATTGGTATCTTGGGTGCATGGATACTGGGCATGCTTGCTCAGGCGGTTGGTCTGTATGTTCCCGACTTTGAAGCCGGTTTCTTCTCACTCTATCCAAGCTTCGCTCTTGGAACGCACTTCCAGGAATTTGGAGATCTGGTAGGACAATCACTCAATTTCAAAGCCATTGACCTGAAGGGCATTGGTGACTTCATCGCGATCATGTTCGCTTTCCTCTTTGTTGATATCTTCGACACGCTGGGCACACTGATCGGTGTTGCCACCAAGGCGGATATGTTGGATGAGGAAGGTAAACTGCCCGGTATCAAAGGTGCTCTGCTGGCTGACTCTATCGGTACAACAGTCGGCGCTCTGCTGGGTACATCAACAGTGACAACCTTTGTTGAGAGTTCAGCCGGTGTGGCTGAAGGCGGACGTACAGGTCTTACTGCATTGTCCACAGGCGTGCTCTTCCTGATCGCCATTATTTTCTCACCGATTTTCATTTCAATCCCGGCTTATGCAACCGGTGCAGCGCTGATCTACGTTGGTTTCCTGATGTTGACCTCTCTCCTGAAGGTTGACTTTGACAATCTGACTGAGGCCGTTCCTGCTTATATCGCTGTAATTGCAATGCCCTTCTTCTACAGCATTGCTGAAGGCATCTCCTTCGGTATCATCTTCTACGTCATCATTAACCTCTTGACCGGAAAAGAAAACCGTAAGAAGGTCAGCCCGCTGATGGCTATTCTGGCTCTTCTCTTCATTCTGCGTTATATCTTCCTGTAGAAATAACCTGCAAAAGAGATTGATTCAGCAAACAAAGATAAAAAAATGTCTCAACACCCCGGATTTACCACCGGGGTGTTTTAAATTTTTCCGAATTATTCTCTTAATTTTAGAAAATCAATTGACAACTGAACCGATTCTCAGTTACACTAATCAAGCCGCGCGACTTGATATGGAGAGATGGTCGAGCTGGCTGAAGGCACCGGTCTTGAAAACCGGCGAGGATTCACGTCCTCCGTGGGTTCAAATCCCACTCTCTCCGCCACAGGAGAGAAGGCTAGTTTTGCAGCTTTCTCTCCTCAAGATGGATCTTCACACGGAGAAGTACTCAAGTGGTGAAGAGGACGGTTTGCTAAACCGTTAGTGGGGGCAACTCCAGCGAGGGTTCAAATCCCTCCTTCTCCGCCAGAAAGCACCCGATCTTTTTAGACAGGATTGGGTGCTTTTTATATCTATGAAGTTATCGTACGGAAGACTGTTGGAGTTTTCTCTTAAATGATGTCCATCAAAGCCCGGTTTTGCCGCAGCCATTTCTGTGATAGCTTATAGTCCGGCATCAGGTCAGCGACCAGGGTCCAGAAGTTTGCGCTGTGATCTTTATGGATAATATGGCAGAGTTCGTGGACAACGACGTAGTCAATTACCGGGCGGGGGCACAGCACAAGTCTCCAGGCAAAGTTCAGCGTGTCAGCCGCTCCACAGGAGCCCCAGCGCTGTTTCGCTCCGGACATTTTTACGGATGTGTACTCTATTCCCATGATCCCGGCATAATAGTCAACCCGCTCTCTGATCACAATAGCAGCCTGGTCTTTAAGCCAGCCGGCGAATTCTGCCGCTGTCATCTCTTCCGGCACTAGCAGCTTGTCGCCTTCGATAGCTATATCCGGAACAGCTTGACGCAGGACAGCATAGTATTCACCCAGATACAGTATGTTTTCACCATTTTCCAGCGTGATCTTACTATGTTTCGCTGCAAAAGCAAGAGCCTGACTCTGCTTTTCCCTGATCCACTGCTCCTTTTCTTTGATAAAACTACGGATGTATTTGTCACTCAGACTGTTTGGGGCGCGAACAATAAGTCTGCCCTCCTTGTCAATAGTCAGGGCAAGACTTTTACGCTGGCTGCGGATTATTCTGTAAGGGATTTTCTTATAGTAATTACTCATAATAGCTCCCAGGATAAATACCTGTATAGGATAGCAGTTTACCAGACAAAAGGAGTCCAGCTAAAGCTGAACTCCTTTCATTATCAAATCGAATAAGCAGTCTTTTCTATGTATTTATTAATTATCAGGCATCAGGGTCTTGTTACCATCAAGGCTTCTCAGCTCAGAGATTTCTTCAGTTATTTCTGCGACACCAAGATACTTGCCTTCAGCATCCCGAACCGCATAAAAGCGGATCATGATGAACTGTCCATCTTTCTGCATCCAGAAAAACTCTTTGTCTTTTTTCCCTGATTTAAAATCCTTCACAATGGAGTCAACTACGTGCAGACTCTTGGGAGGATGGCAGTCTTCAACCAGGCGGCCCAGTACGGTTCTGGTGCGAGGAAAGACGCGGTGTTCGTTTTCGCTGAAATACTGCACCCTATCTTCAGTATTTACAAAGGTAATATCGTAAGGAAGCGTATTGAGCAGGGCTTCCAGTTCATGCACATTGAAATAGCCGCTGGGCAGATCGATATCATTACTGCTGCGACGCTGATCAAGATCCTGTTCATCCTTGACCCAGGCTTTGATGTCTGAAGGACTGACACCTTCTACACCCTCGATAAAGGCATAACCAAACTGATAGCCTTCCTGGGCAATAACCTTCCAGGCCTCGTCGTTGATGTGATCCACCAGCATCGGTTTCAGAATTTCATTTTCCTTCTGAATCATACCGCGAACTTCGGACTCCATCTCGCTGAAGAGCAGGTCGTCGTGCTCACCGGCTTCAGCCTTCTCAATTGCCTGCTTGATCAGGTCACGGATTTCATCATCTTTACCCCACATAACCTTAGGCGGAGCTGTAATGCCGTTTTTCTCCAGATAGGGGAACATTAATTGTTCCTTGCGAGAATAGTGTCTATCCAGCTTGTAGAGCTCTTTCAGAGCCTTTACGTAGGCCTTATTGTCGTGGGCAGACAGAAAGACTGCTTTGGCTTCAGCATAGTCACCAGCCAAAAACTCTTCTAATCCGTCATTTTCTTTATAGAAAGCTGTAAGCGGATGGCCCATCACCGGGTCTACCGCAATAACTTCAACGCTGCCTTCCACAACAGATGCATGGACATTGCACAGCTGCTTGATTTCCTCAATCGGTGTTCCGCTCTTGATCAGTTCTGCTTCAGCAGCAGCTATTTCACCGGCATCCACAGTGTCAAAAGTCTTCCGGAATTCCGCTCTGACGTCTTCAGCAGACGCACCGTCTCCCAGTTGCCGCAAAATATTTTTTAGCGCTTCTGCCTGTGCTCGTTTTTTGTCTGACATATTTTTCTCCTATTCTGAATAGTAAGTTCTGTTGTTCGCGTCCCGGCCAGCTGCTTGTGCCGCCATAATTAGCCAAGACTAACTACTGCTAATGATAGACAATTTTCTTACAATAAAAAGATACATGTGTATCGGATTCAATCTTTGAACGCGATCACATACTGAAAACCAGATTGTAGTATAAAAAAGAATGCAGATAATACTATTCGGATCTGTCTGCTAGTATTAAAATTTAAAAAATAGTGATGTCAGCCTGATTCTACTCGGACTGACATCACTCTAGAAAGGAGAACTTACTTGCTTATTTGTGTTTTGCTTATGGAGAGGCTCTCTTAGTAGAGTGGTCCAGGATGGTAGACTTCTGAGACATAGTAGATCTCACCATTAAAGATGCCGACTTCTACCAGCATATCTTCACCTCTCATGTTCAGCTCTGCGACAAAATTATCCAGACTGACCTGCCACAGCTCCATCGCAGATTCTTCACCCGGTCCCAGAACATGGCATTCTGTTGGCAGGCTTGCAATGTAGGGCACCCATTCTTCCTCAGCATTTTCTATTCTATAGGCATTGGGCTGACTGCTATCATCGATCCAGACAACCTCATCCAGAAGAAAAATGTAGGCATCATTATCCAGTGCTTGGTCCAGCCTTAAAATCGCCATAAATTTCGGAATGACATCTTCCGCTTTCTGCCACAGGTTTAAAACTGTATTGTATTCAAAGATCTCACCTGTATCACAGATAGCGTAAAGAATTTCCCGTGTAAACTTACCATCAAGATCTGTACCCAGCCAGATATCGCGGCATTTGCTTGAGTAGGCGCTCTCTTCGCCGCTAACAAGCACTGTCATGCCGTGTTCAGTGACCATTTCATGAGCCCGCGGCAGCTTTGACAGAAGATAGTCAATCAGTTCCTCTACTGATAAATCAGCAAAAGTCCTGTTCGTCTGTTCTGTTGTCGGCTCTGCTGCCGGCTCTGTTTGTACAGCACTTGTCCTTGGCTCATCAAGCTTGCCGGCAGACGTTTCCTCACCGCGGTCTGTTGTTAGCCGGCTGCTGCCCCCGGTGGGGCCAGATGCTATCGGATTACTTCCCTGATCACAAGCTGCAAGTAACAGCAAGCCACAGACTGCTGTCAACAGAAACAAAATGATTAGCTGTGTATTAGTTTTTCTGCTCATCGGAAAAGTCTCCTCTTATAGCCTGTTTATGGGAAGTCATATCAGCTTCAGCCTATAATTGCTGTATAGGCTGCTCAGTATTAAATGCCTTCTTGCTTTGAAATGCTCCGACCAGAAAGAGTACAGGCAGAATCAAACCGGTGATTAATGAGAGCACACTGAACGTACCACCACCTACTACAGTTAAAATATTACCCAGAACAGATAATAGTGCTGTCAGTATACCAAAAACTATTAAGATCTTTGCTTTCCCGGGTTTGCCTGCGTTCACTACTCCCAGAATACCTGTAACTAAACTCACAATTGCGCTCAGGAGCAGGAGCACTGCCGCGAAGACCAGCAGACCGACTCCTTCCTGCTCTGCATACAGAACTACTGCTACCCTTGCAGCCAGCAAGACAATGATAGAGCCGATAAGACTAATTACACCACCGATAATTAGCAGTATACCCGTCACTAACAATAATGCATTTTTATTTTTTTCCATTTTAATTAACTCCTTCAAAAATTATTTTATTCAAAGTTATACCCTATGCCCCCGGCTGTACGTACCCCGTCTCCTGCATAATCCTGAAAGGTCACCTGGACGTAGTTTGAAGGATTATCCGAAGCCCGCCATACATAAAAAGTTACTGTCTCACCTTCCAAGTCCAACTCTCCTGCTGCGCCGTCAAAATAGGTCTCACAGATCTCCCGGTAAGACATTCCCCGCAAATCCCCCTGGTCATAAGCGTTTTTGAGTTGAGTATAGATTTCTTGAAGCTCGTCATTTGTGAAATTGGCAACTTTGCCCACCCATCCCTTATTAGGATCTTCGATACCGGGATCATCGATAGTCGGGTCCGGCTCATCCGCCAACTCTGTTTTATATGTCTCGTAACCAGGCGGCAGCCTGTCACCATCGCTCTCCTCAGCCTCCCATAATTCTCCCCAGGGACGGAAAGCAAACATATACTCAAAGCCATCTTCATCTGTCAGCTCCGGGTCATAGTATCGGTCGGCGATTACGACCCGTTTGCCTTCGTCAATGGGAGAAATGCCTATCCACCAATCGCCCGCTTCCAGAACAGCATCAAGAAAATAGCCTTCAACCGTCTCCAGAAGATACTCATCACCTCTTATTGTGCTTACAACAATATCCTCCATCGCGCCTAGCAGGCTGATCGACAATTGGCCGTTACCTGCTTCATCCACATCAATCGTCATAAAAGCATCGTAAAATTCTTCCTCGGCATCAGCCTCCGGTTGCCAGCTGCCATAGTAATCGGTGATCCACAAAAAACCATACCAGTCACCGTTCCATACGGTCTGAACCGCAGCTCCCGGCTCATCGGAATCAGGCTCGGTCTCACCCGGATCCGGGTCAGCCGGCTCGGTTTCTACAGGCGCAGATGTCGGCGGCACCGAACCTTCCTTGTACAAGGTGATCTTCATCCCTGTAAGTCCATAGTCATCAATCACCATCTGCGATCCCTTAATTACAGCTGTAACGAAAGCAGTACCCTTCTGGCTGATAGATAAAGTATCTCCTTCCATGCTCCAATCGTAAGTGCTCTTTTTGCCATCGGCGATGATATTACACTTGCCGCCTTGCAGAAGCTCAATATCAAAGCCGCTGTCGAAGATTTCATTAGCTGCAAATTCCTCACCAAAGGACTCAACCACTGCCGCCTGCCATAGTCCGAGATTCGGATCATCCGATGCCGGCGGCTTTTTATCTTTTGCGCAAGCTGTAAATAGAAGTAATGCCATCATCATGGCCAGCAGCTTTACAAAACTTCTCCTCTTAAGCTTCATTTATTTCTCCTTATTCCTTTTAAGTTCTTTAAATAAGTGATTCGAGTTTCGAAAACAGGTAATTTACACTTGTGTCGTAAAACAGAAAGTCGTCGATTCTCTTATTCTGTTTTGCTTGGATGGCAGCGCGCCGAGAAGCCGCATCTGTTTCAGAGCATAAGAGCAATTGTCTTATCCGGGGTAAGTGTTTTCTAATCTCGTCGGAGATCAGCAAGCACTTTTCCGCAGATTTATAGCTGCCGGACTCGGGAACTTCCAATATTACTATTCTCGGCTGGTACTTAATGGCGCTATCGACGGCTGACATATAGTCAGACTCAGCATAAAAGTCAAAGCGGTCACCGGATTTTGACTGTGCGATGATTGAATCCGAAATTATTTCACGGCTCATAATCAGCAAAATCTTTTTCTTGTCCATGATGCAAGGGCCTTCCTAATAACATGCAGCTCTCACTTTTATGCGGCTTTTGAGCAGGAATCTATCTGGACAAATTTTAGCGGGAAGAGTTTGCGTCATCTTCCCGCTTTGCTTGAGTTATTTTGTTTTTGTCAGGTCGTAGGACGGGCGGAGCGGCTCATCCGAATCCATAACCAACTTGTCGCCGGTAATAGAGTAATTGTAGACTATTTCAGTGTCCCAGTATGACATTTTGATCTTGACAGTGCTGTCATCAGCGATAGTGTAGGTGCCGGTATCTTTAATACCGTATTCATCCTCAGTATCACAACCACCTTTTCCATCAAACTTGAAGGTAATACCTATTGAATCCCTCTTGCCTTCCCAGGTCCCTTTCAGAGCATCGCCACCGCCACCGCCGCCACAGGCAGCAAGCAGTGACAAAAGCAAAACCATGGCCAACACTACTACTGCAATTCTTCTTTTAATCATCAGTTTACTTCCTTTCTAAAGGGTTCACGTTTCATCCCGTTTAAGCCTAGCATGCCATAGCTGCGCCTGCCCTACCCGTGGCGGGTAGTTTTTTCACAAAAAAAGGGCTGATCGTCAGCCCTGCCGGAAGAAGTACTTTTGGCCTCAATACCAGGGATTAATCCAACCGTTAGAAATCATATAAAAGGCTAACTCAACAGTTTTGGAGAAGCCGGTTTTAGCCAGCATATTTGATTTATGGTACTTTACCGTATTTTCGCTGATGAATAATTCCTCTGCTATCTCCTTGCTCGTCATGTGTTTACACATCAGACGCAGAACTTCCATTTCTCTTTCAGTCAGTGGAGCTTCCCACTTGGGCATCGGGATGGTCCTTCCTTCGGGAAAATATTTAGCTCCCTCCATCACGCCCCGGATAACCTCTATAAAGTAGTCCAGACTTTTACTCTTAAAAACAAAAGCATCTGCACCGGCTTCTTTAGCTCTTGGGGCATAGGTGATTTCATCAAAGCCTGACATAACAATGATTTTCATATCCGGATACCTGACTCTTAAGTCTTTGCTGGCATCCAGACCGGAGGCACCGTTCTCTGTACAGACATCCATCAGGACCAGGTCGGGTCTCAGACGCTCAGTATAAATATCCGCATGGGCTGCCGAGGGGATGCTGCCCACAACTTCAAAATTGCCGGCACGCTTAAGAGCAAAGCTTAGTGAATCACACATGGATTCATGATCATCAACGATAAGTACTTTATAATTCACATTCTTCCTCCCGGCACTTGGATGGTTAAAACAAAAGACTGATCTAAAATCACATCAAGTTCGCCTCCGTAGGGCTCCAACATATTTCTCATGGCACCGATACCGCCACCCTCTGTTATCGGGCAGGAAGGCACATCGCCATTATTAGTTATTGTCAAGTTATGACGATCGCCCTCACCGCCTGTCTTTACGGATATATCAGTCGCAAAACCGTGGCGTACCGCATTGGTGACGCCTTCTTTGATTATATCAGTGAAAATGCGACTTATTTCCTGATCTGCAGGCAGCTCTCCCTCCAGTTTAATGCTCACCCCGATCGAAGCGAAAGCCTGCTTCAGACCAGCGAGTTCTTCCTTGGGGTCAGGCCGACTTTGCACCCTCTTCAACTCTTCAATAATGCCCTGGGCGAGGGATTGCAGCAAATCGTGGCCCAGAGTATCTCCACTGCGGATACTGCGCAGGAGCAGGGACAGTCTCTGACCCAAAACTTCGTGTGCACGCAATTTTGCTTTTTTAACTACTTTTTCCCCGCTGACGGCCTGCAGCTGATCAATTGATTCTCTTAATTGTTCTGACTTAAGCTTGAGCTCTGCCTCTCGTCTTTGCAACTCTACTGTCAGTTTCCACTGGCGGGTAATATCTGTAGCTGCCAGCTGGAAATAATCCTTAGCTTTGATTTCCAGCTTGCTTAAGCTGAAGATCCAGGCTGTCGCATCCGGCAGATACAGGACAAGCTGCCCTTCAAACTCTTCTCTGTGCATACCTGGCCCTAGCTCGCCTGCAGTCAGAAATTGATAAAACTCTTTGGCATTACGTTGCAGCTTTCCGCTAATAACATTCATCAAGTAAAGCATCTGCTCATTCATCAGCAGGATGAGACCGTCAGACTCACTAAATAGAACAGCGGTATGTATGGAATCGATCGTATTTTTAATCGATGAAGCTGTGATAGTCCCGCGCATTTCCTTTAGTCTCCGGAAAGAAATAATAATACTGCGAGCGAGCAGGATCAGGATCGCTGCAAAAAACAGATAGGGAAAGCTTCTGGTCAGGATTAACTCGAAAGGAGGCAGCAAGAGCATAAACAGCAGAATCAGAGCTAGTGAATAAAAGTTCTTTACCATCAGTGCGGCCAGCAGTAGGGTCAATGTAATCAGGGAAAAGCTTGCAATACGTAAAATTTCATATCCTGTGGGAACAATTATCATAGTAAAAAAAGAGTGGATCATCTGTCCGTACATGAGAGTGAATACTACTATTCCGAAAAGCACAAAAGATTCCAGAAAATTTTCCAGGATCAAACTGAATTTCCGTGGATATCTGAGAAAACTCAGGATTGTAAGTATTGTTTGCGAGAGCACGCTGAATGCAAGCAAAAGGATAAGCAGGTAGCGTACTGCATCCGGCCAGACAAAAAACCCTGTCATTTCACACACCTCCCCGGGGGAAAACAAGAGTGATGCCCACTGCTCCGTCCAGATCTTTACAGGCAAAACTGCCGGCTGCTGAGCTGATCTCAGCCTGCAGTTCTCTTCCCGGTTCATATGAGCGCAGATCTTCTGAAGCTATAAACCGCAGTAGAGTCTGATCTTTCTCCGTTAGCAGCTGCAATAGTAAGTGTGGATTTTCCGTCTGAGTTGCCCAGTCTACTACCGAGTAGGCAAACTCATATAGAGAACGGGCCTGCAAGACCGGTATTGTCTCCTTTATTTCACTGTTAACCAGAATTTTCATCCCGAAATATTGAGCAATTTCTGCCAACTCATCGACATAAGCAGTCAGCTCACCGGCTGATATAAAGTTAGTTTCCTGCTTGCGGAAAAAAAGGTTACTGTTTCTTTTTACAAAGCAGAGAAGTAAGGCTATGCGGCCGCTTTCTCTGGACTCCTGATCCGAGACCGGCAGACTTTCTATCATTGAGGAAAGCCGCAGCAGATCTGCTGCTATTTCTGATTCGAGCTCAGTCATCACCTGAATCTTGGCGCTTTCTTCATCCAGCTCCAGTCGGATCTTTTCCTCTTCTTCCAAAACTGCATGGGCCAGCTCCAGCTTTTTCATTGATTCTTCTATTTGCTGATGCAGGAAATTCAAACTACTGATATCTTCCTGCCACTGGGCATAACCTCCACCTATTTTTTTGGAGAAAAGCAGTGTATCCTTATCTGCCCGAACAGCTTCAGGATAAGCTGCAAGAGCGGCCTGTTGCAATTTCAAATCAAGTTTCGGGGCATGGGCGGATGCCAAAACCAGCTTTCTCTTGCTATTCAGAATCTGCATGTTGAGAGGCGAATGTGTAAAAAGGTCTGAATACTTATTATTAACCTGTACCAGGCCGCTTTGCATACTAATCTCCAAGAATATCAAACTTAGAATGCCTACGACCGTTGTGTAATCACTCTCCCAGAAAATTGGCACACGCGAAGTATAGCCAACTGAATATACAAGCATAATCAAGCAAAAAGCCAGAGGAAAGATGAAGGCTCTTTTGCGGGGCAACTTACTGCTTTTGAATAATAACATGGCAATAGCGGCAATTAATTCTGCAATCCAGGTAAGGGTGATGATATAAAAAACAGGACCATAAGAATAGTCAGCTGTGTAGGTCGGGCTGCTCAAATCAAATCGAAAGACCCAATTATGCAAATCATTTGTCTGCACAAAAGCAACCAGGACTGTATTCCAGAGAGTCAGGGCTGTTAAAGCTTTATTGCTTGCCGGCTGATCATCCATCTTATCGCTCCGCCAGACCAGCCAGAGCAGCAATATCGGCAAAGCCATCTGGAAGATGTAATATCCATACCAAAGGTAGCGATTCAAAACACTGGTGGGGATCTGATATTTTACCAGACGCACTATAGTCCAGCCCAATAGAACTATGCCTATTAAGAGTAAGATCCGCTTCATTCGCCGGCGCATGGCGCGGCTGATTATGGAAGCCAGCCACACGACAACAAAGATGATATAAAGCAAAGGAAGCAACTGATGCTCACGGTTATCCGCAGAACTAAACAGACGCGTGCGGAGAACACTGCGCCGAAAGACTTTAACAACATCCTGACTTACCTGGCTTAAATGGCTGTAATCATCCAGTCGCAAGGCAGATGCATAATTTGCTTTTGGATAATACTTGCTGTCAAAGTCTCCATTCCTCAAGACAAAACCCGCAGACAACAAAGCAGCTTCTTCATCTCCCCTGAAACTCAGCTCTTCATTTGAAAGAATACCTTTTTCAAAAGTAAGAGTACCTTCCTGAGGCAGCAGTATTTCCAGCTCATGTCCGCTCTGTATCAGTGCAGCCGCTTGGTAGTCAAAACAAATTATGAGAGGGGCAGTAAAAGTATTCAGAAGCAGGTGTTCCTGCTGCCGGAGTCCCCGCAACAAATCAACTGCGCTGTCAAGACTGAAGTCGACACCTTCTAAACCGTAGGAAATAGCCGACATTATTAGTTGCAGATGCAGTTGCTCATCCGTAACAGCAACATCCTCCCTGGCCGTCAACAAATCCAGCCAGCCGGAAATTTCCACATCCGTCAGACCACGGTCAATTGCTATGACAACGGTAGCCAGATATTGAGGATACCAGTGGCTGGCTACGCCGGTCTCGACTGCCTTCAATGCCTGCACATCAAAAGCTTCTACAGCATAGTTTTTGTTAATGTAAGAAAATATAGAATTTCCTTTTCCTGCTTGCTGCAAACTGTAGGAAGGAAGTATTTCGGAGATAACAGCGGCATATGATGGGGGCGCATCTGAAGTGTAGAGTATCTTAGCCTGATCGGTATTTTGGCTCTTTTTATTTTCACCGCAAGAGACCAGAGAAAAGAATAGCGTTGCAATAATTGCCCACACTGCAATACGGCAAATAAGCTTTGCTAGTCCTTTTTCCAAACAAACGCCTCCTCCTATGTGTGCCTGATTAAAATCACATAGCTGCCAGTTTAGCAAAAAGGTAATCCAGCGATGTGTCATAAAAAACAAAATCGTCAGCCGTCTTGTTTTTTATGGCATCAATTGCCATCTCCCTCCCCTTAATATTATCCTGAGACACAAGGAGTAACAAGCGACAGCCGGGAACAGTCTGCCGCAGTTTGAGACAGAGTGTGCAAGTTTTTTCATTAAGCCTGGTACTCAGATCTGTAATATCAAGGAGAGCAATGTCAAGTTTTGCCAGATCGGCATCAAGAAGCACCTGTTGAGGGTTCAAAAGCAGGAAAGGTTCCAGCATCAGGTCGGGGTGGTTTTCGAGTGAAGCAGCCAGACTTTGAGCCAGCACTTTATTTGTCGTTACAAATCCGATTTTCTTCACGTAAGACCTCTGAATTTCGCTATACTAATGACTTTGCCCCAGTATTATATTGGATTTGACCAGCTTTCACCCTACCCCCTGTGGGTAGTTTTGTTTGAAGAGAATAACAATTCAGCTTTGCTGGATCAGCTTTAGCACTGATCCAGCAAAGGTCAGGCTCTTTATCATGTAAGATGGACTGCTCATTTAATTGTGGCTAAATACACGCCTGAAAAAGTCTGCGATTACTTCAAAGAGCTTCCTGAAAAAATCGACCAGCTGCTGCCACCAGCCCTCTGCCTTGGCACGGTCTATTAAGTCCAGCGCCATACCCCAGGTCTTTTCACCGAATGTCTGTAACTGCTCCAGTATTTTCTGCACATCTTCAGCACTGATTGTGTTTTTAAATTTCTCCAGAGTCGAAGTCAGACGGTCGATATCCGCCTGGGAGATATTGATATTGTACTGCTGGAGGACATTGTTTACGATCACTGTAATCTCCTCTATGGTGACATTGTCCTTGCCCTCTTTTTCCACCAGCTCAGCAATCTGCCCTTTTATCTCCGTAAGGGCTTTGGAAAACTCTTCTGAATCGTAGCCAGCATTGCCGGCGTTATTGTCCTCGATGATCTGGACTGTTATCAGTTCGTCATTGCCGGCCTCCAGCTTGTCTGCATCCAGTTCTATACCATAGATCTCCGCAGCTTTATAAACACCGGTCAGTGCTGAATTACCTGTGACAGGACTAACTGCAGCGACAACTATAAGTGTGTCATATATGCCTGCAGTTATAGCAGCATTTGAGTATTGGTAAGACTTGACCTTGCTGATTCTGTCCGGAGTTACAATTTCAGTGCTGACACCATTGTTTTTATCCAGGAACTCTACCTTAACCGATGAAATCATGGCAGTATCAGAATATTTTACGCCGATATAACGCTCTGCATCAGCACCGGTCACCATGTTAACAGTCTGACCCGATTCCGGATCCACTCCTAGTAATTCCAGCGTCTGTATCCTTTGGGATTCATTTAAACCCGCCCCCAATACAACGATTTCATCAGCTTTGCCTGCAGCATTCGCAGTAAAGCCGGTTAATAAAAAACTCATAGAAAATATTGCCAGTAAGGCAATAATCAGAACAGTCTCAGGGTATTTTTTAATTTTCATATCTTCCTCCATAGACAAACATACGGCAACTGTCATAATAGTAGTGAAGTGTTTAGCTGTCCAGAACATTAGCGGCAGCTAAAACGAACAAATGTGACTTTGTAATGTCCGGCCGGATCACTCGGGTTTTTCAGACAGACCGGTATTAGCAGAAAGCCAACTGCAAAAAAAGCAACTTTAGTATTTTCCATCGCCAATCCTCAGTATCTATGTTTATAATGAGAATCAGATAGCTATTTATCGGACTGATATAATTTAGGAAAAGGAGAAAACTAATGTCAACACCTCACAATTCTGCTGAAAAGGGCGATATAGCCAAGACTGTATTAATGCCGGGGGATCCTTTGCGGGCAAAGTTCATTGCTGAAAACTTCCTGGATAATCCGCGTTTATTTAACGAAGTTCGCGGCATGCTGGGTTACACCGGCACTTATAAGGGAAAACCTGTCTCCGTCATGGGCAGCGGCATGGGGCAGCCTTCCATCGGCATCTATTCTTATGAGCTCTTTACCGAATACGATGTCGACAATATTATCCGGGTGGGAAGCTGCGGCGCTTATGATGAAAAGCTGGATTTGTTTGACGTCATGCTCGTCACGGACGCTTACTCCGATGCTACTTACGCCAAGATGCAGTCCGGCTTTGACGGAAAAATCCTGACTGCCAGCCCGGAACTGACAGAAAAACTGCGTCAAAGCGCTAAAAATCTGAACATCACTGTATTTGAGGGCAGGACTTATTCCAGTGACGTCTTTTATTATGAGCCTGATGCAGAAGGAGAACGCCCCTTGTGGGAAGTGCTGCTTGCAGACCACCACTGTCTGGGTGTTGAGATGGAGAGTTTTGCCCTCTTCCACAATGCTAAGATCACAGGCAAGCAAGGCGCCTGTCTGCTCACTGTCTCCGATACGATTTATGAGTATAAGGAGACCACTGCAGAGCAGCGTGAAAAGAGCTTTACCAATATGATGGAAATTGCCCTAGGCATACTCTAAAAACTTTATTGATTATCTGATATTTTTATAAGAAAAGACCGTCTGCCTGAAGACGGTCTTTTTTTCCGGCCGGAATACAAGGCGAATTATACGAGCTAAACTTTTTCTTTCTGTTCTGCTTGTGTTTTTTCCCACAGTTTGTCCGCCACGGCTTCCCAGTTATTGGCCGCATCAACAGTCTTGGCTGAGAGATCATGGACATCTTCCGGCGACTCCAGATCGGTCGACTTCGCATCTGTCGCAGTGACCATCTTTGTCAGAGCTCCTACATTGTCGAGTAAGGGACAGGGCCTCAACATATTCTCATTAAATGGTTGATTCTGGCGGTAGGCTTGAAAGAGAGGTGACTGGTAGGCCTCAAGCAAGGTTTTCTCATGAATATTTGAATCTGAATAATGGATAAAAGCGCAGGGCTCAATGTCGCCATTAGCGCTGATATGCAAGTAGTATCTGCCGCCGGCAATACAACCGTTAATGTATTCACCATCATTCCAGAAATCGATGGTGAAAATCGATTTAGTCTTGCGATAACCCCGGAGGGCATAGTACATTTGTTCACGCTGTTCCGGACTCGCTATCAGTTCAGTAACCGCATTGACACCAACCGGCATATAAGTGAAAAACCAGGCGAATTTACAGCCCCAATTAACGAGTGCATCTATAAATTCTTCACTGGCGATACTGTCCGTATTAGTTCTGGTATAACAGCAGGAGGCACCAAAGAGTAATTTTTTCTTCCGGAGAATTTCCATAGCTCGAATTACTTTTTTATAGGTTCCTTCGCCACGACGGGAGTCTGTCGCCTCCTCGAAACCTTCAATGCTAATTGCCGGAATAAAGTTTTTAACCCTTAGCATCTCATCAGCAAACTCTTCATCAATCAGTGTTCCATTCGTGAAGGCGAGGAAGAGGCAATCATCATGTGCTTCACAAAGCCTGATAAGATCCTTCTTGCGCACCATGGGCTCACCGCCCGAATAGATATACATGTAGCAGCCGAGTTCTTTTCCCTGCATAATAATGGAATCAAGTGTGTCATAATCCATATTCAATTTGTTGCCGTAATCAGCTGCCCAGCAGCCTGTACAGTGCAGGTTACAGGCAGAAGTAGGATCCATCAAAATCGCCCAGGGTACGTTGCAGTCGTATTCTTGGCTCTTCTCAACTTCTACCCTGTTTCCGATCAGGAAAGAGTTGATGATCAAATTCTCAAATATAGTTTTGAGAACCTCCCGGTCAAGATCGTCCCAGAGACTGCGAACGAGTCTGTACCAGTTATTATCCGGATTATCAACTATTTCTCTTATGATTCTTTGCTTATTTGCATTACCCTCACTTTTGTCTACTCGTTCCCACCAGGTCATCAGCTTGGGAATACTTTTATCCGGATCCTTCTCCAGATAAGACAAGGCCTTTTTCGTTGCGAAAACAGCAGCTTTGTCTTTTAATGTTTTCTTTGCCATAATGACTCTTTCCTTTCTTACTTAGTGTGCAGGAAGTTATTACACACATTTGACTTATGCCTCATATGTGTATTATGATACAAACGTGTATTAGCCACAAGGACAAATTTTCAGCAAGTGTGGTATTAGCCACATGTTCTAAGCATTTGTTGAATTTCTTAATGAAAATGGAAAGTTCAAGACCATGACAAAAGACGTTGATCCGAGAATAAGAAAAACAAAGCGCGCCATTCATAAAGCCTTTGCCGATTTATTAGCCGAAAAGGATATCAACGAGATCACAATCCGCGAACTGGCTGAAAGAGCCGACATCAACCGGAAGACATTTTATAACCACTACAGCGGCATACATCAGCTGCTGGACGAAGTCGAAGACGAATTGATTGAAAGCTTCAATGAAGCTTTGAGCAAGAGCGATTTGAGCAGTGGTATAAAAGATCCACTCCTCATATATAAGCAGTTAGGCAGTATTTTAACAAATGAGCTGAACCTGCGTTCTCATTTCAAAAAATTCGGTTTCAACTCCTCGCTGTTTCCCAAAATACTGGATGCCTTAAAGAAAAGTCTCATGTCAGTCTTCAGCCAAAAGTTGAAACTGGATAAAGCTACCCTGAAAATAGCTATAGAATACTGGGCTGCCGGTCAGTTAGCTGTCTTAAATCTTTGGTACAGGGAGGGCTCCCAGGAATCAATGGACCACATCATCACAACCGCTAGCATTCTCTCCAGTTCAGGTTTAAACGGACTGCTGGAAGCTCACAGTTAGAAATAATTGTTATAGAAGTTCTTTATCTGAAATATTTTAGTTTTCTGCTCTGAAAACCGTCTGCAGTCCGGCTTTTTTGATAGCTTTTTATTTGTGTCCGGTATATAGATAATATTTGCTCAGCGAAAATGTCAACCGAGAAGCGCTGACTGCTGATGATGGCGGCATCCGACATTTGTCTGCGCAAATCAGTGTCTGCCATCAAAGAAGTAAGGCCGCGGCGGAAATCTGCTTCTGAATCAAAAGAAAATCCATTGACACCCTCTTCAAAAACGCCCTTAAGGCAATCGTCATTAAATACCAGCAACGGCAGCCCCGCAGCCATGGCTTCAATATAGGTCAAACCTTGAGTTTCACTGCGGGAGGCACTGGCGAAAGCATCGCCCATGGCATAATACCGCGGCACTTCATCGGGACTGACAGGTCCGATGAACTTGATTTTTTTCTCCAGACCGGCTTCTGAAACCTGGTCACAATACTCCTGGAGCTGCGGTCCGGAACCGGCCAGTACAAAATAGAAATCATCATTTTCCCCTATTAACTGAGGTAAGTATTCCAAGATTTCATTGATAGCCTTTTCGTGTGAAATGCGTCCGACATAAATCAGAACAAAGGCATCCTGCGGAATATTGAAAGCTTGACGCAGCTGTAATCTTGATTCAGCGTCCGCAGCCGCAGCTGTAAAACGGTCCAGTTCAATCCCTGTAGGTAAAATCTGCAGCGGTGTTGTCACCCCATAAGCCAGAAGTACATCTTCAGTTTTCTGAGTTGGGACAATTATATAATCCGCACTGTTACAGAACTTAGTTGAAAAGCGACGAATGAAGTTGCGTGCAGCTTTACTGGCATGCCCCTCACCCAATTGTCCCTGCAGCCAATCTTCATAGAGAGTGTGGAAAGTATGAACATGTGGAATCTTCAGGTCTTGACGTACTCTGCGTGCCAGGTCGCCCATGACAAATTCAGTTTGCGTGTGAACAAGATCTAAATCCAGATCTGTAATCTGTTTGTAAATCATAGGCGGACACATAAAGGCCAGCCGTTTTGCGCTGACAAAAGGTATGCTCGGCACCCGGATGACATTTTCTTCCGCTTCCGCCTTCGGATCAGATGGTGTAATCACATAAACATCATGACCGCGTGCAGTCAGATGCTTCTTGATCAAATGTGACGCTGTGGAAACTCCACCAATCTGAGGCAGATATGCATCACTAAATATTCCTATTTTCACTGATCATATACCTTTCAAGGCCAGCTACTGCCATAAATATCTTCTTCATTGCACTCATTCTAAACCTATATAGCTGGTGTATGTGAAGATAAGCTTACTTTAGTATAAAGATTGAACTGCTGGCAATCACTGGCAGATACGTTATACTTTCCGTATAAATATTTTGTAAGGTAACTATTGCTATGGCCAAATATGAGCGCAGGCTGCGCGGAAACTTTGATGAAATCCTGAGGACTGCGGATGATGCCATTATGAAAAGCATGTCCGCTTCAATAGAAGACAGCAGTGAAACCAGGTTCGGTAACGTCCGGGTAGCAGTCCGTGTCTATGAACGTTACAGCTGGATCGGCGGCAATCGCGTCAGCCTGAATCTGACCCTGGTCGGTGAGGGCACTGATCTCTTTGTCTCCGCTATCAGCTCAGGCGGCAGTCAGGCAATGTTCTTTAAGATCAATACCTGGGGTGAGGAAAGTTTTCTGGACACCCTGTCGGGATCTTTGGATCGCTATCGTATCTGATATCTCCAAAAATCCTCTATTTTTAACTGCTTTTACGAATCAGTAACCATAAGTCAGCAAGTCCCAATCTCCGCCATCCGTTCGGGCAAGCCACCAGTGCCAGTTGTATTCTGAATCAGGAATCCAAGATCCGCCGCCTTCTGCAGGCGACTGAAATTTACTGGCGAATTCTATGCATTATGTATATTGGACAGCTCCATCAGCCAGATCATTCATCCAGTCGATATTTTCCTGACTGTTACATTCATCCGAGCTATAGCTAAGGCTATAGAGCACAGCTCCCTCCATTTGAGCGAATTCTTCCTGAATTATTTCGATAGCCGCATCCATATCCTCTTTTGTATATAGGCTGGAATCGCCATAATCAACGTCAACTGTCACCGTTTTGTTGGTACAGGCTGTGAACACGAAGACCATTATAAATACCATTGCAATAGCTATATATTTTGCATATTATTCCTCTGGTATGGCTCAGCTCTATTCTTCGACTGTGATCGCTTGTGTCGGACAGCTGTCAGCTGCTTCCAGAGCTTTATCCTCAACATCTTCCGGCACCTGGTCAGCGATTACCTCTGCCAGACCATCATCCGCCAGATGGAAGACCTCCGGACAGATTTCTTCACAAAGGCCACAGCCAATGCATCCGTCCCGATCAATGTGAGCTTTCATAGTATTAACCTTTCATTTATTAAAGACTGTTTCTTAGCTTCTCGGCACCAGCTTGGTCCAGCCGAATTTGTCTTCGCCTGTGCCCAACTGAATACCTGTCAAAAGGTCATAGAAGCGTTGTGCTACCGGACCTATTTTATTATTATTCAGAATTATTGTCTCATCACGGTAACTAAACTCACCAACCGGTGAAATGACAGCCGCCGTGCCGGTTCCGAATGATTCACTGAGGCGTCCCGTTGAATGCGCTTCAAAGATTTCATCTACAGAGATCAGCCGTTCTTCAATTTTATAGCCGAAATCAGCTGCTAATTGCAGTACTGAATCTCTGGTGATTCCGGGCAAAATAGTGTCGCTGAGATCCGGAGTAACAATTACGCCATCGATCACGAACATGATGTTCATAGCGCCAACTTCCTGCACATACTTCTTATGCACACCGTCCAGCCACAGCACCTGATCAAAGCCGGCATCATGTGCCTCCTTGGTCGCCTTGAAGCTGGCAGCATAGTTACCGCCGGCCTTTGCCCGCCCCATACCGCCTTTAACTGAACGGGCATAAAAGGCTTCAATACGAATCCGAACCGGTTGCATACCATTAGGGTAGTAGCTGCCGGATGGTGAGCACAGCACATAGTAAATAAAGTTATGGGCAGAATGTGCTCCCAGAGCAGGTGTGGATGATATCATCGTGGGACGCAAATACAAAGAAGTTCCTTCCGATTGCGGAACCCAGTCGCGATCCAGATTGATCAGCTGCAAAATAGCTTCATACTGAAATTCCGGGTCGAGCTCCGGCATGCTGGAGCGAACTGCACTGTTCACCAGGCGTTTGCAGTTATCCATCAGGCGGAATACCTGAATCTCTCCGTCTTGGCGTCGATATGCCTTTGCTCCTTCAAAGATCTCCTGTCCGTAATGGAAAACTGACGAAGCCGGGTGCAAAGAGAGATTCTCTACCGGCTGAATGCGTGCATCACGCCAACCTGTACCTTCGTCATATTCAATAATAAACATGTGGTCTGAGAATACTTTTCCAAAGCCAAGCTTGCTCTCGTCCTGCGGCTTCTCCTTAAATTCCTTTGTTTTAATAATCTTAATCTCCATGCTCCCCCCCTTCCAAGGCAGTATATTTATCCAACACTGTCGGCTCCACTTTGGATAGCATCAACGTTAAGCTGGACCAGCCTGGCTTTTTTCCCGGTAAAAATTTCCGACATCATATTCTGCACAGCTTTTAGATCTATCAGTTTAGTCGCCCCTACCACAGCTCCCAGCATAACCATATTGGCTACCCGGTCATTGCCGAGTTCTCCTGCGATTTTGCCGCAGTCAACATAATGCACTGTGACATCATCGCGCGCGACCTTTTCATCGACTACAGTAGAATTAACAAAGATGTGACCGCCGGGGCGGACATTAGCGCCGAACTTGACCAGGGACGGCTGATTCATTGCCACCAGAACTGTGGGCTCGGACACTGTAGGCGAAATAATTTCACTGTCAGCCACAACTACGCTGCAGTTGGCAGTGCCGCCGCGCATTTCGGGGCCGTATGAGGGCAGCCAGCTAACATTTAATCCTTCACGCATACCGGTTTCCGCCAGTGTCTGCCCCATGGCCATGACACCCTGACCGCCAAAACCGGAAAAGATAATCTCGGTATAAGCCATTTATTTTTCCTCCGCCGTTATGTCACGGTAAACACCCAGTGGAAACTCCGGTATCATATGGTCCGCCAGCCAGGATAAAGCATCATTTGGCGCCAGCCCCCAGTTGGTCGGACAGGTCGAAAGCACCTCAACCAAGGTGAATCCTGCCCCCTCCTGTTGCAGCTGGAAAGCCTTTTTGATGGCTTTCTTTGCTCTGATAATTCCCGGCATATTATGCACAGAAACACGCTCAATATAGGCAGCTCCCTTAATTGTGGCCAGCATTTCCGCCACATGTATCGGCGAACCGTAGTGTTCCTGCGAGCGTCCCAGCGGTGCGGTTGTAACTTTCTGACCGACAAGCGTCGTCGGAGCCATTTGTCCGCCGGTCATACCGTAGTTGGTGTTGTTTACAAAAATAGTAGTTATCTTTTCACCACGCATGGCGGCGTGAACAATCTCTGCTGTGCCAATGGCTGCCAGATCGCCATCACCCTGGTAGGTAAAAACCGTTTTATCCGGCAGGGCGCGTTTGATACCTGTCGCAACAGCAGGTGCACGGCCATGTGCCGCTTCAAGCATATCGCAGGTAAAGTAATCGTAGCTGAAAACTGCGCAGCCAACCGGCGCCACACCGATGGCATCACCCAGAAGATCGAGTTCAACCAAAACTTCAGCTATCAATTTATGAATAATTCCGTGTGTACAGCCCGGACAATAGTGCATTTCCAGATCTGCCAGACCTTCGGATTTTTTGAAAACCAGGTCCATATCCATTATTACTTCCTCCCCAGCGCTTCTTTGGCAGCGACTGCAATCTCACGCGGTGTGGGAATCATGCCACCGGATTTTCCAATAAAGCTAATCGGCTTGCAGCCCTGATTGGCAATCCTGACATCATCCAGCATCTGACCGGTATTCAATTCAACTGTAACTACCGCCTTAATTTCATCCTGATTTATCGCTTCATAAAGGGCCTGATAAGGATAGGGCCAGAGTGAAATCGGACGGAAAACCGCAGATTTAATGCCATCTTCTTCTTCCAGAATCTTGCTGGCAGCACGAGCCAGACGCGATGGTGTACCAAAGGCTGCAAACAGAATTTCCGCTTCTTCAGCGCCGACTAACTCATAACGCGTCTCCTGCTCTGCTATTGTGCGGTATTTTTGATCCAGCTTGATGTTGTGAGCTGCACAGGCTTCTGCTTCCATAAACAGGGAGTTAATCACATTGTGTTTGCGCACTCCTTTGGTACCGGTCGTGGCCCAGAGCTTGTCGATCGGCTCCGGTGCAGACTCATCCGGCCATTCGACAGGCTCCATCATCTGGCCTATCATACCGTCTGCCAGTATCATCACCGGCATGCGGTATTTATCTGCCAGATCAAAAGCAAGACGCATCAGGTCAGTCGCTTCCTGTACATTGGCCGGAGCCAGAACTACCATGCGGTAATCTCCATTACCGCCGCCGCGCGTTGCCTGAAAGTAATCACCTTGTGCGGGCTGGATTGTACCCAGACCGGGACCGCCGCGCATGACATTTAAGATCACACAGGGCAGCTCAGCCCCTGCAATGTATGAAATTCCTTCCTGCTTCAGGCTAATACCCGGCGAGGAAGATGAGGTCATTGTTCTCACTCCCGCACCCGCGGCACCGTAAACCATATTAATAGCAGCTATTTCAGATTCAGCCTGCAAAAAGACTCCGCCGTGCTCCGGCAGGTGCAGGGAAAAATATTCCGGTATTTCACTTTGCGGTGTAATGGGGTAGCCGAAATAACACTTAAGTCCGGCACGAATGGCAGCTTCAGCCATCGCCTCATTACCCTTCCATAATTCCTTTGCCATAGCCATCCTCCTATTTCTGATCTTTCCTTACCCGCTTCTCTCTCCAGACGGTAATGATGGAATCAGCACAGATCCTGCCGCAATTAGCGCAGCCAATGCACTCATCCATGGCCGTCACAGTTGCAGGATGATAACCTTTGCGGTTCGTCACCGATTCATCAATAAAGATAATGTTTACGGGGCATACAGGTATACAGAGCTGGCAGCCCTTGCACCAATCTGTACGAAACTCAACTCTTCCTTTCATAACACCAATCCCTCCTGTGGTGACGAATCACCCTATTTGTACATTAACAAAACAAAGCTAAGAATCAGATTTATACTTCCCAGGGTTTTTTCATCTGTAAGTCAAGGATAAAAGCCGGAGCTTTCAGCCTGGCTAACAGATCCTGGTCCGACTGTACTTTTTCAAAAATATCCCGGGTCATAGCATTGCAAATCAGAGGCAGGCCGACTTTGTCAGCTATTTTAAGAGCAATGTCCTGACCATGCAATACATCATCAACACTGGTCTCATGAATCATATGCGTATTATTAATCAAACCGCTGAACTTCTGCTTGGACATGAACTCAATATTATTAAAATAGCGGAGTCCCTTGTCAAAGTCGGCAGTTTCGGGTCTGTTGGCGTTAAAAACAAAGAAAAAATCAAAATCGGCATTTTTTAACTGACGCTCGTACATGCCGAGAAGGCGCACTCCATCCGGGTCACCTCCCAAATCTACAATCTCTTTGGTTTCGCTTTTGCTGAAAATACCGGCAACTTCGCCGGGTATAGCAGGCACATCCGCCTGGCCGCCCATGGAAGTGACCAGCAAGTCAACACCGGCGGCGTCCAGCTGCGCCTTCGCTTCGAAAGAACGAAAATAGGGATTCACTATATCCAGATCAAGCAGGCGGGTCGGGACTCCTGCCTGCCCGTTTTGCAGAGCCAAATTAACTGCGATTTCCGTCTTGCCACTGCCGAAATGACCGGCTATCAATGTAATTTTTTTTAGATTAAAAGGGAAGTTCCCCTTATGTTCACTCACTTCTATCCTTTCTGTAAGAGACCCCTCTCTTACTTAAATAGCTGTATATTCTTTGGCTTTGCTCTCACCCGACAGCACTTCTTCCGCAGCCAGAGCCAGAGCACCCATTTCATCTTCTCCCGGAAAGACGTATACAGGAGCGAGAAATTCAACCCGCCCGCTAATCTGCTCTGTCAGTGGCTTCATATAAGCCAGACCGCCGGTGAGCAGTATCGCATCAAGATCACCGCAGAGGACAGCGCCAAGGGCACTGATCTCTTTAGCAGTCTGGTAAGCCATGGCACTGATAACCATGATCGCCTTTTCATCACCTGCCGCAATGCGATTTTCAATTTCCACACCATCTTTGGTACCCAGATAGGCGTACAAGCCGCCCTGACCGATAAAGAGGCGCTTTGTTTCCTCCAGGTTATGTTTACCACTGTAACAAAAATCAAGGACACTGCGCAGCGGTAAACTGCCCGTTCGTTCTGCCGAGAAAGGTCCATCTCCGTCCAGGGCATTATTTACATCAATGATTTTGCCCTGCCGGTGGGCGCCAACAGAAAAGCCGCCGCCCATATGAGCGACAATCAGGTTCATCTCCTCATAAGGTCGACCCTGACTGCGGGCAAAACGCTTGGCCACAGCTCTCTGGTTGAGTGGGTGGGAAATCGCGATACGCTCAAACTCAGGCCAGCCGCTATATTTTGCTTCCGGAATCATTTCGTCTACTACTACCGGGTCTGCAATAAATACCGATAGGGGCAAGTCATCTGCCAGCTCGGCTGCCATAATAGCTCCGAGATTGCTGGCATGCTCACCGTAGCGACACTGTGCCATATCGTCAATCATGTCCTGACTTACATTATAGGTGCCGCCTTCCATAGGGTGAAGCAAGCCGCCGCGTCCGATAATTGCATCAAGATCCGCCAGAGCAATCTGCTCCTCTGCCAATACTTCTCTGACCAGACGCAGACGAAAACCCAGCTGATCGATTACTACCGGCTGTCTGCTGCTCTCCGCCTCATGACGGATGCTGCGAACAAAAACCGGTTTTTCACCTTGATAAACTGCAATCTTAGTCGAGGTGGAGCCGGGATTGAGGACCAGTATCAAACTCATCGGGAACGCTCCTTCTGTTTTTTAGCCAGATACAGAGATAGGACGATCGAACGAAGCTTACTCTCTTCACTGTCTGCTCTGGAACTGATTATAACAGGCGCTTTTGCACCGATAATTGCACCTGCTACCGGCAATCCCTGCAGGAAAGCCAGAGACTTGTATAAGGCATTACCAACCTCAATAAAGGGAACCAGCAAAATATCCGACTGTCCGGCCACCGGATCATCTATACCTTTCAAAGCCACTGCCTCCGGAAAAAGTGCGTTGTCCAGAGCGAAGGGGCCACCAACTTCACAGCCGGAAATCTCCCCCGCCCGATTGCGCCTGACCAGCTCAGCTGCATCAACAGTCGCCTGCATGGCAGGATTTACGTTTTCAACAGCACAAAGACAGCCTACTTTGGGACTGTCGTAGCCTAAAAGGTGCAAAGCTTCTACTGCATTTTCCAGAATACCCTGCTTAGTGTCGATATCCGGGGCAATGTTCAAGGCGGCATCACTGATCAGCAGAGACCTGCCTAAGACGGGAACAGTGAAAATCGCAATATGTGAGAGAAGTTTATTACTGCGGATGCCTGTTTCCTTGTTCAGGACCGCTTTTAAAATGATCGAAGTCTTTACCATCCCCTTCATGATGGCGTCAGCTTTGCCTTCGCGCACCATTTGCACAGCAAATTGGCAGGCTAACTGCGGATCCGATTGATTCAGGACCCTTATGCCTGTTAAATCAATTGCCTCCTGCCCGGCCAGCTCACGAATCTTATCTTCCGCACCAATCAGGATGGGTTCTGCCAGGCCAGCTGCATGCGCCTCTATAACGGAATGAAGGGCATCCACTTCTTCTGCACAAGCCAGAGCGATGCGACTGTTCCCCTCTTGCCTCAAATCGCTCATCATTTTCGCGAAATCAATTGTCATGTATTCCTCAAATATCTCTTATCCCGCCGGAACTTAAACAAACATATCAGCGTTCTTTTTCATAGATTTTATACAATTTGAAACTAATACAAAGTATAACGCAGGCATGCAAAAGCGTCAATCTGCACAACAGTTTCAAATATTAGCCTGCGTATCTTGTCAGCTTGATAGAGATTTTGAATATTTATTAGTATAAATGTAGTAAGTTATACTAAGAGGACTTTTTAGAGCTTCCCTGCACTATTTCAAAGACCTGGTCATATTGGTCAATAGTTTCCGGAAAAACAACATGGCTGACCTGAATGACGGTAACACCTTCCAGAGCCAGCAGACGTTTTTCAATGGATTTGGCGACTTCATCATCCAGACTGGCAAAGGCCTCGTCCAGCAGAAGAATATCACTTTTACGCAACAGGCCGCGAGCAATGGCAATACGCGCTTTTTCACCGCCCGAAACATTCTTGCCGTTATCCAGAATCAGCTGTTCCAGACCTGCCGGCTGTTTCAGAACAAAATCCTTCAGGCCGGCAGCTTCGATCGCTGCTGTCACTTCGTCGTCGGGATAATCTTTGTAAAGAGTCAGGTTATTGCGCAAGCTGTCCTCAAAAAGGAAAACCTGCTGCTCTACATTGGCCAGCCGGCTCAAATACTCCTCACTGATGATACGGTCAAGATTGACATCATCTATCAGTACTTCACCCTGATCCGGGTTTATATATTTACGCAGCAGCCGTAAGATCGTTGACTTGCCGCCGCCGGACGGTCCGAGCAGAAGATACTTTTTTCCTTTCTTGAAATGCAGATTCAAGCCTTTGAGCACTTCCGTATCCTCATAGGAGAAACTGACCTGATGAAAATTGATATCGCTATTCAAGCCGTCGAATGGCTCAGTTTCCGGAATTTCTCCCGGTATTGCTTCCAGAGATTCGTCGATACTCTGCCAGATCTGCTCCGCGCCTTTCATCAGGGGAATCTTCTGCATAGCCTGATCCAGAGGCTGGATCATGGAGCCGCCACTGTTTATAACCAGAATGACGTAGCCGGCACTGACCAGCCCCCTATTTGCCAGATAAGCAACCAGCATCATGGAACCGAAGATAACACCAAAGAGAAAGAGCTCAAGGACTGCATTGACCAAAGTAGAAACTTTGTCAATGACATAACCTTTATGCTGAACGGACTCACTTTTGCGGTCAAACTCATGCGCACTGCGTTCCTCCAGATTATTGCTCTTTACCAGACGGAAGGCAGTAAGAATCTCCCGCAGATAGAGGGTGTAGCCTTTAAATAAATCAGTGCGTTCCTTCTCATGTTTTTTCATGATATTACCCAGCAAGTTGGAGGCAAAGAGGAAAAGCACTGCCACCAGCAGCAGGAGCAGGAGAATCCTGATATTAATATAGGCCAGCACAGCCAGAGCCGTCAGCGCCCGAATCAGCTGCGTAGCCAGCTGATAACGTCCTTCAATATCATTTGTTTCCAGAGTATTGAGGTCGTTGGTGATATGCGAATAAAAGCTGCTGCTGCCACGCTGACTGAAACTGCGCAGGTCAAGCTGAAGCAGCTTGACCAAAAATCTTTGCCGGATACCCAGCATCGATTCCTTCACATACTGAGATGAGAAGCGAATATGCAGAATATCTACCGGTATGGCCGCGAGGAAAATAATAATGATAATTATTAAAGTCTGGCGCACATTCTCAAACTGACCGGCCAGAGCCTGATCAACCAGACGCATGAGCATGACATTGCTGGCCATTCCTGCGCTATTGGCAAGAGTAAAAAGCAGAAGTGACCAGATCAACAAAGGCCTTTGACCGCGCAAACCGAAGCGCAGAGCATCAGGATCAGGTTTGACCGGCAGTATGCGCCTGAGCAGATTCTTTTTAGTTGTCTTATCAGACATGCCGGTCCTCCCCATCAGTCAGAGCCCGTGTCAGACCGCTGCCGTTAAAATAATATTCCGTGGGATAAAGAGCCAGTTTTCCCTGCTTCAGTTCAATCACTCCATCGTACTGCTCTGATATGCCGGCGTAGTAACGGTGGGAGATTGCCACTACCGTCATGGGCAGATTTAAAATCCCCTGCTCTATTTCCCGGCCCAGATCCGGATCGAGAGCAGAAGTCACTTCATCAGCCAGCAATAAAAGTGATCGTTTAATAATGGCTCTGGCTATGGAAATACGCTGTCTCTCACCTCCGGAGAGGTTTAAACCATCCTCTGACAGCTCTGTTTCCAGACCCAGCGGCAATTTCTCGAGCAAAGATGTCAGGCCGGACAGACGCACGGCACGCTCAATTTCTGCATCTGTGTATTTTTTGAACAAACAGATATTTTCTCTGATCGTAGTCTCAAAAAGAAAAACATCCTGCAGGATGATGGCTGTTCCATCATTAATAGTCGTTTCATCGATATTACGCAAAGAAACTCCGCCGTAATTGATGTCACCCTCATAATCGCGAAAAGCACCTGAGAGCAGATTGAGCAAAGTAGTCTTCCCTGCTCCCGACACACCTTTCAGCAGGTATTTCCCCCCGCCTTTCAGAATAATATCAGTCCGTCGCAGTACGGGTTGGCTTGCATCCTCAAACTTATAGCTAAGACCTCTCAGCTCAATGTCTCCGCCCAGCAGATCTATATCTTTTGCTTTACTGCTGGCTGTTTCTGCTGTGCTTTTCTCCTCTTCAGCCGCATCCTCTCCGCTGCTGAGAAGAGTCTGAAAGACCTTATTAGAAGCAATTAGACGATTCCTCATGCCGAACAGTCCGATTAAAGGCCAGGCTATATTGCCCGCCAACTGTAGAAGCAGCATGGCCGTGGCTAAAGTAAACTGGCCCTGCACCATCATCACGGTAACATAAGCCAAAGTTGCCAGACTCAGGAGAAGACTGATATTCTCCAGGACTATTTCTTGCAGACGTTCGATCAGCCGGCCTTTATTCTTGGCACCCTCCAGATCTTGAAACTGGTCTTCAGCATCCAGAGCAAAGCGTTCTTCCACATTATTGAGTCGGATTATTTCCAGCCCGGAAAAAAGATTGCCCATTTTCAGCGAGAAAATTTCATTCTCTTCCATTATTTTTTCTTTGGATCGAAGCAGGGGTTTTCTGAAAAAATATGACACCAGCAGCAGGACAAGAGCTATTGCCGCTATGATCAGCCCCAGCTTCCAGTCCTGCAAAAGAATCAGGCATAGCGATACTATCGCTGAGCCGGCAGCGAAAATCACATTAAGTAACGATAGAAAGAAGTCTTTCTCAAACAGATTGATATCGTTAGTCAGTTTCGATACATAACTGTCACGCGATTTCCGGTTAAAATCCTGATAGGGCAAGGCCAGGATTTTCCGGAAGGTCAACTTGCGCAAATCCAGCAGGGTGTCGCGCATATAGCCAATACGCATGAAGCGTGACACTACTTGCAGTAGTGGTGCACCTAAAGCAAAGGACACTGCCCAGATTAAGGCGCGCCTCCAGTCACCGGCAGCTGAATGCTGCAGTAGTCCTAAAACACTTGAAAGGGCATAAGCTGTCAGTAGCTGTGTAATGACAGGAAAGAAACAGGCGATAATATAGACAAGAAAACGCAGCGGTCGCAGCATGAGCAAATCGCGCGTTGTCTTAACTTTTAGCAAGGCATCTTCTGTACGCTTCAAGAGCTATCCCCTCTCCCTTAACTTTATCAAAAAGCCTCTTCAGCTTAGCAGTGGGTCCACTGCGAGGCAATCAACCACTCGTTGACTTCAGCCCTGTAACCAGCTGTTCTCAGTTGATTTTCTCCCTGTTCGGTAACTGGTCAGTTGAGTGCAAAGAAATCACATTTTTGCTCAATAATCGACTCTATGCGTTCAATGTATGTCTGCAAATCTTTAGGATTGTAGAGGCGATTTGCTCTGCTGTCACTTATTATTTTAGAAGTCGCTCCGCTGCCAAGGCCGACTACTGCCACCTCGTCACTCATCATGGCAACATTATAGAGTGATCCTTGATTTCTGGAAAAACCGGTGTTTTCCAAGCCGGAACGGGCTGTTTTTTGTCTGTATAAGTAGTAGGGTTTATAACCGGCGGACCGCAACTGTTGCTGCGCCTCTTCGATCTGTCTGATCAGCCATATCTGCGGGAGAAAGGGATCACCGGCCTTACCATCTTCGTCCAGAAATGCTCCCCGTTTTACTGACAGTGTGTGCAGGGTAATCGATTCCGGCTTCAGTTCCATGACCCGGTCCAGAGAATACAGAAATCCGTCTTTTCTATCCCCGGGCAGACCGGCAATCAAGTCCATATTGATATCATTAAAGCCGGCTTCCCGGGCCAGATTTACTGCCGTGACCGTATCAGCAACGCTGTGTCTGCGGCTTACAGCGGCCAGCGTTTCATCAATCATTGACTGAGGATTGATGCAGATTTTGTTGAAGCCGGCTTCTCTGGTAATCGCTAGCTTGGCAGCAGTTATCGTGTCCGGGCGTCCGGCTTCCATGGTGTACTCGATACCACTTCCCTGCGGAATCTCCTGCAGGACACCACTAATATAGCGGGCGAACAAAGCTTCGTCCAAACTGGTAGGTGTCCCACCACCAAAATAGACAGCACTGGGCGGATGCTTAAGCGCCCGGAATACGCCCTTTGCTTCTGCAATAACTGCTTCCACATAAGCATCCAGTAAGCTGGCCTGAGCTACAGCGGATTCGGTAATGAAACTGCAATAATCGCAGCGGGAGGGGCAAAAAGGCAGGCCGACATAGACTATGTAGTCACCGTTGGATGGATCGATCGTATTCAGAAGCTTTTGTTCAGCTTCTGCTGTTTCCAAAGCAAGGGCAGCCTTGGGCTGACTAAGTTTCCAGTACTCTTCCAGCTCTCGCAAGGCTGCTGCCTTATCTTCGCTTAAAAAACTGCTGTTGCTTCCTGCCGCAGGATCCCGCCTGAGCTGTTTTTTTTGCAGCAGCTCCAGCGCCAGCTGAGTAGGTCTGACACCGCTTAAAGTTCCCCAGGGAAACTTATGGCCTGTTTGCTCCGACAAGGCTATATGGAGCAGGCGACGCAGGCTGCGGCGCAAGTCTGCCGGCCTGGTCTGCTCGCGCCAGGTTCGCTGACCGGCCTTGTTTTGCAAACGGACCTTAAGCTCGAAAACTTCGGGTAAAAGACTTTTTTCAGCAGCAGTCAGTTCCTTGCGCATCAGTCTCCGAATCAGATCCGGGAGTAATTCTTCTGAGCAGCTGATGTCAATTATGAAAGCTTCATCCGCAGAAAGGTAAAAAGTCAGACCATCCGGCTGAATATTGCCGAAAAACTGGCGGACCACATCGGCCACCGCTGCTGTTTCCCGGTGATTGACCAGTCTGATCTGTGCTTGCTGTTTTCTTTGTATCTTTTTATGATTCATCGGCCCATTCTACACCAGAAGTCAGACCTTGACTGTATTAGAATTTCGGCAAAATCCCGATTTGCGCCAGCAGCCAGAGTATAGTCAGGAAAATTGCCTGATGCAGGAGATAAACCCACAGCGCATTCCGCCCCATAAAAGTAAAGGGTGCCAGTATTTTGCCCAGTCTTGGCCCCGGCTCCGGCAGGAGACTCCTGCGCTCGCGGTAAAAAACCAGGCCAAAGGCAGCACCGATCAGAAAGAAGCCAAGCCAGGGAAAAAGCGCCATGCTGTCAAGCAGATACATGCCCGCAGGATATTGCGCGAAAAATATAATATTCAATACTGTTGAGTCCAGCCCAAACTTCCCTTGCAAGACCCCGGGGAGAAAAATCAGTAGACTTCCGAGGATAGTCAAGAACAGGAAAAACTTAAATCTGTGCGCTTCTGCTGTTTTATTTCGCTGATAAATCTTCTCCAGCAGGGCGTAAACAATTATCGATATTGCCAGTACGTGAAAGACGTTGAAGATAATAACACCGGAGTTAAGCTTACTGAGATAAAGAACCAGGAGACTGCCGCCGGTTAAAAGCAGAGACGCGATCATAAGACGCACTCCCCGCCTCAGGTTGTTGCGTGAAAAGCTGCTGCTGATGCCTGAAACCATGATGAATACTGAAATAACCGGAGGCCGCAAATACTCCTGAAACCACACTGTCTCCTGAAAGGCGAAGACATCCAGACCCACTATATAGCGCAAATCAAAAATGAGATGATGCAGCATCATCAAAAAGACTGCCAGGCCACGCAGGAGATCGATCTCCAGTATTCTGTTCTTGTTTTCTTTCAGCACATTTTCCATCGTCTTATAATACTAGTATCTCTTCAAAATAAATAGTTCCCCCAGACAGAATGCATGGGGGAACTAAGTTCATTCCTTGCGGATTAATCGAATTACTTATTGCGCGGATAACGCAGGGCTGCCTGTGCAGCAGCCAGGCGTGCTATCGGCACACGGTAAGGTGAGCAGGAAACATAGTCCAGCTTCAACATCTGACAGAATTCGACGGAATAGGGATCACCACCGTGTTCACCACAGATGCCCAGTTCAAGGTCAGGACGTGCTCCGCGACCGTCTTTACAGGCAATACGCATCAATCTGCCAATACCTGCCCGGTCGATATGTGCCGTCGGATCTGCTTCGAAGATGCCCTTTTCATAGTAAGTATCAAGGATGGGGCCGGCATCATCGCGTGACAGTCCGTAACCCATCTGAGTCAGGTCATTAGTGCCGAAGCTGAAGAAATCGGCTTCCAGAGCAATCTCGTCCGAGGTCATAGCTGCACGCGGAATTTCCAGCATGGTACCAACCATGTAGGCTAATTGTACGCCGCTCTCGGCGATCATCTTGTCTGCGACAGGCTTGATTACCCCGTTCAGATACTCTAATTCCTTGACGTCAGAAACCAGAGGAACCATGATTTCAGGAATTACGTGCACACCTTCCCTGGTGGCTGCAATAGCTGCACCGATAATGGCTATGGTTTGCATCTCTGCGATTTCAGGATAGCTGATGGCTAGACGGCAGCCACGGTGCCCCAACATCGGGTTGAGTTCGCTCAAGCCGGTGATAATGGCCTTAAGCTCGTCATATTCCATATTAAGGTTTTTGGCCAGTTCGCGTACTTCCCCCTCTTCCTGAGGCAGGAACTCATGCAAAGGCGGATCTAAGAGGCGGATAACAACAGGGTGTCCATCCATTACGCGGAAAATCTCAAGGAAGTCCTGCTGCTGGTCAGGCAAGATGGCAGCCAGAGCCTTGCGCCGGGTGTCTTCATCTTTGGCCACGATCATCTTACGGAAATTGAAAATTCTGGCAGGATCGAAGAACATGTGCTCGGTACGAGTCAGACCGATTCCTTGTGCTCCCAGATTAAGTGCCACCTGCGCATCGTGTCCTGAATCGGCATTGGCGCGGACATCCAGCTCACGGAATTCGTCGGCCCACTCCATTACAGTTATGAAATCTTCACTCTGCTCCGCTTCTTTAGTAGCAATCTGTCCCGCATAAACGGTACCTGTAGAACCATTCAGGGAAATCCAGTCTCCGGCCTTGAAAATCCTGCCAGCAGCCTTCATGGTACCTTTGGCATAATCAATGCTGATATCGGAACTTCCGGCAACGCAGCACTTGCCCATGCCGCGAGCCACTACAGCAGCGTGACTGGTCATGCCGCCACGAGCGGTCAGAATACCTTCAGCGGCACTCATGCCGTGTATATCTTCAGCGGATGTCTCATCGCGGACGAGAACTACTTGTTCACCTTGTTTCGCTGATTCAAAGGCCTGGTCAGCAGAGAAAACAATTTTGCCGCTGGCCGCTCCAGGTGATGCCGGCAGACCCTTGGCGATTTGGTCAGCTGCTGCCAGTGCCTTGTCATCAAACATGGGATGCATCAGAGCATCAAGCTGGCTGGGATCAATATGCAGAATTGCTTCTTCGCGTGAGAGAATGCCTTCTGCAACCATATCTACTGCAACTTTCAGAGCAGCAGAGGCTGTGCGCTTACCGCTTCTGGTCTGCAGGATAAATAACTTACCATTTTCGATGGTAAACTCAAGATCCTGCATGTCGCCATAATGGACTTCCAGTTCATCACCATATTTTTTGAATTCATCAAAAATTTCAGGGAATTGTTCCTGCAGATGAGCAATGGGAAAAGGTGTACGAACGCCTGCAACAACGTCTTCGCCCTGGGCATTCATCAGATACTCACCGTAGAGAACATTCTCACCGGTTGCCGGGTCACGGGTAAAGGCCACGCCTGTGCCTGAAGTTTCACCCATATTGCCGTAAACCATTTCCTGAACGTTAACAGCTGTACCCCAAATAGAAGGGATGTTGTTCATTTGACGATAGAAAATTGCACGGGGGTTGTTCCAGGAACGGAAAACAGCCTCAATTGCTTCCATGAGCTGGATCCTGGGATCCTGTGGGAAAGCTTGGCCTTTTTCACGCTCATAAATAGTTTTGAAGTTTGCAGTAACCAGCTTCATGTCTTCAGCTGAGAGGTCTAAATCATTTACGATGCCCTTTTCAGTTTTAATACGTTCTAGTTCTGCCTCAAATAGATCTTTGTGGACTTCCATAACAACATCGCCAAACATCATGATGAATCTGCGATAGCTGTCATAAGCAAAACGTTCATTATCGGTAAGTTTCGCCAGACCTTCGACTACCTCATCATTAAGGCCAAGGTTAAGAACCGTGTCCATCATTCCCGGCATGGAAGCGCGGGAGCCTGAGCGAACTGAAACCAGCAATGGTTTTTCCGGATCACCGAAAACCTTGCCTGTGCGCTCTTCTTCTTCTTTCATTGCATCAACAATTTCTTGTTTGATCTCTTCAGAAATTACTTCGCCTTCATCGTAATAGCGATTGCAGGCTTCGGTAGTAATGGTAAAGCCCTGCGGAACCGGCAGACCCATTCCGGTCATTTCTGCCAGGTTAGCGCCCTTGCCGCCGAGCAAATCGCGCATATTTGCGTTGCCTTCTGAAAACATGTAGACGTATTTTGTCATTTGTTCCTCCTAAATAGTTGTCTTACGGTAGATCGAACTTGCCGGCAAAATAGTCCACAAGTTCATTTATAGGTAAACGCAGCTGATCCATCGAGTCACGTTCACGTATTGTCACTTGATTATCTTCGAGCGAATCAAAGTCAAAAGTTACACAGTAGGGAGTGCCGATCTCATCTTGTCGGCGGTAGCGCTTGCCGATGCTCTGACGCTCGTCAAATTCGCAGCGGAAATGTGGCAGCAGCATCTGATAGACCTGCTCCGCTTCTGCCTGCAATTTATTGGATAAGGGCAGAATTGCGACATTAACGGGAGCCAATGCCGGATCAAAACGCAGCACCGTGCGTTCTTCACCATTTTCCAGCCTTTCGACGTCATAAGCGTCACATAATATTGCCAGAAAAAGACGATCCACACCCAAAGAAGGTTCTATAACATAGGGAATATACTTTTCATTGGTATAAGGATCGAAATAACGCAAATCCTCTTTGGCAGCTTCCATATGTCGCGACAGATCGTAATCTGTACGGTTGGCTACACCCCAGAGCTCCCCCCAGCCGAAAGGATAGATGTATTCCACATCACTGGTCGCCTTGGAATAAAAAGATAATTCTTCAGCACTGTGATCGCGCCAACGCAAGTTTTCCTTGGTCAGTCCCAGATCAAGCAGCCATTGGAAAGAATAATCCCGCCAATAGTCAAACCAGTTGTCATCGGTTCCGGGCTCACAGAAAAACTCCAGTTCCATCTGTTCAAATTCGCGTGTACGGAATATAAAGTTTCCCGGTGTGATCTCATTGCGGAAAGCCTTACCTATCTGACCTATGCCGAAAGGCATCTTACGCCGCGATGTGCGCTGAACATTCTTAAAATTTACAAAAATTCCCTGGGCTGTTTCCGGGCGCAGATAAATGTCAGACTGACTGTCTTCGGTGACACCCTGTTTAGTTTTAAACATCAGGTTGAAATGACGAATGTCAGTGAAATCCCGAGCTCCGCAGACCGGACAGCTAATGCCCTTTTCAGCAATATAATCCTGCAGTTCTTCATTGCTCCAGCCTTCAACTGAGCCCTCGACCCCGTTAGCTTCATTCCAGTCGTCAATAATCTGGTCGGCCCGATGACGCGAACGGCAGGCACGGCAATCTGTCAAAGGATCCGAAAAGCCTGCTACATGGCCTGATGCAACCCAGACTTGCGGATTCATCAGAATAGCTGCGTCCAGTCCGACGTTATGGGGTGAAGTTTCGATAAAGCGTCTCCACCAGGCGGCTTTCACGTTACGTTTTAAAACAACACCATAAGGACCGTAGTCCCAAGAGTTAGCCAGCCCTCCATATAGTTCAGAACCCGGATAAATAAAACCGCGGTTAGATGCCAAAGCGACGATTGTCGCCATAGATTTATCGGTAGCCAGCATATCAGTCCTCATCCTCTTCTTTCACTTCGGACTCAGCCAGGTCTGGCTCACTCAAGCTCTCGGTGAAAGAAGTAAAATCTATTTGCGAAGCTGTCTGACCTGCCACCTGTGCTTCCTGCTCAGTAACAAACTGCACCAGTTGCTCCGCAATCAATGAAGCTTCCTGAGCACTGATTCCCTCTTTTTCAAAAGTGGAAGCTTCTCTTGCCTGCCGTCTGGCTGATGGACGGCGCTGTTCTTCCAGCATGTCCTCAGCGCGTTTGGCTTCCGCCTCACGGCGGCTGGCTTCACGCTGTGCAATAATTTCGGGACGCTCGGGAATTGAAACATCATGTTTGCCCTGACGATAAACTACTGCTCCGCTGCCGATTTCTTCACAGGCCAGCGAAACCTGATTTGGCATTTTGGTTTCGACCAAAGGTCTGGCACCATCTGTCAGCTGACGCGCTCTGCGGGCAGCAAACATAGCCAGTACGTATCTGTTCTCGGCTCTTGGAAGCAGTTGTTCCAGAGGAGGTTTTGTTAGCATTTTTTGCTCCTTGTCATCTAAAAATCTATATAAATAAACAACGTTTTTATATTTTTACATACCTTTGAGATTATATCTTTTTCACTGCATTCCGTCAATGAAGAGCCTTGACGTACGGTGCTTTTCGGCCCAATAGATAGCTTCAATGTCCTGTACTGCCTGCAGCAGGTCATCATTCACAACCAAGTAATCAAATTCACAGGCTGAATTCATTTCCTCCCAGGATTCGCTCAAACGGGTCTGGATGATCTCCTGGCTTTCAGTAGCCCGGTTTAAGAGTCTTTCCCTAAGCGCTGTTTCAGATGGAGGAATGAGAAATAAGAGGACTGCATTAGGATAACTTTCTTTTAAGGACAGAGCTCCTTTGACGGTCAAATCCAGGAGAACATTAATACCCTCTCTGCGCATCCGCTCCAGGGGTGATCTGGGGGTACCATAATACTCACCACAATAGATGTCATACTCCAGAATTTCACCTTCTGCAATCATGGCTTCAAACTCTGCCTTAGTCCGGAAATAATAGTGCACACCGTCTATCTCAGCTTCTCTCGGAGGCCTGGTTGTTACGGATACAGAATGGCGGATGTCATTGTAACGTTCACGCAGGGCATTAATAACAGAGTTCTTACCCACACCGGACGGTCCCGATACAACGAGAGTAATACCTACTTTTTGCACAATATTGATTCGGTCAGTCATTTTGCAGCTCCTCTTCTTCATCTAGCTCAGCAGATCCCCGAGCATCAGCACGCAGCACCTGCAAAGATGCCGGGGACAAGGATGAAAGCACGATATGGTCGCTATCCATAATCAAGACTGATTGAGTCTTGCGTCCGGCAGTCGCGTCGATTAAGCTGCTGCGATCGCGTGCATCCTGAATCAGCCGTTTGATCGGAGCTGAATCCGGAGAGACTATGGCTATCAGTCTGGCCTCTGAAACGAGGTGACCATGTCCTATGGGCAGCATTCTATATTCCAAATCCGACTCCTCCTCGAAATCTTATGTTGTCTTAAACGGACAATCAGCTTATTCTAAATTCTGAACCTGTTCGCGAATTTGCTCCAGGATGCTCTTCATCGTCACTACGGACTGCGAAATCTTAAAATCATTCGCTTTCGAGCCTATCGTATTTATCTCGCGATTCAGTTCCTGAATCAGGAAATCCAGTTGACGGCCGCTGGGTCCCTCGCCCTGCAAAATATCCTGCAGAGAAAGCAGATGGCTGCTCAATCGCGTCATCTCCTCATCAATGGCTGCCTTATCAGCGAAGATCGCTGTTTCAGCAAAGAGCCGCTGATCATCATACCATTCCTGCCGCTCTTCAGCTAAAAGCTCCTCAGCGCGCGCCAGAAGTCGCTCACGATACTGCTCAACCACACGCGGAGAAAGCTCTGCAAGCTTCTTGTTTTCGTCATCAAGAGCTGCCGCCTTCTCCAAAAGGTTACCGGTCAACCGGCTGCCTTCCACCTGCCGCGCTTCTTCCAATTCAGTTAATGCGGCATCCATGGCTTTTGTCAAGATATCACTGATACTTGCTTCGTCCAGAGGGTCGTCTACATCAATAAAAAGATCATTAAACCTGCTCATAACACTGACAGGTTCAAAAGCTTCAGAGCCCGTCAGTTCAGCCAGTTCCGATAAAGCTTCAAAGTATGACTTAGCCAGACCATGGTCCAGCTTAACTTTCCTGCCACTGGATTCAAGCTGTTCCAGGCTGACAAAAACATCGACCTTACCGCGTTTGATTCTTTCCTGCACCTGTACACGCAAAGCATTTTCAAAGCGCAGAAAGCTGCGCGGCATGCGCACAGAAACATCCAGAAAACGATGATTTACAGACTTGACTTCAATTGTTACTGAGAGATTATTGTTTTCGGCTGAACCGGATCCATAGCCGGTCATACTTTTTAGCATTATATGTCCTTCCCTGCCTTAAATTTATCGGCAGTTAAATTATCAAAATCACGAAGACTACCATCTTCTCCTAGCAAAACAGGAATAAAGTTTAGCTGATCTGCAGAAGTTAAAACGTAACGCACCTTATCGAGCTGCGGTGAACTTAAATAATAAGGCAGCTCGTGATGGATATGTCCGAAAATGCACAGCGGGATTTCCGCTGCGGACAGCAAGTCCGACATTTTACTGCTGGTGCCATTAGCGGAAATAGGAGGATAATGCATGGTAAAGACCTGCGTCAGTGCACTGGCACTCTTCTTTTTCACTTGTTTCATCTCATCAAGAGAAAGCTGCATGCGGATTAACTCTCTGTCAAATATTTTCTGATCCTGTGCGGTGAACTCATCGTCATCGGGCAATAACCAGCCTCGTGTCCCGCCAATCAGAAAAGAGCCGAAAGCCAGTGTATTATTGCGCAAAAAGTGAAGGGTGTGCAAATCTTCCTGGTCGCAGAGTTCTTTCATCTTTCTCAGGCTGGTCCACCAATAATCATGATTACCGCGCAGCAAAAGTTTTTGTCCCGGCAATTTATCGATAAAATGCAAATCAGCCAAGGCCTCATCCAGACTCTTGCCCCAGGAAATATCTCCGCCCAGAATCACTACATCTTCATCAGTCACAGTTTCTTGCCATGATTTTTCTATCAATTGTGTGTGGTTGTTCCACTTCTCCCCGAAAATCGTCATGGGTTTATCCACAGTATGGGCTAAGTGAAGATCAGACAAGGCAAATAGTTTCACTTCAGATTTCCTCACGATGATAATGCAGATAAACTGCTTCCGCTACTTCTTCCGGTAAGCCCTTGACGGCCTTAAGCTCCCCCAGACCTGCTTCAGATATTTTTTTAATGGAGCCGAATTCCTTTAGCAAAAGCTTGCGGCGGGCCGGACCGATTCCGGGAATGTTTTCAATCTGATACTGCATCCGGCGCTTCTTTTCCTGTTGATTGCGCAGACGGTTGGCAAAACGGTGGGCTTCATCCTGCAAGGCTGTGAGCAGACGCAAAAGTCCCAGACGGATGGCTCTTTCATCAGCATCTTCTTCCTTGGCAGCCTGTGACAACTCAAGAGTATCACCATTACTGAGAACCAGTCCACGGGTCCGGTGTCTGTTGTCTTTCACAATTCCCGCAACAGAGATACCGGCATCATCCAGCAAATCTTTAACTGCATTCACATGTCCCAGACCGCCATCAACAAGTATTATATCAGGTCTGCTGTCAACATTCTCATCCTGAAGCTGACGCAGCCTGCGTTCAATCAACTCACGCATAGCCCGGTAGTCATCGATACCTTCAAAGCTTTTGATGGTGAAATGCCGGTAAGATTTGTGTTCAGGTCTCCCGTCGCGAAAAACTACCATGGCACCGGTTCGCTCCTCAGCACCGGCAGAGGAAATATCGTAGGCTTCGATCCGTTGTGGATAAACTTTACAACCGGTATATTCGGCTAAAGTCCTGAGTGTAAACTCCAGATCCCGGGCGGATTTACCTCCCATCAGGGTGTGTCGCATTAAAGACCAGGCAGCATTTTTGCTTGCCAGGTCAACAGTGGCTTTCTTAGCTCCTCTCCGGGGCACGCGCAAGCTGACTTTACTTCCCCGCAGTTCAGAAAGATATGCGGCTGTCAGTTCCTGATTACCGATCGCCGTGCTGAGTAAAATTAAAGGAGGTATAGTGGCACCCTGATCGTAAAGTGACCGCAGAAAGACTTCCAGGTAATTTCCGTCAGCTTCACCGGTATCCTCCGCAAAACGATAAACACGGCCGGTCACACGGCCTGCGCGTACTTCCAGTTTTTGCAGAGAAATGTCACTGCCATTGCGTTCCAGAGCCAGCGCATCATAGTCACCGCCCTGGGGATCAACTATGTGCTGCTTTTCTTCCAGGCGGCACAAGGCCAGCCACTTTTCACGAATAACTGCAGCACGTTCGAAATCAAGCGCGTCACTGGCGGCCTCCATGTCTGCTTTGAGGCCTTTGGTCAGTTCAGTGTAGCGCCCTTCAAGGAAGCGGATGACATCGGCAAGCATCACGCCATATTCTTCCTCCGACACCTCGCCGGTGCAGGGTCCCAGGCATCTGCCGATATAATAATTAAGGCAGGGACGTTTTGTCCCGATATCGCGTGGCAGATCGCGCTTACAGGTGCGCAGCGGATATATGCTTTGGAGCGCGCTGAGTGCACGGCTGATATCACCGCTTAACCAGGGGCCGAAATAACGAGCACCTTCCTTGACATCATCTTCAACATGGAAGGATTTTTCAACTTTCGGGAATGTATCCTGCAAAGTGATGCGGATATAGGGATATTCCTTGTCATCCCGCAGAAGTATGTTGTAATGCGGCTTATGCTCTTTGATCAGGTTAGCTTCCAGCATCAGAGCCTCAAGTTCAGTTGAACAGACTATGATCTCAAAGTCGGCTATGCGTTTGATCATGGCCTGGACTTTAGCATTACCGTCGGGTTTGCCTGTGAAATAAGAGCTGAGGCGACTGCGCAGCGAAAGCGCTTTTCCGACATAAATAACAGAACCCGTGTTGTCTTTCATCAAATAGACACCGGGTTCTTCGGGAACTAAATTCAGTCTGAATGCAAATGAAGGCTGCTGCTCTGAGCTATGCTGCATCACTTGACTCCCCCATAGCATATGAATCTGCCGCTAGTAAGAGGACTGCAGTTATGATGCAGTCCTCAACAGTACGCGATAAATATTCTTTATAAAAGCACTTGTTATGAATCAGGTCCGGACCAGATCCATATTTACATTTCTTTTACAGTTCTTTAGCGGTATCCGCCATGTAATCAACAATAAGTTCAACTGCTGCTTCTTCATCCTCACCTTCAGCAACAACCATCAGGCGGTCACCACTGTCGATGCCTAGTGACATCACTCCCAGCAAGCTTTTTGCGTTGGCGCGACGATCATCTTTCTCGATGTAGATACTCGAATCAAAGTTCGAGGCTTTCTGAATCAACAATGCGATAGATTTCATGTGCGTATCTTCGTCGCAAGCAAAACAGACTTCCTTTGAAATCATAAATTTTCCTCCGTCAGCCTCATGTGCTGAAACTTAACAATTTCTGTCTGGCAACAGATTATTGACCTCACATAAGTATAGTCAGCAAGTCGAATGACTGTCAATGAATACATTTCACATGCTTATGCTGCTTTTTCAGGTTATTACAGCTAATTTACCAAACAGAGGGGATTTTTCCAGTCATAAGCAGGGCATTTTCACCATTATCGTTATAATATCCCTTGCGCATCCCTACAATCTCCAGACCATTTGCCATATAAATCGCTAAGGCCGGAGCATTGTTTTCTCTGACCTCCAGACGCACAGAGGGGATACCGGCCTTTGACGCCTCATGCAAAACATATTGAAAGAGTCTGCTCCCGATACCCTGCCGCTGCGAAGACGGCGCAACTGCGAAATTGTGAATCTCCAGAAAATCATCACCGCTAATAGCGATAAGAAAGGCGACCGGCTGGGAGTCAGCATCGGACACAAGGAAAAAATAAGCATCTTCATCCTTCTGGATATCAGCGAAAGCTGATTCAGCCCAGGGGCTTTTCTGTACGGCTGACTCTATAGCGAAAACAGCCTTTAGGTCAGCCTCACGCGCACGTCTGATTTCCAGGGGCATTTTATTGCTCACCTTTGTTTTTTAGATTGCGTTGGGCAGCGGATTCAATGCCATAAGTAGCTTTCAGCTCATGGGCTGCAAGGAATTCTTCGCCGCGCTCGTAAGCTGCATGTGCCAGCAACGCCACCCGTCCGGCACTGATATCATTCTTTTCGGAGGGAGCGAATACAGCCTTCTCTCTAAATGATGTCAGAATATTGTCCGGTCCGGCTGCAGACAGATAGTTCCTGATCAAGATGCAGCCGTCACCCACAAAGTTTATCTCATCAGTCGGGGGGTATTCTTTAGCCAGATCCTCTAAAAACTCGGCGATATCCCGTGGTTTCTCCGCTGTCAGGCTCACTCCATTGCGATAAAGTCCGGAATAAACTCTGCCTCCGCGGGCATCCAGGACCGGTGCTATAACTTTGTTTTCAGCTGAAACAGCTGCAGCCAGCGCTGCCAGTGAAGACACGCCATACACTTTTTTTCCTGTACCGTAGGCCAGACCCATAACCGCGCTGAGACCTATACGGATGCCGGTAAACGAGCCCGGACCGGTCGTTGTCGCGAAGAGGTCAATATCTTGCAGGCCGAGGCTGTTGCGGTCCAGCAAATTATTGATTGCCGGCAGTAAACTGCTGGCATGCTGCATCTCAGTTTTTTCCAAAATCTCATCCCTGATCCTGCCGGATTCGGCCAGCGCAACAGAAATGGATTTACCGGATGTATCGGATGCGAGTATAATCATTAGTCAGTCTCCTTTCCGCTTACAGCAGTTTCTCTTCCGGCGGGATAGTGCAGATCAATCTGTCTGGCCTTACCCTGCTCAATAAAAGTGAGCCGGATCTCGAAGGCATTATGCGGGAGAGCCGGCAGAACATTTTCCGGCCACTCGATTACAGACACAGCATCTGTATACATCAGCTCGTCAAAACCCTCAGCATACCAATCATCTGCATCACGCAGGCGGTATGCATCAAAGTGATTGAGAGCCAGACCGCCCGGTCCGGCGGCATACTGCTGCATTATCGTAAAAGTCGGACTCGAAACATCATCAATAACTCCCAGTCCTTTAGCGATACCGCGCGTCAGAGTAGTTTTTCCGGCGGCTAAATCTCCAAACAATAAGAGGATATCCCCGGGCAAAAGTTGTTTTGCCAGGGATATCCCCAGATTCTCAGTTTCTTCACTTGTTCGACTAATATAGCGTTCCGGCATTTTTGCTACCTGTATAAAAAGCAGAAGCGTAGTGCATGAGTCTCCTTAACGTTTGGAGAATTGGGACGCTTTTCTCGCCTTTTTGAGGCCATACTTTTTTCTTTCCTTAGCACGTGAATCACGTGTCAGGAAACCGGCTTTCTTCAAAGAAGCTTTATACTGATCTGAATCAGCATCAACTAAAGCACGGGCAATACCGTGCCTTACAGCACCGGACTGTCCGGAAATTCCGCCGCCTTTGACATTGACTTTAATGTCATAAAGATCTGCACAATTGCATAGATTGAGTGGTTGCTTTACGATATAACGCAAAGTTTCCATGGGGAAATAATCCTCAAAGCTTTTACCGTTTACTTCAATATTGCCCTTACCATGATACAGACGTACTCTGGCGACTGCCTTTTTTCTTCTGCCTGTTCCATAAAAGAAATTTTTCTCTGCCATCTTTCTTATCCCCTTAAACTTCTATCTGCACAGGCTCTTGAGCTGCGTGTGGATGATCAGGACCGGAATATACCTTGAGTTTGCGGTACATCTGTCTGCCCAGGCTGTTTTTTGGAAGCATGCCGCGAACTGCACTCTCTAAAATACGTTCGGGATGCTTTGCCATCATATCCTGATAAGAAACTTCCTTCATGCCGCCGGGATAGCCTGAGTGACGGCGATACATTTTCTGTGCTTCCTTATTACCGGTCACAACGATTTTATCTGCGTTGACGACTATCACATAATCACCGGTATCGACATGAGGTGTGTATTCAGCTTTATGCTTGCCGCGCAAAATGCTGGCAATCTGTGTAGCCAAGCGGCCAAGCGTCTGACCCTCGGCATCGATTAGAAGCCAGCGACGATCAGCAGTTTCCGCTTTTGCCATAAATGTCTTCATTTCAAAAACCCCCTAAATTTGTGTGTCTGCCGGCACAGAATCAGACCTATGCCTGAGGACACAGCGCCTATCATAACAAGCAGGACTAAGCTTGTCAACTATTTTTTTCAAAATAGCTCATCAGAGCTTTTCTTTTGTCCCTTTTGCTCATTTTTTCATCATTTTTCTTCAGAATTTTTCCTTTGCTTACGATTGTACAGGATATTTCCGATGAGAATAGCAATTACACAGGTAACTATCAGTGCGCTTAGGGCTATCACCAGCCACTCACGCTTTGTTATGCCACTACTCCCTGCCGGTCCTTCACTTTCCTGCGTGTTTACAGTATTTGTCGGCGGACTGAGTGTCGGATTAACAGTCTTAGTCGCCTCTGTCGTCTGCTCCGTAATATTTTCGGTCGAAATATCACTTTCTGCAGGCAGGCTTTCTGTAGGGTCAGTCAGATCCTGATTAACTAGCGGCGAAAATGTGGGCAGAGGAGCCTCCTGATATGGCTTGCTGTCTGATCCCGAAAAGTAAGCACCGTATTCCAGCAATGTACGCACCGGCAGCGCCAGGTTCACGTAAGAGTTATCGTCCGGCCGATACACTGAGCCGCCCAGGATAACCGCTATGATCTGTTGACCGCCATGCGTAATGCCGGATCCGATCAGGCAATTGCCGGCCAGAGGGGTCGTACCTGTTTTTACACCGTTATAGTGAGCTATGTACTGAGATTGGAAGAAGTGTGGACCATACACTACCAGACTGTTAGTATTGCTGGCCATAGACCAGGCTCCATAGGGATGCATGTTGGTAGCTTCCGGCATATAGTGAGCCATATTGACAAATTCCGCCAACACCTCATTTTCCAAAAGGGCCTTGGACATCATGGTCAGGTCATAGGCTGTTGTGTGATGATTCTCGCCGTCCCAGCCACAGGGATTGTCAAAATTTGTATTTTTTGCTCCCAGACTTTTTGCCACACGATTCATTTCAGCGACAAAAGCCTGACGTGAATTAACAGCTGCATCGGCAGCAAAACTTCCCCACTCTTCCGGAGGCAGATCAGAAGTGTAGCCATAAAGTCCACCATAATTCTCCGCCAGAACATAAGCACAATCGTTGGCTGACAGTACCATCAGTCCGCCCAGAACATCCCGGGTAGAGATCAACTCACCTGCTTTGAGATTAAGTCTTGCAGATGCCGGATCGCCAAAATATGTAGCTGCTTCTGAAACCAGTAATTTGGCATCCAGGTCAAATTTTTCATGCCGGACCGCCGTCAAAGCCGTCAGCACTTTGGTCGTGCTCGCATTCCATAAAGGCTGATGCAGATTTTGTTCCAGTATAAATTCACCAGTTGTCGCATTGTAGACTGAATAAGCCGAAGCTTTAATATCTTCAATCGCGGGCCAGCCGGGAAGATCCTCGAAACTGTCTGCCGAAACCGTGCCGGCTAAGACTATTTGCAGTGACAAAAAGAGAATCAGCAGCAGGGCCAGATATTTACCAAGCTTTCTTATGATATAGCTCATTGCATCAAATTTCCTTTTCGACATGATATAGCAAAAATGCCGGCTGAACTTGCCTCTTGTCTGTTCAGCTCCAGTCCGTAAAATTCTCTTTATACCAGAGCATAAAGGCCAGAATAAGATACAGCTCCGTATGGCGGCCCCTTGCTTGTTCCATGTGCTCGTCCAGATAGCGGTCGATTGTTTCCCGCCGGAAAAAACGCTCGGTAAGGGGGTCTCTCAAAATATCGTACAGGGGTTGGGCAATTGTCTTATCTTGCAGGTAATAGCGAAAGGGAACGGGAAATCCCAGTTTTCTATGATGAATCCATTTCTGGTCGAGCACCTGGCCTGCTGCCTGCCTGAAGGGGATTTTGCTTTCACTGTCGGACACACGCAGATGAGAAGGAATGGTGCGCGCAGTTTCAAATACTGATTTATTCAGCAGTGGGGTTCTCAGCTGCAAATTGTAAGCATTAGCCATTCTGTCCTGCTTGACACACATGTCTCCGGGTAAAATAAAATTTATGTCCAGAAGCATCTTCTGTGTCAGTTCATCCTCGGCAGCATGCTCCTGGTAAAAAGCAGCAAAATATTCTTCCAGGCTTTTTTCCGGCATGTATTCTTCTTTAAGTAAGTGATCAACTATGGCCGGGTTTACTATCTGATTAGTTCCAAAAAAGTACTGAGATGCCTTCATCCCACAATGTTTAATTGACGAAGCCCGGGAGTAATAGGGTATATCTGATTTAATACGCGAGGAGATAAAGGAACGCATACTTGCAGGCACAATCCCTTTATAAAGCTGCTTTTTTCTGGACAATCCCAGGTAAGAGTCATAACCACCAAAGAATTCATCCGCACCATCACCGGTTAAGATACAAGACACCCTTTCATCCACCAGCTTACCCAGCAGACAGAGAGCAACCGTAGACAAATTTCCATTAGCTTCATTAAGTTTCTGCTGAGTGTGCAAAAGCGCGTCCAGATATTCTCTGCCGCTGACACTGGCACTATGAAACTTCATTCCATGTGTGTCAGCAAGACTGCGAGCTTGCTCAGCTTCGTTAAATATGCCCGTATATCCCTCGTAGCCGATCGAAAAGATATCTTCCGGCTGAGCCAGAACAGTGACAAAGGCAGAATCAACTCCTCCCGACAGATAGGCACCTGCTTTGTCATCCTTGATATAAGACCCGACCGACTCTCTCACAACTTGGCAGATCTCTTCTGCGTGCTCAGCCAAAGAACGCTCATCAGGTGTGAAGGATGCCTTGAAGTAAGCCTCTTCCCTCACCTCATCGTCAGTAATCAAGGCCCAGTGTCCAGGCCGCAGACTATATACCTTGCGCCAGAAACTCTCAGGCATGGGATTGTACTCGAGGCTCAGATAATAAGCCAGAGGTTCGGGATTAAATTCCTTTTCAAAATCAGGATGTTCGGCCATGGCCGGTATATTGCTGCCGAAAAATCGCACTCCGTTTCGCATGCGGTCCGAATAATATAAAGGACAACTGCCAAAATGATCTTTAGCCAGATAGACATTGCCGTTGACACTGTCAGCTATTACAAGAGAAAAATTGCCTCGCAGATAGTCAACAAAATCCGGTGTCGAGACCTTATAAGCCTGCAGGATTAAAGCCATCAGATCAGTTTCAGGTTTAACACCTGATTGGCGCAGTTCTGCTTCGAGCAAATCAAATGAAGCTATATAACCATACAGGATGACTGTGTAGCGGTTAAGAGGGTCTGTGTAAAAAGTGATTAAATCCTGTTTGCCGTAATTGACAGCACATAAAAAAATACTTTTACTCTGATGCAGCTGAATTGCCGGTTCGCCTGAACCCAGTGTTTTTGCGACTATTTTGCGCAGTCCTGTTTCACCTGTCTGACAATAATTTCCTACAAGTCCAATATAATCTGACATATATTCACTCAGAAAAGCTCCTCTGGTAATCGTCAAGTATTACTTGGAAGGCTTCGTCTGTTTCCGCTCCCTCTATTAGTTTTTCTTCCAGCCACTTGAGGCGGCTGTTACGATCATTGGCCCGCGTTATTGCCGGAGCAATAAGAAAATGAGTCAAAAAAAACAAAAGCGCGGCAATAATAATTACAATGCTGATTATCTGTACCGTCTTGTTGCGGGATCCGTAAGCTGAAGAAGCAGACGACCCTTTATTGGCCTGGCTGATCTGTCTCATCAGATCATCACGTTCTTTGGCACTGGCCATGCGCACTTCATCACCATCAGCTGAACCTGCCGCCCGCTCCAGAATACCGGCCTGAGCTAAACTCGCCCTTACCGGCAGCAGTTTCTTTTCGTTGCGGCGACGTGAACGTTCCTCTTCTTCATCTTTATTCTTGCAATGGCAGGCTTGCGCCTGCAAATGTTTCAGAATTTCTACATCTGCAGGATCGGGATCCGTTAGCAAAGCTTTCTTGAACTGGAGTTCTGCATCCTTATATTTGCGGTCAGCTCCGAGACATAAGCCGTAGAGTATAGCTGCATCCGTGAAGAGAGGATAAGTTGCAACAAGTTTTTCCAAAGCGATCCTGGCAATGTCCTCATTGCCTGAATTAATATGGTCTAAAGCCCGATTATATATAGATAAAGCGCGTTCAGCTTCTCTTTGAGATGTGAACGCTCCTGCCGGAGTATCTTCGATTTTTTCTATCTTTGACAGGGCAGCCTGCCATTTAATATTGGAATTCAATTTTTGTTCCTGCGGCTGTGCCATTATTACCTCCGGGAATGTCTAAGCGCCAAGAGTATTATATCCGGTGCTGTATGTTTGGTTTTTTTGCAAGTCACGCATGCGTTTCCGGATTGCTCCGGCCAGATATAAGGAGCCAAAGACACAAAGCACGGCTCCTTTTGCCTCTGCCAGGGCCAGAGCTTCATCTAAAGCTGCATTATAGTCGCTTACAGAAGACATCAGAAGCTTACTTTCAACTTCAGGGTCCAGCACTTCTTTTGCCGTTGCCAGCATTTGCTCTGCTGAAGCCGTGCGTTCATCAGGTGCGGCTGTAAAAACAATTGCTGCAGTTTCATACTGCTTACTGTTCAATACAATATTGATCATTTCCCTGTAATTCTTATCCTGCATTATAGCGCAAAGAAAAACCATAGGAGCATTCTCATTCAGGCGGGTCAAAGATTCCACCAAAGCGCGGCAACCTTGAATGTTATGCGCTCCGTCCAGCAGAACAAAGGGTGAATGCGATAGTATTTCCAAACGGGCCGGCCACACCGTCGCAGCGATCCCCTGTCTAATGTCTTCGGCACTGACATAATTCGCAAGTGCTGCTACTGCCAGCAGGGCGTTGACAGGCTGATAAACTCCCAGAAGTTTAGTTGTATAAACTTCTTCAGTCTCTAAATTGCGGAAGCTCTGACCTTGGCGACCATAAGACAGCATTTCATACTGGTCCCGGCCGATCCAGTGCAAAGGGACATCAAGTTCCAGACAACGCTCTTCCAGCGTCTTTCTGGCGCTAGCCGCATCTTCTTCAGAAATCATGGAGTCGGACGGATTGTAGGCAAATACCGGCGTTCCGGGCTTAATGATGCCGGCTTTCTCATACATGATATTTCTCATGCTGTTGCCCAGTCGGTCCATATGGTCGTAGCCGGGAGCAGCAATTATGCTGGCAAGCGGGTTTTCAATTACATTTGTTGAATCCAGTCTGCCGCCAAGTCCGCATTCCAGGACTACGTAGTCACAGTTTTTTTCTTTGAAATATATGAGGGCCATCATTGTGATCAAATCAAACTCAGACGGCAAATCCATAATACCATCTTCCCGCATTGAATCCGCAGCTCGTGAAACCCGGGTCATAATGCGGTCGATAGATTCATTATCTATTTCACCCGCTGCATTATCACGGTCATATTGCTCCAGGACTTCAGGGCCCTGAATAACCCGAATTCTTTCATTAAAACGTTCCAGATAAGGAGATGTATACCAACCGACATTATATCCTGCTGTAGAGAGAATATGTGTCAGGTAACTGCTGATTGATCCCTTGCCATTAGTCCCGGCTATATGGAATATTTTTAATCCCCGCCACGGATCACCCAGTCTGCGGCTCAATTCGCGGATACGTCCTAAACTTCTGTCAGAACTGAATTTTCCAGTTTTGCTTATATATTGCAGTGTTGTATCGTGATTCATTAATTGTCGGGGTCCTCTCAAACATTTTCTGTCTAGTCATCGTTTTTACCGCCTCTTGTCTCTGCATCCTTGGTTATGCATCCGGTAAAAACAAAATACTTTCCCAGCAGATAATTGCCAACAATCACAAACAAAAGAGAGACTGCTTTTGCCCAGGGTAAGTTGGAAATTATCTCAGCTTTAAATCCTATCACGTCATAAATCAAATAAAAACCTGCATATTGAAAAACCAGCGAAACCACTAAACGTCCGGTACAAAAGCGAAATATTTCGCTCAATACAGGTTGTTTGGATTTGAAGACCCAGACACGGTTAAGCACATAAGCAGCCAGTATTGATAAGACAATGGACGGGAGCAGCGAAAAATACCATTTATTAAGGCCAAGCAGATTACTCAGCAAATAAAAGACACCCATATCTACCAGGGTTACAAGTACACCGGAGACGGTATAGCGCAGGAACTGCATATTAAAAAAGAGCTCACGCAAACGAGCCCAAACTTTTCTAATCACAAAAACTAAATCTCCTCCTGATCTTCCAGATCAGATCTGTCCGCATAAGTGCTGAAACGCTCATTGCCTTTGCTTTTCTTCTGGTATGCCATGCCGATGCTCTGTTCCGCTTTGACGCCGATATCAGAAACATCCCTGACTTCAGAGAGGTCAGTCAGATAATTGTAGGAGACCGGCGAGATGTTTGCAGCATCTGCTTCATCACTTGCTTTAAAACTATCATCTTCTGCTCTCGGCACATTATCGTCTGCAAGAAAGTCATCTGCAAAGGGATACTCTGCTTTTTTCCTGTCGGAGTTTAATTTGATGATGATAATTATCAATATAATCAAGATCAGTAAAACTCCTCCGCTGGCGGCAATAATCTGCCAAAGTTCAAAGTCTCTGCCAAAGAGCTTGACAGTTCGGCTTCGCAGCCCTTGCTGTCTTTCATTCAGGTCACTGCTAGCAATTTCTGCAGCTGATGTAACAGTTTCTGTCTGCATGACAGCTCCCTGCGGATCTTCTTTGGCCAGATTATCGAAGTCCTCATCCAGGAAAGTACCAAAAGCAGGTACCAGCAGTAGATCATAATGCATGATCTGGTCCAGATTCTGACTATAAAGGAATCTCTCGATTTCTTTATTCCCGCCTACTAAAGCCAGCAAATATGTAGCTGCCTTCTCGCGGTCAATTTCAATATCCATTTTAGCAATATTGCCGCCGGCGGTGCTGTCGGTTTGTCCGGAGAGACTGGCTGCAGGTCCGGATTTAGACAGCTCTGCCTGATATTGCTTCATATATTCGTCAAAGGAAACATAATCACCAAAGTTAAACTCAATAACCGGGAGGTTCACCTCCCTGATCTCCGCGTCGGAGCGTGTAGTGCCATAAGGTATCAGTTCATCCGGCATAAGGGTCACATGATAATATTCGTCACCCAGTTTAAAACGCAGGTAGGGTATAAAGCTTTTGCTGGAGCTGTTATAGAAATATAGTTGCGGTTCTTGCCCGGACAGACTCAAAAACGATAAGAACAAATCTTCAGTTTCAGAATAATAACCTGACAGACCGGAACCGTCGATCACCCGCTCAGCCGCTTCAAAACCACTGGGGATATCCGCATCTTCCAAGTCAATATCCGGTATGGAAAGTCTGCGGCCCTTATGGTCTACTGCTTTCAATACCTTAGTCGGCTGGCTCTTTGTTTCCTCTGTTTCTCTGGCATCTGTCGTTGTGGCAGGCAGTGTTTCTATCGTTGTCAGTGGTGTTTGGGGTGGATCCGTGTTTGCTACAGTGTTTGTTGGAGTAACAGCAGGTGTATTTTGAATATTTACTGAAGCTTTTGCTCCTCCCATAAATGTGTACCCATCGCGCTCAAGGTCATATGTAGATACACCTGATCCTTCATGTGCAGTGAAGGTAATATTACCACTCCCTTTCACTCTGAATGTAAGCGTAGCAACATGACCAACACTAAAAGTTGCACCGATATCTCTTGCTATAGCTATTACTCCTCCAGAATTAGCACTGCTAACTGCACCTATTCCTGATGTCCCAGATACAAATTCAACTACGTTGGATTCATATGAAATCGAACAGTCAAAATTATTCATCTCAGTAGTGGGGCTAACACCAACATTCACGGTAACAGTCTGTCCGGAAAGAGATGCGGATATAGTAATTGATCCATCTGCAGCTGCAGCTTTCTGTGGAAAGAAAACATTACTCAACAATACTAACAGTACAGTAAACAATGCTATTTGTTTCTTCATATCTGAACCCCTCTTGCGTTAACTTATTTAGCTTGATCAATTGGTTTTACGCCCAATATACTACGATAAATCCCCATCGAATCATGTGAGTTGACTTTACCATCTCCAGTAACATCCATAGCTAGTTTTTCTATTTCTGAAGGACTTGTAAGTCCTAATATGTATCTGTAAACCGCCATAGTATCATGTGAATTGATCTTGCCATCACCACTCGGATCACCATAAATCAGCAGATAGTAGTCTAGAGTGGATTCCTGCTCATCTGAGTAGAAAAGTGATAGTTTGGCCCCGGTACCGACAATACCGGAAGTGACTGCTTTGCCATCCACAGAAATCACCAGTTTATAACCTTCCGGCAGCTGTAAATTATCATTCAAATAATTTACAGTATTTTGACCTTTCTGCGGATCAGCATTAGTGACATAAGAACTACCTACCTTGAGTGTGCTGCTGCTCATGCTTGCTTCCGGCTTGTCCGCAGAATCTCCGGGCTCTCCTGATCTGGTAACGGTCAGATAATAATCTCTCACATCACCACGTTCTGATACAGCCTGTACTTTTATGGTATTTTCACCATGCTCCAGCTTGTATACACCGCGGCCATTTATAGTGCAGGAAGAAAGGTAGGCACTGGCATTTACGGTGAAGCTCTCTACACCTTCAGCAACCGTAACTGAATAACTGTTTGTTTCAGGGCCAAAGGCTGGTTTCATAACTCCCGAGGATACCGTGATACTTTGCAGCCAATTGTTACGGCTGCGATTATCTGTAGGGAAAGGAGCTTTTTCAGCAGGCATCTCTGCAATTACCGGAATGATGAATTCGTGAGCTTTGTTAAGCTGTCCAAGTGCTTGATATGCATCATAAGCATTCCCGCCCTCGCTGGCAGGTGCGATAACATTGCCCATATATTGATGCCACCAGGGTCCATAGCGGTGATTATAATCTATATTCCATTTTTGATAATATTGGGTATTTTGGCCGGCGTTAATGTAACCTTCACTGATCCAGCGGGCCCCGCCTACTATCGCCAGATAAGGGTTTGTCCAGGGTAAGAGATACAGTTCCTTGTCGGCAGATGTAAAGCTGTCCTTTACGCCCTCTGACCCATATTTTGCGAATTGCAGGCAATTATTAATAGGTGATATGCCGGAGTAGGCACCAATATTGTAGAAATTATAGATACCCGGATAGCTTGCTGTTGTACCACTGACAGAATCCGAGCCTCCTGCCCCGACTTCCTGAATTATTCTCCTGGCCAGAAATACCGGATTTGCATTACTCCATTCCGCCGCCTTAATCAGAATATCAGGATATTTCATATTGGAGGACTTTCCGTTCTGGTCAACAACAGGAATGGACGGACCATCAGCCATAAATGTGCCGCTGAGACTCTGAGCAATTTCTGCACGGGTATGGATCTGAGGATTGTAAGATAAATTTTCGAATTGAAAGATATCCCTTTCGCTGAGGAAGTTACGCGGATCAAGATAGTAAGCAATAATTTCCGGGCTGGCATAGTAAAACCCGGCATCAGAAGCATACCAACTGTTTGTTTTGTAATTATAGGCGCCCTTGTCAAAAGATCGTTGGCCTATGGAATATGAAGCCGGAACAGAGTTTTTCCTCTCCAGGCTGCTTTCATAAGCAATAACCGTACTCCAGGTCATAGCTGTACCATTAGCGTTTACCGGATGGGATGCTGTAAATTTCCAATTGGGATATTTTTCATGAAGAATTCTTAAGGCGGGACGGTATGATTCGGGAAAAGCCTGCTGATCCAGATATGCTTCAAAGTCAGTATATGCAGCAGCCTCCTCCTTGCCGGCAAGGCTGACTGCTAAAAAGAAAGCAGCAAGGGACGAAAGCAATAAAAGCAGGCAAAGCGGCAGGACATAAATACGTGCGAGAAAAGGAAAACCCGGGCCTTTCTGATCACGAAATTTCGGCACACTATCAACTTTGCGATATCTCAAAGTCCCTCTCCTTCCCTATACAGCTTTCACCAGATTCTCGAGCAAAAATCATCGGTTCAATAATTCATGCATGCATAAATATTGGCATTTTGACACGAAATATTAGTGATACTAATTTTAGCATAATAGGGTAAAACCGTTACTATACAGCGGTTTTAAAGACTTATTGTCAACTCGATTTAAGCTCTATGTCATATACAAGTAATAATAAAAATCAAAATGCGCTTATTTCATCCAGAGAGGCAGAATATGCCTGGAGTGCATGTTCGGTAAACCAGGCTACCTCAGGCAGGTCCAGATCCGTTAAACGCTGCTTGATATCCTCATAAGCACTGACAAACTCCTTGTTCCCCACCTTAAGCTCATCCAGACATTTAATGCAGGCGGAAAAACGGTCGGCTGCTTTAACGAGTTTCAAAGCTTCGAGCGTCATTTGATCATCAGCAGGAATAAGGTACTTTTCGTAAAGAGCCTGTAACTCTTCCGGTAACATACACAGAAGCTTTTCGGCAGCCTCTGCCTCGATCGCTTTGTATGTATTGCGCATGGGATCATTGTGATACTTGATCGGTGAAGGCATGTCTCCGGTCATAATCTCCGCAGCATCATGATAAAGAGCCAGGGCGGCGACATAATCAGGATCAGGACAAATTCTGCCCTCGGAAAACTTATGCTGACGCAGAATAGCTAAAGCATGAGCAATAAGCGCTACTTCGTGCGAATGTTCCTGCACGTTTTCGCTTTCCGTATTGCGCATAAGTCCCCAGCGCTGAATATATTTGAGTCGGTGCATCATAGCAAAGAAAGCGGTAGTCATGACTGTTTCTCCCCTCACACTTGATAAATCGCCGAAAAAACCCGGCGTGCATACGAGTCTGTCATTCCGGCGATATAATCCACAATCTTGCGCACAGGCGAAGCAGTGAATTCCGGATGCTGACTATAAAACTCATAGAATTTCTGGCTGTTTTCATCGTACCTGTCCTGAGGCATTATGCGTGACAGCTTAAGGAAATGTTCAAAGAGTCCTTCAATAATATTTCGTGCTTCACGTTCAAAGCGGCGGACTTTAGTAGCATTGTATATACGGGTGACATTGATCTCTGTAAGTTCTCTGAGGGCAGCCCCAATCTGCGGCGACAAACAAATCGTATCCTGCCCCCAGCTGCTGCTGATCACATCCTGGACCAGGGTGTTGACAATAGCACTGTTATTCTCGCCCAAAGTAAAGCGCAAATCCGGAGGCAATTCAGCAAAGGACATTAAATTGGATCTTTCCGCATCTTCAATATCACGTCCGACATAGGAGATACGGTCACATAGTCTGACTACACAAGCCTCCAGTGTAGCAGGCATGGTCAGGCCTGCTGTTGTATTGAAAAGGTCTTTTTCCGTTTTATTGCGGTCAGGAACCAGGACATACTCAGCATACATTTCGCCGCAATGTGATACGATACCGTCGCGAACCTCAAAACTCAGGTTTAAGCCGTGTTTACCATGATGATCAGTCAGCAAATCAGCCACCCGCAGGCTATGCAGCTCGTGTTGAAAGCTGAACTCAGCGCCATGCTGCTGGATCAGTTCATTGAGAACAGTCTCACCTGAGTGACCAAAAGGAGCGTGTCCCAGATCATGCCCCATAGCTATAGCGCGGATCAGATGAGTATTTAAGTTAAGGGCGCTGCCAATCACTTCCGCCAGATAGCTGACGTAAAGCACATGTTCCATGCGCGTGCAGACATGGTCATTTTGCGGGCTGAAAAACACCTGTGTTTTGTGGCGCAGACGTCGAAAGGGCAATGAATAAAGAATACGTCCGGTGTCACGTTCAAAAATCGTGCGCACCTGACATTCTTCTTCCGGCTTGGCGCGGCCGCGGCTCTGAGCTGAAAGCTGAGCAAAAGGCGAGAGAGTCTGCGCTTCATTTTGCTCTTTAATTTGTCGCGGTGTTATTGCTCTTTTTTCATGATCAAAAAACGACTTTTGTCTCTCACTCATAACTTAGTCCTTTTATGAATACAGCCTTCAAAAAAGCAGTTGGCAAGCTTTATTCCTTAGTGAGGAAAGATTGGCTGGCCATGAATCTTTTTGTTTCTCCATCGAAATCAATAGTTAAAATGGCATCCCCGCCGACTATATTGATCTTGATGATTTCCCCTAGACCACGGTTTGCATGCCGGACTTTATCACCCACTGAAAGGTCTTTAGGATCCAGGCCGCCGGTCTTTTCAGAGCTTTGGCTAATACGCTCACTGAAGGCGGATGCGACAGTGGCAGCAAACAAATTGCGGTCTGTCTGCGCTCTGGCGGCTGAGGAGTAATCGCCTTGCTGCACAGCGGTGCCGCGCCTTTGCAAGAGATCCTCCGGGATAGAATCGATAAAACGAGATGGCAGATTATACTGGGTTGAACCGAACAGAAGCCGATTGTTTGCGGTTGTGATCAGCAAGTCCTGCTTGGCCCGTGTGACTGCCACATAAGCCAGCCGGCGTTCCTCTTCCAGCCCGTCAGGACTTTCGAAACAGCGCGAACTGGGGAAAATACCCTCTTCTGCACCCACCAGATATACAACATCGAACTCCAGACCTTTGGCACTGTGAATGGTCATCAGGCTGACCACAGCTTCCTCACCTTCAGTATCCTGATCCGTGTATAAGGCTGTACGTTCGAGAAAGCTCTGCAAAATTGTTACCGGAGTGAGTTCCTCTTCTTCCTGCTCATAGAAAGGATCGTCAAAAGCCCCTTCTTCATTCTGGCGCAGAAGATTAGCCTCAAATTCCAAAGCATCGGACAAAAGTTCCTGCAGGTTTTCCAAACGGGATGGAGCTTCAGTATTACCGCGTTCCGCTTCTTCCTTTAAAGCAGCGATCATACCGGAGTGATGTTCAACTAAGCGTATAAAGTCGGCCAGAGTCATATTGCCTTCTGCCTGGTCCAGCTTGGCTCTCAGTCCATCGATCAGCTGAGCAAATCCGGACACGCGCCCCGCGACTCGAGTCAGGTCTTCATAAGTATCAGCATGACGTGAAATTTCCAGCATGCTGACATGATTCTCGCCGGCCAGCGCATTAATACGCTCAACAGTAACTTCACCAATACCGCGTCGGGGCGCCTGCACCGCGCGGCGGAAAGCCACATCATCATCCGGCGTCATAATCAATCTTAAATAGGCAGTCACGTCTTTTATTTCACGCCTGTCATAGAAACGGGTGCCGCCGTAGATATGGTAGTTGATATTGCTGTCACGCAAGGCGTATTCAATATTTCTGGAGAGAGCATTCATTCTGTAGAGCACGGCGAATGATAAATCGGCCGGCTTATCATCTGCTTCCAGTCTTCGGGCGATATCACGGGCGACAAAGCGGGCCTCATCAAAATGATCATCAGCTCGATAAAGCATAATCGGCTCACCGCCGGCTATGGCTGTCCAAAGCCGTTTTTGCTTGCGCGCAGTATTTTCCTGAATAATATTATTGGCTGCTGCCAGAATAACAGAGGTAGAGCGATAGTTTTGCTCCAGCCGTATAACCGTGGCATCGGGAAAATCCTTTTCGAAATCCAGGATGTTTTGTACATCAGCGCCCCGGAAAGAGTAAATGGACTGGTCATCATCTCCGACAACACAGAGATTTTTGTGCTGGTCTGAAAGTTGCAGCACCAGATCATACTGCACTCTGTTTGTATCCTGATACTCATCAACCAGTATATAGCGGAACTGATATTGATACTGGGCCAAAATATGTGGCTGCTCAGCAAATAGCCGCAGTGTCTGCAGAAGAATATCATCAAAATCCATTGCGTTGCGCTCAAACATGGCTTTTTGATACTTCTCGTAGATCTTAGCCAAGTCCTCAGCCATGTAGCCAGAGCGGCTTTTTCTGATATCAGATGGCTTCATGCCTTTATTCTTGAAATTACCTACTCTGTTCAGGGCCTCGCGCGGTGTTAAGCTTCGTTTAGATATATTCAGTTCTTCCAGCACATCCCGCATAACCCGTTCCTGATCGCTGGTATCAAAAATTGCAAACTGTGATCGATAGCCGAGCATTTCGGCGTGACGGCGCAAAATGCGCAGCATCATAGAATGAAAGGTCCCGATCCAGGCTCCGCGTGCGTCAAGACCGATTAAATCGGAGATGCGCTCTTTCATCTCGTTGGCTGCCTTATTAGTAAAAGTAATGGCCAGTATTTGCGCCGGATGCACATGCTTATGCTTTACCAGCCAGGCAACACGACTCGTTATCACACGTGTTTTGCCTGAACCTGCTCCGGCTAACACCAGAAGAGGACCTTCGGTTGTAAGAACAGCGCGCCGCTGTTCGGGATTGAGATTAGCAAGTAAAGCCTCATCGCAAGAGTTGACTTCACTAGCATCAGCGGGCGCTGTATTTTGATTTATTAATGGATCAATTTGATTTGATTGCACTTAATACTCCGGTTCAATAAGACCGTAGTTGCCATCGTTACGTTTGTAAATCAGGGCAACTTTATTATTCTCTTCACTAAGGAAAAGCAAGAAAGAATGTCCCAGCATTTCCATCTGAATAATGGCCTCATCCGGTGTCATGGGATCAATCTGAAAACTCTTGCGGCGGATAATATCCATCTCCATCTCAGTCTCATCATCGGGAACGGATAGTGGCTCATTGGCAAAAAATTCTCTCATGTAAGCGTATTCTTTCTTCTGCTTTTTCATGCGGGATTTTTGCTTGCGTATCTGGCGCTCCAGCTTGTTGATAGCCTGCTCTACGGCAGAAATTGAATCGGGGGCATCTGCTTCCGCGCGATAATAGTGTCTGCGGATCTTGATGGTCATCTCTGCTCGCACCTGATCACCTTCGGGTTGAATCATTACCTCTGCGCGCGCCTCATCGCCGAAATAGCGAGAGAACTTTTCCAGCTTCCTTTCGATCTTCTCTTTTTGCTGGTCACTGACACGAATATCTTTGCCTAAAATCTCTATATGCATTTGCACTGCTCCTTTCGCTTTCCAAGTGAATGGATGCTCTTTAGTTGCTTATATTATAACAGTTTATTTCGGTCCGGAGAGCTAACATCCTACTACAATCAGCATAAAGAGAAAATAAAAAGATTTTCTATTTTTAACAGTCAAAATGTGTCAATACAATCAGTTTTTTAGTGTTAATATCTATTCTTATAGAAGAAAAGACGAAGGAGGTTCTAATGAAGAAAGAAAGCTCATCATCTTTGTTTCCCAATTTCACTGTCAGGGCACTGCTTCTGGCCATATTCGGCTCTATTCTCATGACAGCATCATCGATGTATGTCGCCTTACGCATGAGCGCCCTGCCCTGGCCCACAATATTTGTTGCGGTATTATCTCTGACTTTGATGCGACTTTTCAAAAGTAGTAACTTAAAGGAAGTTAATGTTGCTTCTACCGGGATGTCTGCCGGGGCAATGGTAGCCGGAGGCCTGGCCTTTACTATTCCGGGTTTATTTATAAGTGGTGTCTGGACAATTCCGGAAGCAGGAAGCGACAACTCACTTCTGGGGCGCTATGGCTGGACAATATTTATCGTCGCACTGACCGGGGTTGTACTTGGTACTTTACTCTGTGCTCTTTACAGAAAACGTGCTATTGAACAATTAAAACTGCCTTATCCGATCGGCCAGGCTTCGGCAGAAACCTTGAAAGCCGGCCACGAAGGCGGCAGCAGGGCCCGGGTTTTGTTCAGCGCTCTTATTATAGCTGCTCTCTTTGTCTTGTTGCGAGACCACTTCCAGCTAATTCCGGCTATGGCAGCCTTTTCGCTGGCAGGAGTAAACATGGCTTTCCAGCTTTCACCCATGGCCATCGGCATCGGCTCCCTGATCGGTTTCAAATCGACCGCCCTGTGGTTAGGCGGCGCAGCCATTGGAGCTATCGCCATTAACCGTATCGGCGTCAGTCTGCAATGGTTCGCTTCAGCAGCTGAAGCAGCATCCTTTATTCAGATAGCGTCCATCGGTCTGATGGTCGGCTCCGGTCTGGCCACTCTGCTGGTCTCCTTGATTGGCAGCTGGCGCAGCAGAAAAACTCAAAAAAGCACCGGCGAGAACATAGCTGAAGCAGAAAATAATAGCAGCCAAAGCCGCAAAAAACAGCGCTTGCCACTAGGACTTCTTGCTGTTCTGGTTGCCTTTGTTCTGTCAATTGTGCTGGGATTATCTGCAGCGGTTGCTTTACTGCTCTTAGCAGGAGTCTTTTTGGCCAGCGCCATGTCCACCATCATTACAGGTGAAACAGGACTCAATCCGATGGAAATTTTCGGCATTCTTGTGCTGCTGGCGATTCGGCTTCTGGTGCCGCTTACAGCTGAGCACGCTTTCCTGATTGCTGCTATCGTAGCTGTAGCCTGCGGTTACGCCGGGGACATGATGAACGATTTCAAAACCGGCTCCATGCTGGGAACAGCGCCTTCTTCGCAATTACTCATCGAGTTTATCGGTGGCTTCTTCGGTGCTATTACTGCAACGCTCGCCTTTGTGGCTTTAGCATCAGGCTATGGCGGTTTCGGCCCCGAATTCGGATTACCGGCTGCTCAGGCCCAGAGTGTTACAGCCATGATCTCGGGCATAGGCAATCCGCTGGTTTTTATCATCGCAGCAGTAATCGGCATTGTTCTGGTATTGCTGAAGATTCCGGCAACAATTATAGGTATCGGCCTGCTGCTCACAGGCGCCGGACTGGCAATCCCTATCTTCGCGGGTGGTGTATTGGAACTGATTATTCGCAAGAAAAAGAGTGACAAAGAAGGTCCGCTCCAGCTGATCTCAGCAGGTCTGCTCGGCGGTGAAGGTATCACCGGTACCATACTGGCTATTGTGGCTATGTTTGTCAGATAAAAAATACAAAATTCGGGCTGATGGTTTCAAGCCGCCCGTCCCGTCTGCGGATGAGCGGCTTTTTCAGACAAGAAATCTTGCTTACTCAGCTACCTTCGAGTATTTAGTCCGGTAAATATAGCGCATAAGTCTTGTTTCCCAGCCGGCAATAGGCCTTTGTTTACTAACTCGGGCCACATGAGCTGCACGGGCATTTTTTTCTAAAACGGCACGCACATTGCAGGCATCTGCTTCATCCCGGCCGTAGCAGCGTGCTGACCCTTGTGCTGGATCGAAGACAGCACTGTTACTTTTGCGCCTGTCTTTAACTGTCGGACCACAAATCTGAGCAAAATCATCCAGATAGGTGGCAAGACCGCTCTGTAAAAAGTCTTGAATCATAGGATCACGTGAGTAAACACAGACTTCTTCTTTTCCCTGTGCGTCTCTGTGGTATTCTGCAGGCTCTTCGTCAGCATAATTCAAATGAATATCGCTGCGCCGGTCGGCCTCTTTGCCTGTCAGCTCCGTAAATTTCTCCCGGGCAAATTTCTCCAGCAAGTCTGCCCGTGCAACTGCTTCTTCCATATTCGAAGCCAGGATAAATGCACCATGCCTCTCCATCAAAATAACCTTGGCCCGGCTTTTCTCCATAGTAGTCTTCATGTTTTTGTGCAAGCTGGACGTGCCGGGCAAATTGTAAGGAGAAATCTCCAAGCTGTCCGAACCGAAGCCGGCAGCATATTCTGCAGTCAGCGGGAAAGAACGTCCGTAGAGGGATATCGCCGAGGCGAAAATCTGATGAGTATGGATGATTACATTAACATCAGGATAGAGCTGATAGCTAAGCGCATGCATCGGCATTTCCGAGGATGGCTTGCCCGGACTGGCAATTTCTGCTTTATCACCGCTCAGATCGATCTTGACCAGATCATCAGGGCTCATCTTATCGTAAGCCTTGCCACTCGGAGTTATGAGAATACTCTTGCTGTCCACGCGTCTGCTGAAGTTACCCCAGGTACGGACAACCAGGCCTTTTGCGGTCAGGACATGGGCTAAGTCAATGATTTCCTCTCCCAGCTTCAGCTCATTATTATCAAGTTTTTCCAGGCTCATAATGGCACCTCTGTTTGCTATGCTTCCAGATTGACAACGTTCTTGAAAATACGGTCAAAGCGTCTCAGCGCTTCATCAATCATCTCATCATCGTAGGCTGCACTGGTGTAGAGACGGCTGCCGGCAAGGGTAACAATTCCTTCCGCCATATAAGCCGAGCCCATATGTTCCATCTCGTTCTTGCGCACTGCGGTCTGATCCAGAACAGCAGGTATCGTCCAGGGTTTTCGCCAATTGATAGAAAAATGCATGGTGCCGACTGTTTCCAGATGGCAAATGGAACCCTGATTGAAAGCGACGAAGGGTAAATTATATTTTTCTATTAGTTGTTTCAAACCCGCCGTCAGCCGATCACCATTGGCATTGGCCTTTTCGCAGGCTGATGTTTCGACTATCTGCTTTATGGTGTAATAACCGGCCAGGGCTGTTAAGGGGTTGGCAGCTAAAGTACCGCCGACCAATGCTTTCTTAACTTTATCCCCTGTCTGAATGCCGGCAGCCAGATACTTCATATATTCCTGTTTGCCGCCCAGACCGCCAGCACTCGGGTATCCACCGCCGATGACTTTGCCGAAAACAGTTAAGTCAGGTTCTGCACCTATGATCCCCTGTGCACCCTGCGGTGACAGACGAAAGGCAGTTACAACTTCATCAAAAATCAGCATACATCCATATTTGCGGCACAGCTTTTCAACGCCCTGCACAAATTCTGCCGAGACAGGTCTGGTACCGCTCTCCGGGCCGATAGCTTCCAGCATGATCGCCGCAGTCCCGCCGCGCAGCTGATTGCGGCGCAGCTTTCTTTCCAGAGCATTAAGGTCCCCCGGGAAGAATTCATCGGTGTATTTAAAAGTTTTGAGTGGTACACCATGAGCTTGCGTGAATTTGCTGCCGGGAATACGGATGCCGTAAGCCAGCTGATCCGACCAGCCATGATAGGCTCCGCCCATCTTGAGCACCCGTTTCTTTTTCGTGGCCAGACGCGCAACGCGAATCGCAGCCATACAGGCTTCGGTACCTGAGTTAAACATACGCAGCCAGTCGACTGATGGCATAAGCTCACTGACCAGCTTGGCCAGCTTGTATTCATACTCATGAAAGAGACCCGTAGAAGGTCCGCATGTATTTAGTAAATCAATAACTTTCTCCCGGACTTCGGGAGGGTTCGAACTTAGAACAACAGGCCCGCCGGCTTGTAGAAAGTCAAAATACCTGTTCCCGTCAATGTCAGTCAGATATGCACCATTGGCTCCGGTAAAAACTAAAGGAAAAGGATGGTTGAAAGCCAGATTATGCTGGACACCACCAGGAATGTACTTGCGCGCCTCGTCTATCATCGCCTTGCTCTTACTGCACTTCTCCAGATAATATTCATTTTCATATTTCGACAAAGCCTGTGGTGAAATTGAATGTATGGGTTTCTTAATTAATTCATCTAATTGGCCGGTAATTATGTCAACTGTTGCCTGACTCAGATCTATCATTTCAAGCCTCCCTGTACAGCTTTTTCTATGCTGATCAATTAAAGTGAGTGAGTGCTCACTTTTTTCAAAGTAGCCCAATTTATATAAATAGTCAAGTATTCCATATTCCAATTTGCTTTTTTAGTGATAAATGCTAGAATTTACCCATAGCTAGGTGAGCAGTTACTCACCTGTTTTCTGGAAGAGGTAGCAATAGATGAAGTATTCAAGCCCACGTTTTGATCATCTCGATGCGGAGAAAAAACAGAGAGTTATTCAGGCTGCCATTGATGAATTCTCCTGCCGTGGTTACGAAGCGGCAAATATTAATAGGATCGCCAAGCAGGCGCACATCTCAGTAGGTTCGCTTTACAAATATTTTAAAAGTAAAGAAGATCTCTTCTTATATGTTATTCAACTAAGTTCGGATTTGATTGAGAAAGAATTACGGACTGTTAACGAAGCTCCTTTTATCAGTGTAGAAAGTAAAATTGAGAAAGTTTTGCGCATCATTCTGCGTACTAATCGCGAGCAAATCAATCTGATACGCCTCTATCTCGAACTGATTTCCAGCAGCAACAATGATATGACAAAACTATTAAGCTTCAATCTGGAAAACTTTTCTTCACAATGCTACCGGGAAATTCTAAGAAATGGCCAGACGACAGGTGAAGTCCGGGCGGATATTGATCCTGCAATGGCTGCCTTTCATTTGGATAATATTTTTTTGGCCCTGCAATACTCATATGTCGGCGGATATTTAAATGAACGCTATCGTATCTATGTAAAAGAAGGAATTGACTCAATCGAAAACGATGAGTTGGTAATCACCGAAACTATGAATTTTCTGCGGGGGGCTTTGCTGACCACCTAAGATTAGTAAGAGGAAACAATTATGTTTATTTTGACCTTTGACATTGGAACCACAGCTGTTAAAAGCTGCCTCTTCAATTTGTTGGGAGAGAAGAATGCTGCCAAAGGCAGCCGTTCTCTGCAGCTGGTCGATACAGCCTTTGGAGATTACGGTTTACAGATCCTGCCCAACGGAGGTGCCGAACAGGACCCGGATGAATGGTGGGCAGCCATTGTTGATACAAGCAGATCCATCGCCGCCCATAATCCGGAAGCCGTCAGTGAACTGGCAGGCATCAGTTTCTGTTCACAGATGCAAAGCGTCGTCCTCCTTGATAAAGAGGGACACCATCTGCGCCCGTCCATGAGTTATATGGATCAGCGTGCCGGTGATTTGAAAGAAAAATACGGCGGCCCCGGTCCTAAAATTGCCGATGTCGGTATCCCCTTTCTGCTCAAAAGCCTGATGCAGACCGGAGTAGTATCGGCCAGTGACAAAGATCCTGTCTGGAAGTACCTTTGGGTCAAGGAGCATGAACCTGAAGTTTTTCAGAAAATCCATAAGTGGCTGGATGTCAAAGAAGCCATTATCGCACGTATGACCGGAAATTTTGTACGCAGCCATGACAGCGCCTTCACCATGCTTCTACTGGATAAAAAAGATAACAAGCCTGCTTATTCTCTGCCCCTGATACATAGCCTGGGCATAGAGGAAGCTCACCTGCCGAAAATAGTTAAATCAACTGACAATGTAGGCGGTCTGCTGCCGGAAATCGCTTCAGAAATGGGTTTAAGAGCTGGAACTCCAGTCTTCGCCGGCGGCGGAGACTCTTCACTATCCTCTATCGGTGCCGGGTGTGTGGCTCCCGGAGAGACGCATATCTATATGGGCACCAGCGGCTGGGCCTCCGCTGTAACCGACAGAAGGATCACTGACACCCAGGCTATGCTTGCATCTGTCGTTGGGGTACAGCCCGGACTCTACAACTATTTTGCCGAACTGGAAACTGCCGGTAAATGTCTCGAATGGGTGCGCGATCATCTGGCTCTGGATGAAATCAATATTTATCTGTCAAAGACCTCCGTCTCGGACGCTCCCGGATGCGAGTACAGCTCTCTCTATGACTATCTGTCTGAAGTTATCAATAAGTGTCCCAGCGGTTCCGGCGGAGTTATTTTCACACCCTGGCTCCATGGCAATCGCTGCCCCTTCGAAGACTCAAATGCTCGCGGGATGTTCTTTAATATCGGTCTCGGGACCGGAAAAACTGAACTGATCCGGGCAGTTGTCGAAGGTGTCTGCTATCACATGCGCTGGTTCATCGAACTGATTAAAAAGAAAATGGAAATCAAAGCGCCGATCCGCTTTATCGGCGGAGGCGCCCTGTCCTCTGTAACAGCCGGAATTCTGGCTGATATTTTGCAGCTTCCGGTTGAGACTGTCGCTGATCCACAAAATTTCGGGGCTGTGGGTGCTGCTTTACTGGTCGCCGCAGGGCTCGGTGAACTCGAAGACTTAAGCGAGGCCCGTAATATCGTCAAGGTCAGCAGCAGCTATGCTCCAAACCCTGACGTGAAAGCCATACATGACCGTAATTATGAAGTGTTCAAAACTATGTATAAGGCCAACAAGGAAGCGTATCAGATACTGAACGTCACTAGCGAAGATTGAGGAGAAAATATGACTAAAAAGCTAGCTCTTAAATCAAAAGAGTCATTAATCCAGGCGGTTAAATTCACCTTGCTCTCACTTTCGGCCGGTTTGATTGAAGCTGTTTCCTTCATCCTGCTGGAACGACTGACAAGTCTTCCCTACGACTATAAACACATAATTTCTATTGTCTTGTCAGTGCTCTGGAACTTCACGCTAAATCGCCGTTATACTTTCAAATCAGCCAACAATATACCTATAGCTATGCTCAAGGTGGCACTCTTCTACGTAGTTTTCATACCAGCAACTGCCTGGCTGGGTCAGCTAGCTTCAGACAATAATATTAATGACTATCTGATAAAAATCCCGACCATGCTCCTGAATTTTGTTGGAGAATTCCTCTGGTGGAAATTTGTCGTTTTCCGCGGTACTGAAAATACGAATAAACTGGCTGCGGGCAAAGCAGACACTTCGAAACAAGCAGCTGATAAATAAACTTCTATCATAAATGTGAACAAGCCGCTCCTCCGATTAGGGATAAACGGCTTGTTCTCTGTTTTAGCAGTGACTCATGTTTTGCAGCCAGGAGAGATCTTCGTTTAGGAAGTTGAAGAGGGTAAAACCAAAAATCGATACTAAAATAATGAGCAATACCGTTGTTATCACCATTATTAGCAGTGTTGCTCTGGCATAGTTCTTTTTGTTTCTGTTGACTGAGCCGGCAAAAGCCCAGACCAGCAGCAGGATCAGATTTGCTACCGGGATCATCATCAGTAAAAAAATGCCAATATACTGGCCCACGGACAGGGGTGCATCCCAGGCAGGCTGAGGGTAATGCTGCTGCTGAGAAGGAGCGTAGTTATACTGTTGACTATAATCAACAGGCGGCTGATTAGCGCTTATTGCTTCTTCTGCACTCCTGAAAGTAATTTTTTTCCCGCAACTGGTACAAAAGCTGCTGTCGTTTGCAATTTCTGCACCACAACTTTCACATCTCATCGTAAGTCTCCTTTTACTTGTCGCTTTTTTTAAGCAAATATTTGCCATGTCTGCTTTTGTTATAATGCCCTGAGTTTTTACAATTGAAGTATACGATACTTGTTTCCCGATGAACAGAAAAATATGATTCCAATAAAAAAGCATAGCCGTTATGTACGGCTATGCCTCATTCTTACAAAATGTATCTGGTCTCTAACTTAGGCCTGATCTTGTTCAATCATGTACATCAGGAGATCAATTATCAGCATGGAGTAGCCCCACTCATTGTCATACCAGCTGACAATCTTAAAGAAACGTTTTTCATCAGGCAGGTTGTTCTTCAAAGTAGCCTGTGAATCATAGATAGAACCATGTGCATCATGAATGACATCACTTGAAACGATAGGATCGTCAGCATATGCCAGTGTGTTCTTGAGATAGCTTTCAGATGCCTTCTTCATCAGGCTGTCTATTTCCTCAATCGAGGTATCACGCTTGGCCAAAAAGGTCAGATCGATGACAGATCCGGTAGCAACGGGAACACGAAAAGCCATTCCGGTCAGTATGCCCTTAACGTCAGGCAAAACTTCACCGACTGCTTTTGCTGCGCCGGTTGAAGCAGGAATAACATTAACTGCAGCTGCACGGCCATTACGATAGTCTTTGACGGAAGGTCCATCCACCAATTTCTGCGTAGCTGTATAGGCATGAATGGTGGTCATGAGACCCTTCTCTATACCAATACCTTCTTTCAGAAGTACGTGCACTACAGGTGCCAGGCAGTTGGTGGTACATGAAGCGTTGGAAACGATATGATCTTCTGCCGGATTATAATCTTTTTCATTAACGCCCATAACAAATGTCTTAACTCCGCCTTTGGCCGGAGCAGTGATGACAACTTTTTTGGCACCGGCATCGATATGGCCTTGAGCTTTTTCACGCTGGGTAAAACGACCGGTCGCCTCGATAACATATTCTATACCGAGTTCTTTCCAGGGAAGTTCAGCAGGAGTCTGAGCAGCCCGGATACAACGGGTCTTATGCTTCCCGTCAACCACTATAACGTCATTTGCTTCCAGTGAAGGATCAGATTTTTCAGTTGTAAGATCTCCAAAATAACGTCCTTGTGTAGAATCATATTTCATCTGGTAAACAAAGTAATCTGCATCTGTGGACATGTCGGTAACTGCTACAACATCTACCTTATCACCAAGAATACCTGCCTCAATCATACCGCGGTAAACCATACGTCCGATACGTCCAAATCCGTTAATTGCGACTTTAATTGCCATAAATTAAGTCCTTTCTGTTTTTCATAATTCTTTTATTATTCGCATGTTCTGCCAATCAGGCATTATAGCGTTTAAGCAGCTAAACATCAAATATACTAGCATAGCTGCAAAATGACGAGCGGACGGATGACACAGAAATCCATATAAAAGGGGGTTGGTAAAAACCAACCCCCGGCAAAAGCTCAAAATATCTGATTAACTGATTAATCTGTGCACGTCAAGATCTGATCCTTGGCAGCGCGGGTCTCGTCGGGTCGGGCTATAGGTGTGCTATGCGGCGCACCTTTAACCAGTTCCGGATCGCTTTCACATTCTTTAGCGATATCGATAAGAGCCTGAGCCAAAGCATCAAGATCCCGCCAGGTTTCCGTCTCAGTAGGTTCAATCATCATTGCCTCATGAACAATCAACGGGAAATAAACTGTCGGCGGATGGAAGCCATAGTCAATCAGCCTCTTGGCAATATCATTAGTGTCGATACCGTATTTTTCTTTCTGCCAGGCGCTGCTGATAACAAACTCATGCATGCAGGGTTCGTCGTAAGGCAGATCATAATATTCTTTAACCCGTTCCATAATATAACGGGCATTGGCGACAGCACCTTCTGAAACTTCTTTAAGACCTTCGACACCATTTCGCAGCATGTAAGCGTAAGTACGGACAAGAATTCCGAAAGAGCCGATGAACGAACGCATCATACCCATACTGCCGGGCCTGTCGTAATCAAGAGTGTAGCCGTCAGCTTCCTTAACAACTACAGGTCTGGGCAGATATTTTTCCAGGAATTTTTTACAGCCGACGGGGCCTGCTCCCGGTCCGCCACCACCGTGAGGTGTTGACAAACTCTTGTGTACATTCAGGTGAACACAGTCAAAGCCCATGTCTCCGGGGCGCGCCTGCATCATGATGGGGTTAAGATTGGCACCATCGTAATAGCAGAGACCGCCACAGTCATGAACCATCTGCGTAATCTTGTCAATATTACAGTCAAAAAGACCCAGGGTGTTCGGATTGGTCAGCATAAGGCCGGCCACGTCATCTCCCAGCACCTCAGCCAGAGCATCCAGATCAACTAAGCCATGTTTATTTGACTTTACTTCTCTGACTTTATAGCCGGCCATAGCTGCAGTTGCAGGGTTGGTGCCATGTGCTGCGTCAGGAATGATGATGGTATCACGCTTAGTGTCACCTCTGTCCTCGTGGTAAGCCCTGACCAGAAGAATACCTGTCAACTCACCGTGTGCTCCGGCAGCCGGTTGGAAAGTGAAAGCATCCATGCCTGTCAGGTCGTTAAGCTGCAGTTGTAGATCATAGAGCAATTTCAGGCTTCCCTGAACCGTTTCACATGCCTGATAAGGATGAAGGTTGGCGAAGCCTGGCAAAGCTGCCATATCTTCGTTAACTTTCGGATTGTATTTCATTGTGCAGGAACCCAGTGGATAGGTACCGACTTCAACGCTGAAGTTTTTGTTCGACAGATTTGTGTAATGACGAACAACGGTAATTTCATCTACGTTGGGTATATTCGGCAATTCAGCTCTATAGCTGTCACCGTAATAGGCTGCAAGATCCGGCATCTCAACATCGAGAGGACGGATGTAACTGCTTTTGAATGATTTTGATCCCTTAGTAAAAATCAAGGGGGTGTCTTTTAGCATAGTCATATTATTCCTCCTCTCTTATTGTGCCTGAGCAAGACGTACAACAGTCTCGACAAATTTGTCCATGGCCTGCTTTGATTTCTTTTCAGTGACTGCCAGGAGCCAACGATTGTCATCAACTACAAGACCACCGAAAATCTTTTCCGCCAGCAGATCCTGATTCAATTTATAGAGATCAAGACTGCCTTTGGCTGTCAGGGCAAATTCACGGAAAACAGGTGAATCATATGTATTCTCAAACAAGCCGGTAGCCAGCAGTTTTTCCTGCAGGTACAGTGCTTTAGCTGCTGACTGTTCAGCTACATCTCTGATACCTGAGGAGCCCATCAGGGCCAGCCAGATAGTAGCTGATGTCGCCATCAGTGCCTGGGCGGTGCAGATATTCGAGGTGGCCCGCTCACGGCGGATATGCTGTTCACGTGCCTGTATGGTCAATACATAGCTGGTCTTACCATCACGGTCGACAGTTTCACCGGCAATACGTCCCGGCATTTTGCGCAACAGTTTCTGCGTCACTGCCATATAGCCTACTCCGGGGCCGCCAAAAGACATGGGAATACCCAGAGCCTGTGCTTCACCGGTGACGATATCCACACCAAGGTCTCCAGGACGTTGTAGCAGCGCCAGACTGATCAAATCACAGGAAGCCGCCGCCAGAGCGCCTGTGGCATGAGCCTTTTCAACTAGCAGAGGCAGATCCTCAACAACACCGTAGAAGTTAGGGCTTTGTACCATATAGGCGGCATAGCCCTTCTCCGTCGGGAATTCTGCTGTTTTACCAGCTTCATTCAGAGCCCCTACTTCAACTTCGACACCTGCTGCATGACAATAGGTTTCAATTGTCTCAATATATTCAGGATGCATGCCCGCTGACACAAAAACTTTGTAGAGACGTTTTTCACGGCAGGCCATCAAGGCAGCCTCAGCTGCGGCCGAAGCGCCGTCGTACAAAGAAGCGTTAGAGACATCCATACCGCTCAGGCGGGAAATATAACTCTGCCACTCAAAAATAGCCTGCAAAGTACCCTGAGAAATCTCAGCCTGATAAGGTGTGTAGGCAGTAAGGAACTCAGTTCTGCTGATCAAATGATTTACAGCGGCCGGCTGATAATGGTCATAAAAACCTGCTCCGAGATAAGAGTCGTAGTCATCTGTGCGTTTATTCAGATCCGCCAGAGCTGTCAGGCGCTCGACTACTTCAAACTCAGAAATACCTTCCTGTTGTAAGCCACTGAAATCTGTCTTCTTTAATTTTTGTGACTCCTGGATCGAGTCGAAAAGGTGGTCTAAATCAACACCGACCGATGCGAGCATTTCGCGACGTTCTTCCCGATCCATGGGAAGATAAGCGGTCATGCAGATTCCTCCTCACAGAATTTTTCATAAGCTGCAGCATCCATCAGACCGTCCAGCTGTGAAGGATCAGACATTTCAATTTTTACAAACCAGGTGCCACAAGCATCCTCATTGATTTGTTCCGGTGCGTCCTCAATTGACTCATTGGATTCAATGATTTTGCCGGCTACAGGAGAATAAAGGTCTGATGCCATTTTTACAGACTCAACGCTGCCAACCAGATCATCAATTTCAACATCTATACCGACAGGTTCAGCCTCTGCATAAACCAAGTCACCTAATTGGTCCTGAGCGAAATCTGTGATGCCGATTGAGGCAACATTGCCTTCAACCTCTACCCATTCGTGGGTCTTTGCATAACGACGATCATCTTTTACTGTGGTCATATTTTCTTTTACCTTTCTTTTTCTGAATGTACTAACCGCCTATAGCGGTATAACTTATTATTTTTTAACAAAGGGAGCTGCAATGTGCTTGAATGGCTCCATCTTCTTTCTTATTTTGACTTCGACCAGCTCAGTATCATCAGGGAAATCCGCATTAACCAGTGCAAAAGCGATGCCTTTGCCCAGAGTCGGTGAGAAACTGCCGGATGAAATTACGCCAACCTCTTCATTGTTAAGAAAAACAGAATATCCGTCACGAGGGATAGCACGTCCTTCACTGACTAAAGCAATTTTTTTGCGGGTAGATCTGGCTTTCATCTTATCTCCGCCCTGAAATTCGCGGCTAAAGTCAATAAAAAAGCCCATATCGCCTTCCAGTGGTGTGATATCCTCTGACATTTCGTGTCCATAGAGGGGCATTCCTGCTTCCAGACGCAGAGCATCACGTGCTCCCAGACCTGCAGGAGCTACTCCATAATCATAAAGGAGATCCCAGACCTCGCTGGTTAACTCAGCAGGCAGATAAATCTCATAACCATTTTCGCCTGTATAACCTGTGCGTGAAATAATCATTTTACGTTCGAAACCGTCTTTGTCAACCTGAATCTGACGATAGCGCTTCAGCCCTTGCAGTTGTTCTTTTTGCTCTGCATCAAGGCCTAGTTTCTCCGCCAGGTCGAGCATTACTTTGAGGCTCTCCGGTCCCTGCACTGCAATTTGTCCATAATTAGCAGAATCATCAATAATCTTAATATTTTCTTCTCTGTCAGGATACTTTGCACGGTAAGTTATCAGGCTATCATTGATATGCAAAACGTCTTTGTCCTTGTTGGCAGCATTCACGACCAGCATGTAACAGTTTTCGTCCATCTCATAAACTAAGAGATCGTCTACTGTGCCACCATTTTCGTAACAAAGAATCGCATATGTAATCTGATCTTTTTGTTTGCCGGTAACATTGCGGCTGAGAAGCCAGTTTAAAAACTCTCCGCTGCCCTCTCCGCGAACCAGGACTTCTCCCATGTGAGAGACGTCAAACATACCGACTTTCTCTCTTACGGCCATAACCTCTTCTGTAATGCCTTGATACTGCACAGGCATATCCCATCCTGCATAGTCAACCATGCGGGCATTCAAGGCTAGATGTTTTTGATTTAGTGGTGTTTTTTTCATCACAATACCTCCTTTTAGGCTCAACTAAGTCTATCAGATCCTGCTGTTTTCTTCCATAATGATGTGGTATATTACTAGCTTTTGTTAAGCGTTTTCACTAATCTCAGATTTAATCGCGCGAGCCAGTTCTTCTTCATAAACTGAACGATCAAAACTGTATTTTGCTCTTTCGCCGCCAATCCGCGGCAAACGAGATTTCAAGGCGCTTAAATGGGCTTTCCCGACCTTTTTCGTTTTTATGCGTTGTGGGACCTGCACAAATTTAACATGCATACCAATAAAAGTGTCACCGATATCGAGGCCTGCAACTGCTGTGATTCCGGAGACTACAGCCGCATCTTCTGCCTGAGCATAGGCTGCAGCAGCGGCTGAGCCTCCGGCATTTACCACCGGCACGACACTAACTTCTTCTAATGCATATTTTTCAGCAACACTGCGCTCCACGACAAGTGAGCGATTAAGGTGTTCACAGGCTTGCACTGCTAAATCAATGCCCAGAGGATCGAGCACTTCCCTGCTTGCCTTAATCACTGTGTGCCCCACAATCCGGCTGGAACCTGTGCCGATACGTTCTCCCAGGATTTCACTGCTGCTGCAGCCAAGGACAAGCAAATCTCCCGGTTTGACTCCGGCTGCAGCGATCAGCTCCTGCCAGGCAGCTTTTACTTCTTCTGCAATTTCATTTAAAAACTCAGTAGTCATGACAATATCCTTCCTCGTTTAATCGCCATTGGGCGGGTACGGCAGGGTCAGTTTGAAGTGGTAAATGTCCTTGCCTTCGTGCCGGCGGCGACTTATAACACAATTCAAGCGGCCATGTTTCTCACAGTTCAATCGCCAGGACCAGCGCTTCTGTTTTTTGGTACTGATAATAGCTTCATCAGTAGTCAGATGCCGCTGGCAGGCAGGGCAGATGAACTCTTGCTCTCTAATCGTCGCTTCTGCATTTCGTCCGGCCGCAACAGCAGTCTGCCAGGATTTTTCGCGCTGCAGGAACGGATCATAAAGGTAGGGCCGGAGGGTTGCTTTGCGTTCTGCTTCTGTCTTGTTCTTTAACAATAGTGCATTAAGAATGCGACCTGCGTAACGTGCGTCGTTGAGGGCATTGTGAAAACTCAGATCAGTTTCAATATCTAAAAACTCAAGCGCGTACTCAATGGACCTTTGCTGGGAATTCTGCCCCCCCTCTGCCATATGGGCAAATAATACCTGTAGATTTAAAGCTTGGTTAAAAAAGGATGTATCCAGATGATGGTAATCAATATTTTGTTTTAGCACCTGGGGATCAGACACACCCCAGGAGGCGAGAATCACATCATTACCGCAAAAGTCTATGAACTTAGATACAGCCAAAGGAAAAGGGTCCCCCTGACTCAGACTTGCCTGACTGCGCCGGGTGACCCTTGCAATGTATTTGTTTAGTTTTTTATATACTTGGGGCCTGACGTTGGCAGTAAATGTTGCAACGGGTTTCACTTCAGCGGACAGTTTAACGGCGCCTATTTCAATAATTTCAAAAGGCAGTTCCGGGTGATTCTCACAGACTCCCGCTTTCCCGGGCGCAGCGCTGTTCCACTCCAGATCAAAGACTACAAAGCTCACTGTTTGCTCCCAAACATATTGCGGATCTTCTCCATAAATCCTTTGCGTCCCTCGTAATGCTTATCTGTCATACTTTCCTCGAACTTGCTAAGCATTTCTTTTTGTTTAACATCGAGATTGCGCGGAACCTCCAGAATAACCCGGAATTTATGATCGCCGCGGCCATGGCGGTTCAGATAAGGAATTCCCTTGCCACGGATGGTAAAAACATCATTAGGCTGGGTTCCCTCTTTCAATTTATAAGGGATGGTCCCGTCAATAGTCGGCACCTCAATTTCAGACCCTAAAGCTGCCTCAGCGTAAGTGATCGGTACTTCGCAGAAAGTCATATTGCCTTCGCGTGTAAAAACAGGGTGGGGGCGAATATATATCTGAATGTAGAGATCACCGTATGGTCCACCATTTCGACCCGGCTCTCCTTCATTGCGCAGAGTCAGCATCTCTCCTTCATTTATACCTGCAGGCACGGTCACGAGAAGCGTTTTATCTTTCACCGTAGTGCCAGCGCCCTTACAGGTTTCGCAGGGATTTTCAATGATTTGCCCACTGCCCTGACAACGTTGACAGGTACGGCTGGTCAGCATCTGTCCAAAGATGGTTTGCTGCTGAACCTGTTCCTGGCCGCTGCCATTACAGTTGGGGCAGATGGAAGGTTCGGAACCGTCAGCGGTGCGCTTGCCATTACAGGTCGGGCAGACGTCGTCTTTGCGGATCTTGATCTTACGTTCAACGCCAAAGGCCGCTTCTAAGAAATCAAGGTTCATGCGGTAGCGCAGGTTAGCGCCACGAGTCGGACCAGTCGGTCGGCGAGACTGAGAAAAACCGGAACCGGAACCGAAACCGCCAAAACCAAAACCACCAAAGATACTGTTAAACAAATCTTCCAGATCAATTCCGAAACCGGCACCGGCACCTTCAAAGCCGCTGGTGTCAACACCGGCATGACCAAACTGGTCATAGCGCTGCCGTTTTTCCGCATCTGATAAAACCTCATATGCTTCATTAGCTTCCTGGAATTTTTCGCTGGCCTGAGGATCATCCTTATTGACATCGGGATGATATTTCTTGGCCAACTTCCAGAAAGCTTTTTTAATCTCAGCAGAATCAGCATCTTTGTCGACGCCCAAAACTTCGTAATAGTCTCTTTTTGCTGCCACTTTTTACTCCTATTTTGTCTCTGCTCAGCAAAGACAAGCTAAAATGCCTGAGAGCGATCAGTTGTTTCTGGTCGCTCTCGACACTATCATATTATATATTCCGCAGTTTCCTGCAAATTAGTCTTCGTCAGTGCCAACATCCTTGAAATCAGCATCATAAGTGCCCGGATCATTGCCGGGTGCCGGTCCGTCAGGCTGGGTTGCCTGCTGTTGTTGTGCTGCCTGCTGGCTCATCTTTTCTGCTACCTTGAAGAGTTCCTGATCCAAAGCGTCACTGTCAGCTTTCATCGCCTCAAAGTCATCACTGGCGTGACTTGCCTTCAGTTTTTCCAAAGCTGCGTTTACCGCTTCGCGATCATCGCCCTCGTAAAGCTTGGCAGTTTCTTCATCTTCCAGAAGGCGCTCAGTTGCGCGAATTTTTGACTCTGCCTCATTTTTTATATGAACCTTTTCGGCACGTTCCTTGTCCGCTTCAGCAAATTCTTCCGCTTCCTTGACTGCGCGTTCTATATCCGCATCACTCATATTGCTCGAAGCGGTAATTGTAATATTTTGTTTGCGTTTGGTTGTCAGGTCAATCGCTGCAACATTAACAATACCATTGGCATCAATATCAAAACTCACTTCAATCTGAGGTGTGCCTGCCCGTGCCGGAGCAATACCGTCGAGGAAAAATCTGCCCAGTGTTCTGTTATCAGCAGCCATGGGACGCTCACCCTGCAGTATGTGAACTTCAACCTGAGTCTGGTTGTCGGCAGCAGTACTGAATACCTGCTTTTTGCTGGTAGGGATAGTAGTATTGCGCTCAATCATACGTGTCATTACACCACCGAGAGTTTCCAGGCCCAGTGACAAGGGTGTGACGTCCAGCAGGACCATCTCATCGACATCACCGGAAAGAATACCGCCCTGGATAGCTGCACCCAGAGCAACACACTCGTCGGGGTTAATGCCTTTGAAAGGCTCTTTGTTAAAGAAGCTCTTAACCGCTTCCTGAACAGCTGGTATGCGGGTTGAGCCGCCAACCAGCAAAATCTTGTCAATCTGGGCAGGCTCGAGTCCGGCATCCTTCATTGCTGTACGGACCGGCGTCATTGTAGCATCAACCAGATCCCCGGTCATATCATCAAATTTAGCCCGGGTCAGATTTAAGTCCAGATGTTTGGGACCATCCTGACCTGAAGAAATGTAAGGCAGGCTGATATTGCTGGTCAGCACGCTGGAAAGCTCAATCTTCGCTTTTTCTGCGGCATCACGTAAACGCTGTACAGCGAACTTGTCTTTTGAAAGATCGACGCCTTCCCCATTTTTCATTTCCTGAATCATCCAGTCAACTATGCGGTTGTCAAAATCGTCACCACCCAGTTTGGTATTGCCTGAGGTAGATTTTACGTCAAAAACACCGTCGCCCAGTTCCAAAATTGATACGTCAAAGGTTCCGCCGCCCAGATCATAAATCAGTATAGTCTGGTTATCTTCTTTTTCGAGACCATAGGCCAGGGAGGCTGCTGTCGGCTCGTTGATAATACGGTCCACCTGCAGGCCCGCAATACGACCGGCATCCTTGGTTGCCTGGCGCTGTGAATCAGAGAAATATGCCGGTACCGTTACTACAGCCTGGCTCACAGTCTCACCCAGATAGGCCTCAGCGTCAGCTTTCAATTTCTGCAGAATCATTGCCGATACTTCCGGTGGTGTATAAGCTTTGCCGTCTATGACATGTTTATTGTTCGAACCCATTTCACGCTTGATTGATGTAATTGTGCGATCCGGATTTCTTTGTGCCTGGTTCTTAGCTACCTGCCCAACCAGACGCTCTCCTTCTTTAGTAAAAGCCACAACAGATGGTGTCGTACGTTGTCCTTCCGCGTTAGGAATAATAACCGGCTCGCCGCCTTCCATCACGGAAACAACCGAATTGGTTGTGCCTAAGTCTATTCCGATAATCTTTGCCATATAAATGTCCTCTTTCTTCTCTTTTATTTATTTTTATGAACCGCTGACTTAATCAATTTGCTACTTTCACCATACTGTGACGTATGACGCGGTCCCCGTTTCTGTAACCCTTTTGAAATACTTCTACAACTTCGTTATCACCGGCATTTTCATCTTCGACACTCATCACGGCCTGATGCAAAGTCGGATCAAACTCTTCTCCCAATGCTTTTATTTCCTCCACACCTATTTTTTTAAGGGCGGCAATTAACTGTTTATAGATCAGACTGATACCGGTAGATTCAGATTCTTTCAGATCACTGCCGGCTTCAGCTTCCATGTTGAGGGCACTTTCAAAACTGTCCAGGACAGGCAGCAGCTCATAAACAACTGCACAGCTTGCATCCTGAAACAGAAATTCAAGCTCGTTTTTAGTGCGACGGCGGTAATTCTCATATTCTGCAGCAACTCGCAAATAGCGATCTTCCCAGTCAGTTACCATGTCTTCTTCTGACTCAGGCAGATCCGCTGCAAGTGTTTCATTCACTTCCGGGCTGTCAGCTGCCCGCTTATCCGCCTCAGCAGTCTTTTTTTCCAGATTCTCCGTCTCCGCTTCTGAGTTAAAATCAGATTCATCTTTTCTTTTCTTGGCCTTGCTCATTCACTACTCCTTTTCTTTCCCACTGCAAGTAATATTGACAATCTCATTCCAGTTCTTCAGTAGTTTCTGATAAAGCTCTATTGATGAACTGTATTTGAGAAATTATTTCTCCATAATTCATACGCTTGGGACCGATTACTGCCAGCTGACCGGAGATCTTATCTGAAAAACGATACACTGTCGATATAAATGACATATCTTCAAGTCCCTGTAAGGCTATCTCCTGGCCAATCCGCAGCATATAGGCATCATTCTTTTGACCGCTGCCTTCGCTTCCCTGCACTTCACCGGGAAAAGCAGAATCCGACTCTTCGCTTTGCCTCAGTTCTGTTTGCCTGCTTTCTTCTTCTCTCTGTATCTCGCTCATGTAGCCGGCTACGACTTGCGGCTTATTGATTGCGTGAAAAAAACGCTGCGCTTTATCAATATCATGAAATTCCGGCTGGCCCAGCAAGCGATGCAAGCCATCCATATAAACGTCAAGACTATCCATCTGCTTGATACTGGTATACGTTTCATAGGCAACCTGCTGCAGTAAAGCTTCCGGTATATCCGTATCTTCCGCTGCTGCAGTAACCGTTACCAGAGTAATGTCCTTCAGTGCTTTGCCTTTAACAGCGTTTTCTACTGCATTGCCAATCCGATTCAGCTGGTCTGCATCCAGAAGCTCAGAGACACGAATCAAACGATCATGAACAATACCCGCCAGAAACACAACCACCACCAAGGCTGAACCCGGCTCAATCATTAATATCTTAAGCTGCTGGATACTCGCAGAGCCATAATCCGGAGACAAGGCTATGGAGACAAAGGTCGTCTGCTCAGAAAGAAAGTCGGCAGCTCTGATGAGCAGCTCTGAGGCCTCGTCTATCCGCTGATCTAGATAATCACGAAATTCTTCCTGTTTCTTCTGGGGAACCTGGGGCAGAAAAGATAAATTATTGACATAGGCGCGGTAACCTCTATCCGAAGGCACTCTGCCTGCAGAAGTATGTGGTTTTTCCAAGTAGCCCTCTTCCTCCAGCCAGGACATGACGTTGCGCACTGTCGCGGAGGAAAGGTTAAGGTTATATTTGTCTACCAGATATTTAGAACCGATCGGCTCACAAATCTCCACATAGCTGTTAACAATAGCCTGTAGAATCATTTTTGCACGGTCATCCATGAATCTTCCCTCCTTTTTCAAAAATTTAGCACTCTATGTCTCCGAGTGCTAAACATAATTTAACACTCACATTACTGAGTGTCAACGCTTTAAATAAAACAAAAATGGCGCATTATGAATCAAATTTGAAGTCTTCTTCGCATTAGTGCAGGATCAGACAAATTCACGAAAAACTATATTGCAGAAGTCCTCTCCCTCGCGTGTCAAACGCAAAGTTTCACCATCAAAATCCAGCAATCCTGCCTGACTTAATTTTTCAATCTGAGCTGCAAAGAGATGACGATAATCTATGGCATGACGCTGCTGAAAGTCACCGGCGTTCACACCTGATAACAGCCGCAGTCCCAGCAGGATGCTTTCACGGCGGGCCTCATCTTCAGTAATGATTTCAGTAATATTTTCTGCAGAAAAGGGACCCTGCTCCAGAACTGTCTTGCTCCATTCCAGAAGAGAGTCAGGGTTGCTGCGCCGGATACCGGCCAGATAACTGCTGGCAGCCGGTCCGGCCGCCAGATACGGCTCTGCGCGCCAGTAAACAGTGTTGTGACGTGACTGGAAGGACTCCAGAGCAAAATTGCTGATTTCATAGTGCTTAAAGCCCCTGTCAATAAGCACTTCCCGGATGCGATGAAACATCTCTCTCTCCAGACGATCATCCGGGAAGCGGCCGCTGTCCGCCGCCAGCATTTCTGCAAAGCGGGTGTGGGAAGGCACGTCCAGCGCATAACAGGAAAGATGCGTCAGGGGCAAGGCAGCAATGAATGCCAGCGTATCTTCAATATCCGACATGTGAGCATCGGGCAAGCCACTGATTAAGTCCAGAGAAATATTGCGAAACCCGGCCTGGTGAGCAAATGTTACGGCCTGAAAGGCATCTTCTCTGCTGTGCCTGCGCCCCATTACACGTAACAAATGATCCGAAGCGCTCTGCAAACCGATGCTTAAACGATTGAAACCGATCGACAGCCAGTCAGCAGCTATCTTTTCTGACTTGATTTGCTCAGGATTTGCCTCCAGTGTGATCTCGGCATCCTCTGCCAGACCAAAAAGTTGCCTGCATAGTTCGAGTTCCTCACTGAGGAACTCGAAGGGCAGTAATGACGGCGTACCACCGCCGTAATAGATTGTTTTTAATGGAAGTATTGTGACGCCATTGCTTTCGGCCTCCCGCTGCAAACGCTGTAATTCCACCTGGACCCTTTCATGCCAGAGGCGCAAGAGCCTGCTGTCAGCTGTGCTGATGCTGTAAAAGTCACAGTAATGGCACTTGCTCTGGCAAAAAGGCACATGAATGTAGAGCGAACTTACTGTTCCTGTCAGCGAATTCGGTATTTTCAGCTGTGACATTATCTAATTAATTACCTTGCAAGAGTCTGCACTATGACTCTTAGTCGTTATCTTTGTCTGCAGAAGTGTCAGTATCAGCCAGCAGTTCTTTCACAGAAACGGCCAGACCGGCTAAACCCTGAATTTCTGAGGGAATTATAATCTTGGTGGCGCGTCCGTCAGCAACCTTGGTAAATGTTTCCAGGCTCTTAAGAGCGATCAAGGAATCATCTGCCTGCACATCTTTGATCATCTGCAGGCCTTTGGCAGTGGCCGCCTGCAAGTTCAGAATAGCCTGAGCTTCACCGTCAGACTCGCGAATGGCAGTTTCCTTCCTGGCATCAGCGCGCAGGATAGCTGCTTCTTTTTCACCTTCCGCCACACGGATCGCCGCTTCTTTCTGACCTTCAGCAATCAAAATGCTCTCGCGCTTCTCACGCTCAGCCTTCATCTGGCGTTCCATCGCTGTCTGAATATCTTGCGGTGGCAGAATATTTTTTAATTCGACACGGTTCACTTTGATTCCCCAGGGGTCAGTAGCCTCGTCCAGCGTCACGCGCATGCGGGTATTAATAACATCGCGGGAAGTAAGTGTTTCGTCCAATTCCAGGTCACCAATAATATTACGCAAGGTAGTAGCTGTAAGATTTTCTATAGCCATAATCGGATTCTCAATGCCATAGCTGTAAAGCACGGGGTCAACGATTTGAAAAAAGATGACTGTGTCAATTTGCATTGTAACGTTATCTTTAGTAATAACAGGCTGGGGCGGGAAGTCAGCTACTCGTTCTTTCAGAGAAATCCTGCGGGCAATGCGGTCGACAAAAGGAAGCTTCATGTGAATTCCTGCCTGCCAGGTGGCCTTATATGTGCCCAGGCGCTCGATCACATAGACATTAGCCTGTGGTACAACGCGTACATTTTTGATCACGATCAGGAAAATAAAAAGTATAACTGCCATCAGTACAATCATTTCCCAGACACCTGCTGGTCCAGTTTGGAGGACTGTATAAATTAAGCTCATAGTTTTCTCCTTCATTTCTATTGGTGATACTTGCTTTGCAATATATCTCCATGTGAATTTTCAAATAGTCTTTAAAAACAGTTTATCTGCAATTTCATTTTTTTGACAATACTTATATTACGGAGCCTCGGCTGTGTCATCTCCCATAACAGCATCAGGCTTTTGCCCTTCTTCCCTGCATTCTGCATCTTCCTGTAACTGACCGCTTCTCTGATAACGTTTTACTACGGCCTTAACTCCTCTGATCGTCAAAATAAGGACTTCCGCACCTGGTTCGATAATATCTTCCTCATCTTCAGAGCGGGCACTCCAGATTTGATTATCTACACGAATCAGACCACGGCCGATTTCAGTATCGATAGTTTCCGTGACAATGCCAACTTTGCCGATGATGCGATCGGCATTGGTCGCTACTGTTCTGCCGCCATTTTTCATATATCTCGGTCTGACTACAAAAATGAATATCAACAGGCCAATCACAGACGCTGAAAAGAAAATCACTAACTGCAAGGCCAGAGATGCCCCCAGCAAGCTGACAACTACAGTAATTATTGCTGCAGCAATAAACCAGATTGATACAAGATTGAGGGTACTGATTTCAATAACACTGGCCAGCACAGCAATAAAAAGCCAAAAAATCCAGTCGCTGATGCCCAGTATCGTCACGTTTAGTAAATAAGTTAGCATGATTAGTTCTCCTCGTTAAGCTTAGCAGGCAAATATTTATTGATCAAAAACATAGTCGATCGGTCCGCGCCTTGTTAGTTGAACCAGTATGAAAGCAGTATTATTGATCCGTTTTGTCAGCCGGTCTTCATCTGTTTCCTCTTCATCCTCCTGAGTTTTTGTCCCGGTTGTTTCAGTGATACTACTGTCCTGCCCTTCCCTTGCGAGCATGTCCATATATGCATCTTGTTCCACTGTGCGGAAGAATTCTTCCAGATAGTCACTCTCATCGAACAAGCTCCCCGAGATCATTCCGTTGGTGGGTGCAAAGCGGGGGCTGGTATTCTCCTGACCCAGGTCACTCTCTGCCACATCGTAGTCACCCGACTCCATGAACACAATCGGTATACCGGCCCGGTCGAAAGGTGTGTGATCAGACTCTATTACCGTCCATTCCCGATAAAGTCCCATTTGTTCTCCACCAGCTCCGCTGGGAGTATAGGGCATGTAATAGTCGGTCTGATTGGTAAAAACAGCGTAATTGTTCTGAGTGTTAAGCACATAGTCAAAGAAAATATCTGTGACCTGATAGAGTTTCCGGCGCATTTCATAGCTCTTTTCAGAGCCTGATCTAACGGAATTCTGTCCTGCATGGGCGTAAACTTTATCGCCTGCATAGATCGGGCCAATGTTGACCATAGCATCAACCCGCTTCAGCTCATTGTCTGAAAGAGAAGCCAAAAAGGCCTGTGCTCCTTCCTGCTGCCTGCTTCCCGCGCCAAAAAATACAAACTGAATATCATAACCGGGTTGTTCCTGCAGCATCTGCTTTGCTGCTGTCATAACCGCAGCGACACCGGAAGCATTATTGTGGATACCATCTGCTGTATTACGCACCGGTTCGCCATTCTCATCTGCCTCCGGAGTGAAGTCAGGCGTGTCATAATGGGCTCCGATTATCAAAATTCTATCATCAACCCTATCCGGAGCTGTTTCTGACCGATCTTGTTCGAACTGAGGTGAATAGCTAAAACCTGATCCACTCAGTCTGGCAATGACATTTTGTGAGTTCCGCGATGTACTGCCCTGAAAAAATGTAAAGCTCTGTTTCTCCGGTGTATAGCCCATTAGGGCAAGTTGATCGAAGATGTATTGAGCTGCTTCTGCTTCCTGATCCGATCCGGCTATACGCCGGGGATAGTTATGTGCCAAGGTCTCAGCGAATTCTTTTCCGAATGCTCCGTAAGCTGCATCCCGTGTTGTAGCTTCAGGCTCATCAGAATCACAGGCCAGCAGCGGCAACAGCATAAAAATAACTGCAAAAATTACACTTATAAAGCGAATAGCAGATCTGCTTTTATATGATGATGATAATTTATTGAATGACACCAGGTCTTTTTATCTCCTTCGTATCCAGGATTTCGCTCTAATTTTAGCATATAATCATTATTGCTTCTTAAATGAAAAGACCCTATCATTGACATATATCTTGTGAAAGGATGCTGTAATGGCGGGCAAAGCTCACTTTCAAAAGCATAAGAGAGTAGCATACTTCGTTAAAACTGCTCTGATCTTTCTTGTTTTCATCACTATCTTCAGCATGCTGACAGGCCTTTTGTTTCTAAAGGCGCAAACCGTCGCAGCCGCAGATGGCGACAGTGAAAGCATGGCAGCTGCCTTTGTGCCGTCCTTTGACTTACCTGCAGGTCTGGTTGTCAACGCACCCGAGCGTCCTCTCCTTTATAGTCATAATGCGGATATCCCTTTAGAAATTCCGGCAGCTTCACGCTTAATGGCTTTGCTGGTCAGCGCAGAAAAAATCGGTCCTGATGAGCTGATCAGTATCTCCGCTCAGGTAGCGGACCTCGCATCATTTGAGGTTAATTCGAACTTTGGTCTGGAAAGGGGCATGACTTTGCCTTTTCGTTACCTTGCCCTGAGAATGATCCTGCAAAATTCAGATGCTGCTGCACTTGCGATAGCTGAACACCTCACTGCCGGCGAAGAGGGCTTTCTGAAAATGATGCAGCAAAGAGCATCTGAGCTGGGTATGGCAAATACAAAATTTCACAGTTTGTTGCTTTCGCAGACAGAACGCGAAAATCCTGCACCTGCTATTTACACAGACCCGGAAATAGACTGGGGGAAGCTTGTCTTTGAAAAAGATGAACACCAGGTATTCCAGGCGACAATTGACGGTCAGCCTGTGCCTGAAATCTTACAGGAATACCGGGATACGCAAATATTGACGGCCACAAGCAGTCTGAATGATCTTTCCCGCTTAGCTCAAGCCTTACACTCCAGCAGGTCGGCGATCGAATATTTGCGTGTTACTGAACAGCTGATTTCTGTACGTGTAGCAAGCAGCGACAGGGTAATACCGGTACGCTCCGGCATTACCCACCTGTTTACACTTTCGGAAGGCAATGTTGATGCAGCCTATCATCATCGTTCTGACCGTTTCTCACTGACTTTGAGTTACGGTGAAACGATTGACGGAATACCTGTTACAACTCTGCTGCTCTCTGCCGGCAAAAGCCCGATGATCGATGAAACACTGAAACTCTATGACAAAATTAATCAACATTATCAGCGTACAGCTTTAACAGAAGCAGGTACTCCTGTTCCAGGCCACAGTGAAAAGACTGAAAGCGGAGAGAGTTTTGGTCTGCAGTATTTGGATACAGTTTATTATGTTCATCCCAGAGATAATTTTTATCTGAAAGATGATGTCGTTTATGTTGGTAATGCTCCCTATCTCCTGCCCCTGCAGAAGGGCAGCATGACCGGTCAGATAATTTTCGAGATGCTTGACGGTACGAGAATCCCTGTTCGTATCGGACCTGACCGCGACATTATTTCTTCTAATACGATTCTGGCCAGACTGGTAAGTCAACTGTACAACAATGAGAATCTGGGACTGATCATTATCGGGCTGGCAGCTTTAATCTGCCTTATTCTTGCAGTTCTCTTAATCAGAGAGATAGTTAAACTTGTTTACTGGCGCCGTATGAGGCGGCTGGAACAAGCTGGAAATCCTAAAAATTAATTACTTTTTTCTACGCAGCCAGGGATGTATTCTCTCGTAAAAAAACAGCTCATAGTTTAAAAGTACTTGCCGATAGATAAGCAGCACCAGCTGGAATATCGCTAAAATGATCAGCCAAAGCAGCCAGCTTTCCAGATTAAATCTATGTACAAGAGCAGTGTCCAGCCTGCTGATTTTGACTACTGCAAGCAGCAGGAGACTCATAATCATGTGTGACAGCAGATATTGCAGAAGTTTAGGAAGCCCGCAATGATAAAAGTGAAGTATCAGCAGTGATAAGGGTGCTGCGAAAATGGCAAAGGCTGCCGCCTGAACCGGTCCCGGATAAGTCAGGCTCAAAATAAAAATACCCAGAGCTACTAAGATGGCTCCGGAAAAATTTATTTCAAAAAAAGCTGTGGCAACTAGCAGGGAAGCCAGAAGGAGCAAAAAAAGACGTCCCGTTGGCAGGATGCCTGAGAGAATAATGAAAATCCAGCCCAGTGCTATCAGTATTCCACTTATTGCAATTGTGTATGCAGATCTCCAGGTTTTTTTATCAGGGTGCATAGTTTTCCACCACATTAAGATCCCGCAACTGCTTAGCAGCAAAGGCAGAGGTCGCCGCCCATCTGTTCGCAGCAGGCATCTGCGCAGCACAGGCAGGTCATTTGCGAACAACAATTGTCGCCTGAAGAACGGTAATAGGGAGACTGGTTTTGCTGTTGGCCATAGGGGTTGCCGTAAGTGCCATAGCCGCCATAAGGTCTTTGGTAGGGCGGGCTCTGATATGGTCTTTGCTGCTGCTGCCCCCCTTTTGTTAGCTGGTCATAGGCATTGTTGACTTCCTTCATCTTTTCTTCAGCCAGTTCTTTCATCGTGGGATCTTGATATTTATCCGGATGGTATTTTTTCGTTTGCTCAAGATAAGCGTCACGGATCTCTTTCTCCGTAGCCCCGCGTCTTATACCGAGAACATCATATGGGTCTTTTTCCATTTTCTAAATTCTCCCAATCTAGACTTGAGTAAATCTATATCCGGGGCAGTTCATTTCCTGCCAAAACGCGTTCCCGGGTCCCTGGCAAACCGATAGTGGCGATATTACCAATAATTACGCCATCTCTCTGGTAGGGCAAGAGAGCCAGTAAACGGTCAACTTCTTCTTCACATTCCCTGAGGATTTCCTCAACAAAATTCCTGCTGTCAGGCTCGGAAAATTTGAGCAGCGGATTCCACTGCTTATTATGAAGATCGTCTTCGCGATCGTCAAATGCATCCAGCAGATAAATCCATTTGCCCAAAGCAAAGCCAACGTCTGGCAAGACTCTGATCAGAAGTTCACGGTCCGGATGATCCAGAAGCCTGGCTCCTTCAGCAAAAACTTCTGCCAGAAGACGGCCGAAAATATCCGCCGCCGCCGGATCGTAATCACCTTTTTCAATTTCACTGAGCTCTTGCAGGATAACTTCAATTTTCACAGACAATTCCGGATGGAGACGTCTGACTTTTTCACCTGATCTTTTAAGCAAAAGGCTCTGAAAACGCCCTTTAACGGGTTTTTCATCCTGTGCATTATCAAGTGCGGAATAATAAGCCAGAATAATGCTGCCATCAGCAGCAAAATCCAGCGCCGGATGGTTTTTGCTGATTGCTTTTTTGGTCATGGGGTTTAGAAGGCAGCCTTCCCTTACTATCTCACTGTCTTCGCGAGACAAGGAAAGCAGAAGCGTTGCCAGAAAAGTCATGTCATAGGTGACTGTAAGGCGTGGCAGATTGCCATATCGCTCCTTGATGGTTTTACACAAACCACAGTAAATGGAACGATAGCGGTTAAAATCACGCATCAGTAATAATTCTTTTTCAGGTCGGACATAGCCAAACATAAATGATTCCATATAAGACTTAAGCTTGTATTAGTCTGCTTGTTCATTGCATGGTATCATGAACAAGCTCAAATAACTAACATTGAATTAGACAAGGAAGTGAACTTATATGACAAGAAAAGACGAAAACTGGACCTTTTTTGCTTCCGAGGATCGCATCACACCGGCAGATGAGGTCAAGACCGAGAACGAGCTGTCACATTTCATCATCGACGCGATCGATGAAGATATGGCGGATGGCGGCCGTACCGAAGGATTGACTTTGCATACCCGTTTCCCACCCGAACCAAATGGCTTGCTGCATATCGGGCATGCTAAAGCTCTGGTGATTAACTTTGGCCTGGCAGAGCAGTACAAGGGTTTATGCAATCTGAGAATGGATGACACTAATCCGGCTAAAGAAGATGAAGCTTACGTCAACGCCATCAAGAATGACATCCATTGGCTGGGTTATGACTGGGATGACCGTTTTTTTCACGCCTCAGACTACTTTGAGCAAATGTATCTCTATGCCGAAGAGCTGATACAGAAGGATTTGGCCTTTGTTTGCGAACAGAGCGCTGAAGAAATGCGTCAGGCGCGCGGCACGCTGACCGAACCCGGTCAAGAGAGTCCCTGGCGTAATCGTCCTAAGGAAGAGAGTCTGGAGCTATTCCGCCGCATGAGAGCCGGAGAATTTCCGGACGGTGCGATGACTTTGCGTGCAAAAATCGACATGAATTCCGGCAACATGAATATGCGTGACCCTGTTATTTACCGCATCAGTCATCAGGAGCACCACCGCACCGGGAATGAATGGTGCATCTACCCGATGTACGATTTCGCCCATCCGCTCAGTGATGCCCTGGAGAATATCACTCATTCTCTCTGTTCTCTTGAGTTTGAAGATCACCGTCCACTGTATGATTGGTTTATCAATCACACTTCTGTTCCCTCTAAACCCAGGCAGATTGAATTCGCCCGTCTGAACCTGACCAACACGGTCATGAGCAAGCGCAAACTGCGTCATTTGATTGAAAACAATGTGGTTGATGACTGGGATGATCCCAGACTGCCCACGCTCATCGGCCTGCGCCGCCGCGGATATACACCGCGGGCTATCAAAGATTTTTGCGAGCGTATCGGTGTTTCAAAAGTCGACAGCACTGTGGATATGGCTTTCCTCGAACATTGCCTGCGTGAGGATTTGAACGCAAGAGCTCCCCGCGCTATGGCGGTTCTGGATCCCATACCACTGACAATAACCAATTACCCTGAAGGAAAATCAGAAACTCTGCTGATGGATAATCTGCCGAGAAACCCTGAAGCCGGACAGCACGAGATTAGCTTTTCCCGCCAGCTTTGGATAGAGCGCAGCGACTTTATGGAGGATCCTCCGAAAAAGTACTTTCGTCTCTTCCCGGGCAACCATGTAAGGCTGGCCCACGCATACATTATTGAGTGCACCGGTTTTAAAAAAGATGAGAATGGCGAAATCATTGAAGTTTTAGCTGAATATAATCCGGCTACCAAAGGTGGTACTGCTCCTGAAGGCCAAAAAGTGCGCGGGACCATCCACTGGTTGGATCAGGCCACAGCACTTGATGCTGAAATCCGCCTTTATGATAATCTCTTCACAGTAGAAGAGCCGGAAAAAGAATCGGAAAATTATATTGAACTGGTTAACCCGGATTCACTGAAAATTCAGCAGGCCAAGGTGGAGCCTTCACTGGCAGAGGAAATTTCGCCCATCGGTTATCAATTCATGCGCAACGGATACTTTATCCATGATTCGCATGACTCAACACCTGAGAATCTGGTGTTCAACCGTTCAGTTGCCTTAAAGGATTCCTACAAGGCTCCGCAATAAACCGCAGAGATGCTTAAGCCGGTACAACCGGCATGACGGACCCGTCATGCCGGTTCTTTTTTAGTCAGATTGTGGATTGTTCCATCCAGCGAAGCTGTTTCGGGGCGATTAAAAACGTTTTATCTTGCGTGAAGTATTTTTGGGGAATTCCGTGTCGCGCAAAACAACATCGCGCACATGCTTGTAGGGAATCAGCTTACTATTGACTTCATCTTTGATCCACTTGAACATCATATCTTTAAGCTTATCATCAGTAAGAGCTAAATCTGCCAGCTCAGGATCTGCCGCCAGTGCTTCCTCATTAAGGAAGATTTGAGCCGTGACAATCTCTTCACCCTGCTCATCCTTGACGCCGCAGACAACGGTCTCCTGGACCAGATCGCTCTGCTTGATCAGATACTCAATTTCCTCCGGGAAGATGTTCTTGCCATTTTTAGTCACGATCAAGTTAGATTTTCTACCGGTAATAATGACAAACTGATCCTCAGTCAGATAGCCAAGGTCACCTGTATGATAATAGCCATCCTGGTCAATCGCCGCCGCGTTAAGCTCGGGAGCTTGATAGTAGCCGACCATGACGTTTTCACCCTTGCCGATAATCTCGCCAATACCATTCTCGTCCGGATTAATAATTTTTACGTCAACATCCGGCAGCGGTAATCCTGCAGACTTGTTGTTGTAATACACATCGCGGTTCAAAGCCAGAATCGGCGCGCACTCAGTTAAACCGTAACCCTGTATGACGTGGAAACCTAGTTCCTGCATTGAGCTGATTAAATCCGGGCTGATCGCTGCTCCGCCGGCAATAATCAGATTGAGTTTGCCGCCAAAACCTTCATGGATCTGTTTGAAGAGTTTTTTACGCACATCAATTTTCAGCTTAAGCAGGAAATTTGAAATTTTCTTGCCTGTTTCCAGTTTTTTGGCAGTTTTTGGGTCAGCGTTTACCTTTCTGTAAATACCGCGGTGAAAGGCTTCAACCATTAGGGGCACAACTAAAATTATAGTAGTACCTGTCTCCTTCATGTTGTTCAGGATGTGACGCAGACCATCGCTGACGGCCACCGTACTGCCGCGGTATAACTGGCAAAGGTAGCCACAGGTACACTCATAGGTGTGATGCAGGGGCAGGACCGACAGGAAGGTGTCATGTTCATCGATGTATACCATGCTGCACATACCCATAAGGTTGGCGCAGATGTTGGCATGACTGAGCATAACTGCTTTTGATTTGGCTGAGGTCCCTGAGGTAAAGAGCAGAACACTCATAGCCTCACGATCAATCGGCAAGTTATCATAGGCACGGTCGCCTGCGTCACGCAGGTCTTGTCCGTCAGCCAGAATATCCCAGAAATACGATGTTTCAGTATCATCATCTGCGGGCAAATCAAATTGAACGAAACGCTCAATATCTGTCATTTCAGCCCTTACTTCCTCGACTAAAGCTTTTTTGAAGTTTGAATACAGAAGCGTATCTGCTCCGGAACGCTGGACAAGGCTTAATAGTTCATCTGCCGGCTGTTCCTTGTCCAGCGGAACCACCACAGCCAAACCATTTACTACCGCCAGATATGACACATACCATTCATAGCGGGTTTCAGCATAGATAGCCACACGGCAGCCCGGCTTGACACCTAGCTGCATCAGTCCGGTGGCAAAAGCACGCACATCGGCTATAAACTGCTTAAAGGTGATACGCCCGTAAGGACGGGACGGATCCGCTTTCAACCCTCTGGCCTCTTCTGAACGAGGCTCTATCTGGCGTAAAGCGATGGGATCTTTGACCATATAAGCTGTCTCTTCTGCATAGAGCTCCTCACTCTGCAAGATCATGTCACGCAGATCTTTAATTTTCCGCACCGGATACAGAGGGCTTTTGTATAGCTCCAGATTGTTTGCAATCTTCATAGTTATATGTTTCCTCCCGACATAAAATTCATTTTCATAAAGAAAACTACTTAAAATATTATATGTATTTTACCGACTACTGTCTATGTTTGCAACATCGTAGCCGAGAAGCTGGCATTTTGCCTAGAAAACTGCCTGCATAGAAAGGTGCCTGGCACGAAATTATGTATTCATGGCTGTCAGGGTCTTGACAAGTTATTATCTTCTGTCCTAAACTGTAGTTCGCTTGCTCAGAAATTTAGCTGGCAGCAAAAAGCCGTGGGGGCGTAGCTCACCTGGGAGAGCGCTTGAATGGCATTCAAGAGGTAAGGGGTTCGATCCCCCTCGTCTCCACCACAAGCCCTGATCATCTCATTTGAGTGGCAGGGCTTTTTTGTTCAAGAATTTGTTACAAGGAAGCTTTATGGATCTGCAGGAATTAAAAATAGCAGCACAGGATGGCCGGGAAGCAAGGGAACGAAAAAGCCAGGGAATCAAGGCAGCCATGCTTGGGATCAGCCTCAATATCTTCTTGGCCGTAAGCAAAATTCTAGCCGGGTATTTATCAGGCAGTGTCGCTATCAGCGCAGACGGCTGGAATAATGTATCTGACGCCTTTTCTTCCCTGGTGACTATGCTTTCCTTTGTTTACTCCAGCAAACCGGCGGATCAGGAACATCCCTTCGGACATGCCAGAGCAGAATATATAGCTTCTTCTATCATTGCCCTGGGCATGTTGGTCGTCGGTTTAGCTTTGGGACGTCATTCTATTCAGCGAATCATTACACCACAGGATTTGGATTTTGGTGTTTTATCCTTTTTGTCTCTGGGAGTATCAATCGCTGTCAAGGGTTTCCTGTATCTTTTTTATAGCAGGCGGGACAGGCACCTGTGCTCACCGGCCATGCGTGCCAGTGCCAAAGATAGCCTGGCAGATGTTGTAACCACACTGGCGGTACTGTTTTCAACAATACTCTTTGCGGTCTGGGGTATCAATGTCGATGGACTTACCGGTTTGCTTGTCAGCGTATTCATCTTATGGTCGGCGATAGATATTATGCGCAACATGGTCAACCGGCTGATGGGTTCTCCTCCCTCAAAAGAACTCGAACAACACATTATTGATGAAATTCTGGGAACTGATCCCCGCATAGTGGGCTTGCACGATCTGTTGCTGCACGATTATGGGCCGGGCAATCTGCATGCATCCGCCCATGTCGAAGTTGACAGCAAATTAAGTTTCGTTTCAGCCCATCTTTTACTTGACCGCATTGAAAGAAAATTTTACGAAGACTATGGTCTGGATATCGTCCTCCATGCTGATCCCACGACAGTAAAAGATCCGCTTAGCGATCAGCTGTCTGAGCTGCTTCATAAGACTGCCTGCGACATTGATCCGAATCTTAATGTGCACGATCTGCAACAGTTTGAGACTGCAACCGAATACATTCTTGCCTTTGATATTTCCCTGCCTGACAATCTTACACAAAGTGATGACGATATTCGCGACAAGTTCCGCGCCGCTGTCAAGGCAAAGTATCCGGAGCTCACGCTCTATATTGCCGTCGAGCGCGCCTATCAAACCAGCAGCAAAGAGCAGATTCCCGCTAATATCGATGTGATTACTAAAGACAGCTAATCCGAAATCTCCTGCCGGCTATCCGGCCTTTCCCCAAGACCTATTTACTCAGAAAGACTTACTCTGCTAATTGAATCCGCCCCACTCTTTTGATAAGCTAGGGCAGAGGGGTATTTTCTATATTTTCTTAAAAAGTGAGGTATTTGTGTGAAACGACTAATGTCCGGGAACGAAGCAGTGGCCCGTGGTCTTTTCGAGGCCGGAGTAAAAATAGCCAGTGCCTATCCGGGAACTCCAAGTACAGAAATAATTGAGAATTTTGAGCAATATGACGGAGTTTATTCTGAATGGGCACCTAATGAAAAAGTTGCTACTGAAGTCGCTTACGGCGCTTCCATTGCCGGAGTACGTTCCGTCTCTATAATGAAGCATGTCGGTCTAAACGTCGCGGCTGATCCTATGTTTAATGCCGTTTATGATGGAGTCGAAGGCGGCTTCATCATTATTTCTGCCGACGACCCCAGCATGCATTCGTCTCAAAACGAACAGGATAACCGTCATTACGCACGTGCTGCCAAAATGCCGATGTTTGAACCCTCCGACAGTCAGGAATGTCTCGACATGATCCGGGAGGCTTACCAGGTATCTGAGCGTTTCAATACACCTGTACTTTTCCGCATGACCACCAGAGTCTGCCATTCCAAAAGTCTCGTTGAGTTTGGCGAACCTTTGACAGTGGCGGCAATCCCCTATAAAAAGAACCCTGCGAAATATATCAGTTCTCCCGGCAATGCCATGGTGCACAGACCGCTCCTGGAAGAAAGACTGCTGGCTCTGGCTGAATACAGTGACAATACTGCATTCAACAAAATGGAGATTAACGACAGAAGATTCGGTGTCATCGCTTCCGGTATTGCCGTGCAGATCGCGCGCGAGGTCTTCCCTGCCGACTATTCTTTCCTCAGTCTTGGCTTCACCTATCCTCTGCCGGAAAAACTGATCCGCAGCTTTGCCGGGCAGGTGGAAGAGATCTATGTGCTGGAAGAGCTTGATCCTTTCCTTGAAGAACAGATCAGAGCTCTGGGCATAAAGGTCAGGGGCAAGGATGTTTTCCCCAATATGTTCGAGCTTAATCCTGCTATTGTACGCGAGAGCCTTTCCGGAGAAAAACAGGAAACTGTTGAACTTGACGTAAACATGGTAGCCAGACCGCCCTCACTTTGCCCGGGCTGTCCGCACCGCGGCTTCTTTTATACGATACGAAAAAAGAAAAATGCAGTTATCGCCGGTGATATTGGCTGCTATACCTTAGGAGGTTCTGCCCCTCTCAGTGCTATCGATTCTGTTATTTGCATGGGGGCCGGTTTCTCGGCTGCCATGGGCATGGCCAAGGCCTTCGAAGTCAGTGGTGAGGATAAAGTCGTCTTCGGTGTGGTTGGTGATTCCACCTTTTTCCACAGCGGAATCACCGGAGCGATTGAGATTTTTTACAATCAGGGCCGCGTTATTCCGGTCGTACTGGATAACAGCACCACCAGCATGACTGGCCAGCAGGATAACCCGGGAACGGGACGGACTCTTTCCGGAGAATTCACTGAGAAGGTTTCGATCGAGGCGCTGTTCAAGGCGATCGGCTTCGCCAAAGTAATCACTGTGGATCCCCAGGATCTTACAGCCATGGACGCTGCCATTGATGAGGCAATTGCTTCGGACGAACCCTGCGCCATGATCGTCAGACGTCCCTGTGTCCTCTTGAAAAATGTTGAACATGATTTCAAACTCTGCGTGGTCGACCGCGACCTTTGCACCAGCTGCAGACGCTGTCTCCGGGTTGGCTGTTCCGCTATTTATTTTGTTGACGGCAAGGCCCACATTGATCCCGCCCTCTGCACAGGCTGCACAGTCTGCATGCAGGTCTGCAATTTTGCTGCCATCAGTGTAGCGGACTGAGTCTTTTGACGACAGGAGAAGAGAAAGAAGGATATTCGATGAGTGAAGCAGTCAAAAGTATCGTATTAATCGGCGTCGGCGGACAGGGAACCATTTTAGTCAGCAAGGTTTTCACTTCTGCATTGGTCACAGCCGGCTACGATGTGAAAATGAGCGAAATCCACGGTATGGCCCAGCGTGGCGGCAGTGTTTCCACGCAAATCCGCTATGGTAAAAAAGTTTACTCGCCACTGATAGGTGTCGGTGAGGCAGATATCCTGCTGGCTTTCGAGCGCATGGAAGCTGTCCGCGGCGCTGTCTATTTGAAAAAGGATGCTCTGATCATTGTTAATGATTACGCTATCATACCGCCTCCGGTGGCCTCAGGCACTGCAGTCTACCCCGATAACTGCATAGCCGGCCTGAGAGAAAAGTTCAGGCTGATTGCCTTCAATGCGGCAGAAGTGGCAGAAGAACTCGGCAATACACGTGTAATGAACGTCGTTTTACTGGGAGCCATGGCTGAAGTCTTGCAGCTGGACAATCTGGATTGGGATACTGCTCTCAAGGAGAATGTTCCGGAGCGCTTTGTGAAGATAAATCAGGAAGCTTTTAAACGCGGGCGTGAACTGGCCTGCACTGAGGAGGAAGTTTATGCTCCCTGATCTGCCTTTTACTCTTAATCAGGAGGCCCTGCACTATGGACAGCAGCGTTCCGTTATCCGTGAATTGTTTGACTATGGCCAAAGCAAGGCCAGGGAGATCGGCGCTGAGAACATCTTCGACTTCAGCATCGGTAATCCCAGCATCCCCCCGCCGGCAGAAGTGCGGGAAGCTTTTCTCAGCCTGCTGCAGGAAAGGGATCCCAAGGCATTGCACGGTTACACCAACAGTGCCGGGGATATAGGGGTCCGCCAGACAATTGCAGCCTCACTCAACAAACGTTACGGCAGTAATTATACGGGGCAGAATATTTTCATGACCTGTGGTGCTGCTGCCGCTCTCTCCGGCTCTTTTCGCGCCTTGTCAGAAGAAGGCCGGAACAATGAATTTATCGTCCTGGCCCCCTATTTCCCTGAGTACAAGCCTTATATCGAGGGTCAGCAGGGAAAGCTTGTTGTCGTCCCGGCCTGTCCTCCGGATTTCGGCATTGATCTGGAAGAAATTGAGAAAAAGATCAGCTCCGACACCCGGGCTATTGTTATTAATTCGCCCAATAATCCCAGTGGCAAGCTTTATAGTGAACAGGAACTTACAGAACTGGCTCAGCTGCTGAGACACAAATCTCAGGAGTACAGGCAGCCGATCTTTATTGTTTCGGATGAACCTTATCGCGAACTGGTCTACGACGGTAAAGTCGCTCCTCATATTCCTGCCATCTATGAATACACGATTATGACCTACTCTTACAGCAAATCACTCTCTATTCCCGGAGACCGCATCGGCTATGCTCTGGTAGCTCCCAACTTTAAAGGACATGAGCTGCTTTTCGCTGCCATTGGCGGTGCCTTGCGCGGCATGGGCTACGTTTGTGCCCCCAGCCTCCTGCAGCATATGATCGGTCTTACTGTTGATGTTAAAACTGATACCAGAACCTATGATCTGAACCGACAGCTTCTTTACAATGGTTTACGTGAGATCGGCTACGAGGTTTTGCTGCCGGAGGGAGCCTTTTATCTTTTTATGAAAGTTCCCGGTGGTGATGCTCCTGCTTTTTCAGCTTTTCTGCGCGACAGCTACAATGTCCTGGCCGTTCCTTCCGACAGTTTCGGCTGCGAGGGCTACCTGCGTGTTTCTTATTGTGTAGCTACGCAGACAATTAAAGACGGTTTAAAGAAATTTGCAGCTGCTTACGCAAAATGGACGAAATAACACAGGAATCTTACACTCCCTGCTCCAGCTTCCTGTTCTTTTTTTTCCAATATCGTCTGAAATACGGCTTGCCTTTGTAATCATACTCAAGAGGATTTTCACGCACTTCCTCCCTGACCTTATTGCGCAGGTCCGTTTCCGCCTCTAACGCCCTGGCCTGTATCTCAGCCAGCATCCCATCAGGAGTGTTGACAGCCAGTGCCCTGACTGCGCTGAGCAAAGCTTCTTCAATCCGATCCCGCTCTGACTGATATTCTTTCCAATCGATTAACTGTTTCAGAACCGACCGGTATATCTTCTCCTGCTGCTCCCAGTAAGCTACAGCCTCTGCTGTCTCATCTTCTGAAAAACTCAAATAATCAGGCTCGATCATCCACCAGGGTTTAAATAAGCTCAGACAAGGAGCAGAGCTGCCCGTAATCCAGTAAGTATCACGTGCTACTTTATCTTCAGTTTCCCCTCTTGCCGGGAAAGCAAGCTCCGCTATAAAACTGCCTGTTGTCTGATCACCAATTAAGCTGCCTGCATGCATACAAACACTGGAAACCGACGCTGTTTGATAAGGCTTTTCTTCGAACTTGGCAGTATGACTGCGCAATATATCCATGACGCCCTCAACAGTTATACTGCCTTTGTTCTCTTCAAGTATAGTGCGTGAGCAGTTTTCCCGCCTTGCTGCACCGCTAAAACCTGTAACCAGTCTATTTGTGTAGCAACGTGCGAAATCGAAGTCTTCCTCACCGCGGCACCAGCCTTTATCCAGCGCATGATGAAGGAGATCCGGGTGTGAGCGGTCGTAATCCCTGCCGATAGTGAGCCGGTTGGAGATAGCATAGACATCTTGAACTCTTTTAGCTGCCCAATACTGCCCCGCAGTTTCCAGCACCCAGGCAGACGAGCGGTCAGCGATCAGGTATGAGTTGTCATAACGAAAGTTTTTGTCATAGCCACAGTTGCCCCCCTGACCATGACAGGCAAGCAAGCCGATTACACAGTTTAGAGCTTCCTCGGCATTCCGGCTGCGCTCCAGTGCCAAACGCAGCAGATCCATGCCGATCAAGGCGTTTTCTCCGGCTTTTTCCTTGGTGAAGACTGCTTCATTGCCAATCACTACGCCGTATTCATTGCAGCCCATCTCAGCGCCCCAGATCCAATGCGGTCGCAGAATGAGTACTTCATAAGTTACAGGAACTTGTGGAATCGTGATGTAAGTACATTTGACCATACTGCCGTGGGCAAAGCTCTTCCGGGGGATTCTTTCCAGCAGAAGACGCTCATTAGGAGCGCGGTCACTGTTCTTAGCAAAGATAGTCCTGCCGCTTTGTGTCACGTTTCCGAGGGCAATCATTGTGTCACACATAAAATCAGCTCCTGTCAGTTTTTCAGTTGAAAATGCGGACCATCACATGGCTTTAAAGTTTACATTGTTAAAAAAAGCGCTCTGCTGGGGAGAGCGCTTTTTATTAGACCGGGTTATTCCGACGCAGGTAATTGTCCTTCAGGGTCCAGAGTTTTTCTGACAAGTCAACATAGTAAGTTTGAGGCTTCTCAAAACGTTTTACTGTATCCCAGAGTTTTTCCTGCTCGTTCAGGCAGTATTCACGAACTTCCTGTACAGTCTTCCTTTTGTGTACAGACTTGCCACGCACAAACACAGGTTTAAGCAGGGGTTCAGCCCGAAAGCAGGGTAAAGTTTTTCGCTTCCAGGTATGGTAGGGGTCAAAGATTGTCAGTGGCTTGCTGTCGTCTATAAGCTCGTCAACCAGAGTTATCAGATCCGCTTCTGCTTTTCCTGTAGAGCGGTCATAGAGACGGTAGACCTGCTTATTTCCAGGGTTTGTGACCTTTTCCGGATTGTCGGAAAACTTCATTTTTGGCAGCAGCTTCCCGTTTTCTTCAACTGCAGCTAACTTGTATACACCACCGAAAACCGGGTCAGTACGTGAAGTAATCAAACGCTCACCGACACCGAAGCTGTCAATTCTTGCTCCCTGATGCAGCAGCTCCTGAATCAGATACTCGTCCACAGAGTTGCTGACTGTGATGCCACAATCATTCAGGCCTGCTTCGTCCAGCATTTTTCTGGCATTAATACTCAGATAAGTTAAGTCACCCGAATCAATTCTGACTGACTTAAGGCGCTTACCTCTGGGCTCTAAGATTTCCTTGGCCACGCGAATAGCATTCGGCAAGCCGCTGCGCAAGGTATTATAGGTATCGACCAGAAGCTGAGTATCGTCGGGAAAGGCATTCGCATAGGCTGCAAAAGCATCATATTCGGTCGGAAAAGCCTGCACCCAGCTGTGTGCCATAGTTCCCATAACCGGAATATCGAAATACTCCCCTGCGATAGTGCAGGATGTTCCGCTGACGCCACCGATGTAAGCAGCTCTGGCACCAAGGACTGCAGCGTCAATGCCCTGAGCACGGCGGGCGCCGAATTCCATCACGATTCTGTCCCCTGCCGCACGCACGATACGTGAAGCCTTGGTCGCGATCAGACTTTGATGATTCATAATCAGCAGAATCATTGTCTCTACCAGCTGAGCCTGCATAAGGGGGCCTTTTACCTTCAGAATCGGTTCACCGGGGAAAATTGGCAAGCCCTCATTTACAGCCCAGACATCACAGCCAAACTCAAACTTATGCAAAAAATCTATGAAGTCCTGATCAAAAACATTGAGGCTTTCCAGATACTCAATATCATCATCGTCAAATTCCAGCACAGATAAATGATCAACCAGTTGTTCCAAACCGGCCATAATAGCAAAACCGCCATTCTCCGGTACGGTACGGAAAAACATATCAAAGACGGCTTCCTTATTCTGCATGCCGGACTTAAGATAACCATTTGCCATGGTGAACTCATAGAAATCAGTTAACATCGTCATATTTTGACGATTAGTCCATTTCAATTCCATCAGCCCCTTCTTTCTCTGCTCTTACTGCGATCCTTATCTTGTCCTTATTCCGACTTTACTACCACTGATCTTTATTTGCAAATCCAGCCTGCGGCTGCAGGAAAAATCCGGATTCAGCTTGTTGCCTGCCAGTTGCTGTAGTTCCAGCGATCCGAGCCAAATAATTCTTCTTTATAGAAAACCCGTTCCAGAGTCAAGCCGGAGGCAGGCAGGGTCGGGCCCATCTCTCTCCGGTCAGCCGCCAGCAAGAGCCGAGGAATATCCTGGACTGCCAGTTTACCCAGACCTACATACAGCAGCGTGCCCGCCAGAATCCTGACCATATGATAGAGGAAGCCATCGCCAATTACGTGCAGATACAGGAAAGGATCAGCTTCCTCCAGAATGAGAGAATAAAGACCGCGGCAGGTTCTTTTTGTGGGGCTGCCCTGATCCATCAGGGCAGAGAAGTCGTGTTCGCCCAGAAAACAGGCAGCTGCTGCACGCATGGCCTCAAGATCTAGCTCCCGGGGAACATGATACGATTGAAAGCGCTCAATTACCGGACGTGTCTTGCTGCGATAAAAAGAATAAGTATATTCCTTGCCCAAAGCATTGAAACGCGGATCAAACTCCGCCGGCACCAGTCTTGCTTCCCTCACCGCTACACCTGCAGAGAGCTTTGTGTTCCAGGCCAGTGGCAGGTTTGTCACAGGAATACCGGACTCTGTATAAAAAGATGAGATGTGGCGGCGGGCGGAAACACCGGCATCGGTCCTGCTGCTGCCATGAAGTACAAGCCGCTCGGCAGTCAGATCAAACCAGGCCTCTTCCAGCTCAGCCTGCACAGTGTGCGCATTCTCCTGCCGCTGCCAGCCATGAAAATCAACTCCCCGATATTCGCAGGATATGGCGATATGGATTCTGTTCTTTTTAGAGTCTGTCATCAGAAAAACCCATTCAACTGAGGCAGAAGCGGTTGTATCACAAGTACAACAACAAACAATACTGCCAGGAGTCCCAGGAGTGAATACTCACGCCAGGTCAAGCTCTTAGCACTTTGGCGCGTCCTGCCTGCTTCACCGCGGTAGCAACGTGCTTCCATGGCTGTAGCCAAATCTTCAGCCCGGCGAAAACTTGAAATAAAGAGTGGCACCAGAATACTGACCATGCCGCGCAATTTTTCCACAATACTGCCCGTATCATAAGAAGCTCCACGCGAAGACTGTGCTTTCATCAACTTATCTGCTTCTTCCAGTAAAGTCGGCACGAAACGCAGGGCAATCGACATCATCATAGCAAACTCGTGTACCGGAAAACGCAGGTGTCTGAGAGGCGACAGAAGCCTTTCCAGGCCATTAGCCAGTTCGGTTGGTGAAGTTGTCAGCGTCAGAAATAAAGATGTGTTTATGACCAGCAGAGTAATGCGCAGAGCAGTTAATGTACCGGTCACAATGCCTTCCAGGCTGATCTTGATAATCCAGAATGAAATTATGGCTTGACCCTGGCCGCTAAGGATATGGACGACAAAAGCGAAGATAATTATGAAAAGAATAGGTCTGATACTACGCATAACAAGACTGAAGGGCAACTTTGACAGTTTAATCAGGATCAGGGTCAAAATACACATTAACAATAAGACCAGAGGATGCTGCGACATTAAAGCAAGGGCCATCAAAGCGATGGCAGCCACCAGTTTGACACTGCTGTTCATGTTATGCAGGAGAGAATCAGCAGCAAATGTCCTGCCCAACATGGAGATGCTAGCCATCCGCCTCCTCCTCTGCTGTTTCAAGGTAGGCGCTTAAAATTGCTGCCAATCCTTCACTAACAGTAAATGCACTTGCCTGCATCTGCGTCCAGTCCTTTTTTATTAGATTAAGGAATTCTACGGTTGTGGGCAGGCTCAGACCGGTTTCAGCCAGGATTCCCTCAGTCGCAAAGATCTTTTCCGGAGTATCAATAGCCACTGCCCTGCCTTGACTCATAATCATCAGGCGGTCTGCCGTGCGCGCCACCGACTCCAGGTCATGAGAGATCAGGATCACGGTCTTCCCGGCTTCAGCCAGCTCGGTCAGATTATTTAAAATCACTTCCCTGCCTGCAGGATCAAGCCCGGCGCTGGGTTCATCCATGATCAGAATCTCCGGATTAAGGGCCAAAACACCGGCAATAGCTACACGCCTTTGCTCCCCGCCGGAAAGTTCAAAGGGAGAACGATCCATTAAATGTGATACACCCGTTATGGCAGCCGCTCTTTCCACATTTTCCGCCAGTTCTGCAGGAGAATATTTCATCTCTTTAGGTCCAAAAGCCAAATCCAGTGCGACGGTTTCTTCAAAAAGCTGATCTTCAGGGTATTGAAAAAGCAAGCCAACCATACGCCTGACCTGGCGCACATTTTTTTTATCCGACAGGTCCAAAGACAGCACCCGGACTTTTCCTTTTTGCTCAGGGCGGATCAATCCATTCAGATGCTGGGCGAAAGTGGATTTACCGGAACCCGTCACACCGACAATTCCCAGAATTTCCCCCCTGTTACTTTGCATATTCAGCTGATCTAAGGCACATACCTTTTGCAGCGGATTTTCATCATAGCTAAAGGACAGATCATTGACTTCTATAACCGGCTCATCGGCATGCGGGTGCGTACGCCGCTCAGCATTGACCAGGCCTTGCAGACGAAACAATTCATCCTGCAGTATCTCTTCAGGAAACTCCTCTGCCCGGGCGTTGACCAGGACTTGACTGACATGTCCGGCTGCCTCATTTACATCAATAATAGCAGCAGCATTATCATTACAAAAGATTCTGTCAATATTCTGAGTTATTTCTATAAAAGGCGGAACTTCCAGCTGCAGCTCCCGCAATTCATCAGGCCGGCTGAATATTTCTTCCGGACTCCCGGCCCTGACAATGCTTCCCTCTGACAAAAGGAGAACATAATCAGCTTCCAGAGCCTCTTCCATATAGTGAGTAATCTGCACGATAGAGAGACCTGCTTCATCCCGTAATTTGATAATCAACTGCATCAGCTCTGCACGCGAGACCGGATCCAGCATTGAAGTTGCCTCATCCAGGACAAGGCAGGATGGGTGCATAGCAAGCACACCGGCTATGGCCAGTTTCTGTTTTTGACCACCTGACAGTTCGTGTGGTGCGCGGTCGCGCAGCTCCGACAGACCCGTCAGGGCCAGAGCTTCATCAACCCGGATTCTTATTTCTTCTGCTGCCAAAGCTAAATTTGATGGTCCGAAAGCGACATCAAGCGCCACAGTCGACTCAACTATCTGGTTATCAGGATTTTGAAAAACCATGCCGCATTGGCGCCGGATTTCATAGATAAAGTTTTCGTCCGTGGTATCCATACCGGCAACACAGACTGTACCGGCATCCGGTAAAAGCAAACCATTCATCAGACGTGCCAAAGTAGATTTACCGGAACCGTTGGCTCCGAGAATGGCTAAATGCTGTCCGCGCGGCAGAGAAAATGATACGTTATTGACTGTCGGCTGACAATCAGCATCCGTATCATAATGAAAAGAAACGCGATCAAATTCTAAGATCGGGTCCATGAACTAATACTTTCTAGAAAAGAGGCCGCGTTGATCACGCAGCCCCTTTAATACTTTATACAAGTTCCAGCATGACCATTGGAGCGGCATCTCCGCGCCTCGGTCCAAGTTTTGTAATTCGTGTATAACCGCCGTCTTTTCCTGCATAGCGCGGTGCTACATTACTGAAAAGGTAATTAACTGTCTTGATACGCTCGCCGTCACTGTTATAAGTATCTTCCAGCATGGTAAGCAGTTGCCTGCGTGCTGCCAGACGGGATGGTAAATCAACTTCTACATCTTTTGTTGTTTTCTCACGCTCCACCACATCATAAACACGATCATTCTTAGAAGTCGCCGTCATGAGGATTTTGCGTCCTTTGCCATCCAGTTTGGCTGAAGATACTGTAACCTTCTTTGTGGTAAAGTTTGTGTATTCCTTAACAGCCAACGTAATAGCTTTTTCGGCCAATTTCCGGACTTCTTTGGCCTTAGCTTCTGTTGTCTTAACTTGGCCGTTTATGATTAATGATGTTACCTGTCCACGCAAGAGTGCCTTACGCTGGCTTGAGGTGCGACCAAGTTTTCTATATCCAGGCATATTCATACCCTCCTGTTTGTCTTAATATTAATTATGTCTTATCTTAGCTCAAGGCCAATACTAGCCAGTTTCTCATCCACTTCTTCCATGGACTTCTTACCCAGATTGCGGACCTTCATCATGTCCTCTCTGCTGCGGGCCATCATATCAGCTACTGTATTCATATTGGCCCGCTTTAAACAATTGTAGGTACGCACTGAGAAGTTAAGGTCCTCAATCGGAATCATATAATCTTCTTCAACACTATCTTCAATTGTCGCTTCTTCATCTTTGTCCTCCGTCACAATTTCAGCGTCGGATATCGAGGAAAAGAGATTCAGATGTTCAATCAGAATCTTGGAAGCTTGTGACAAAGCGTCATTGGCTTTAATTGATCCGTCAGTCCACAATTCCAGTGTCAGTTTGTCATAGTCAGTAACCTGCCCGACACGTGTGTCAGTGACTGCATACTTAACCTTGGTGACAGGAGTATAAATGGAGTCAACAGGAATGACACCAATCGGTGAATTATCGATCTTGTTGTCTTCCGCACTTCTGTAGCCCAGGCCGTTATTGAAGGTTAGTTCCATGAACAGGCGTCCTTCACCGTTCAAGTTGGCAATAACCAGTTCCGGATTCACTATCTCAACTTCATCGTCGCGGATAATGTCACCCGCAGTCACAGGACCTGAGTAGCCTTCTTCGGTACTTATATAAACAGTCTTCGGACCTTCCCCACGCATTCTGGCGCGAATTTCTTTCACATTGAGGATAATCTCAGTGACATCCTCAACTACGCCCGGAACTGTGGAAAACTCCTGATAGACATTTTCAATGCGAATCGCAGTCACTGCTGAACCCGGCAATGAAGATAAAAGCACACGTCTCAAGGCATTTCCCAGGGTAGTGCCATAGCCGCGTTCCAGCGGTTCTACAACAAAGAGGCCATAGGAACCATCTTCCGAATGCTTTTTATATTCAACATTTGTATTTTTTGCTTCGATCATGGAAAAGCCTCCCTTAATCAGTAAATTATCTGGAGTAGAGCTCAACAATCAAGGTTTCTTCTACATCCACATCTATTTCATGACGCTCAGGTACACGCATTACGCTTCCCTTGAGATTACCGGGATCAGCACTGAGCCAGTCCGGCACGATAACGTTAGGCAGGTCCTGGAAGGGCTGAAGTGAACGGGAATTTTCACGTACTGAAATTTCGTCACCAGGGGCTACTGTCATCGAAGGGATGCTGGTGCGTTGGCCGTTCACATCAAAATGACCGTGGTTGACAAGCTGACGTGCATGGGCACGCGTGCTGGCAAAGCCTAAACGGTAGACGACATTGTCCAGTCTCAGTTCAAGCAGTTTCATCAGGTTTTCACCACTCTTACCCGGCATTTTTGCTGCACGGGCAAAGGTGCCGCGGAATTGCTTTTCCATAACTCCATAGACGAATTTTGTCTTTTGCTTCGCTTTCATCTGTCTCCCGTACTCGCTCTCTTTGCGGCGGGATTTCTTAGGATTGCGTTTTGATTTTTTATTAATGCCCAATGTCTGGGGCGCAAGTTCAAGCGTACGACAACGCTTCATAATTGGTGATCTGTCTCTTGCCATAATGTCCCCTCCTAGCCTCTTCTTCTTTTGGGCGGTCTGCAGCCATTATGCGGAATAGGTGTAACATCTTTTATCAGTGTTACATTCAAACCGCCGGTTGCCAGAGCCCTGATGGCTGACTCACGTCCGGATCCGGGACCACGCACGTAAACATCAACATCTTGCATACCATGTTCTACAGCTTTGCGGGCAGCAGTCTCACCGGCTAATTGGGCGGCAAATGGTGTGCCTTTACGTGAGCCTTTCATGCCTTGCGCGCCTGCACTGGACCAGGAAATGGCATTTCCCTGTAAATCTGTAATCGTCACAATAGTGTTATTGAAGGACGAATGAATATGCGCTGCGCCATGCTGAACGTTTTTACGATCGCGGCGTCTGGTTCTTGTTGTTGCTTTTTTTGCTTTAGCCATTTATCTCGTCCTCCTTATCTCTTTTTAGCCATTCTGCGTCTGCTTCCCTTACGGGTACGAGCGTTGGTTTTGGTTCGTTGTCCACGTACCGGCAAATTCATACGATGGCGGCGGCCTCTATAGGAACCTATTTCCGTCAAACGCTTGATATTCATTGCGGTGCTGCGGCGCAAATCGCCTTCAACCTCATAATCACTGTCAATTGTTTCTCTGATGCGGGTGATCTCACCATCGGTCAGATCCTTCACTCTCGTGTTCGGATCTACTTCCGCTTTGGCAAGAATCTCATTCGATCTTGTCCTGCCGATTCCATAAATGGAAGTCAGGCCGATCTCTACGCGTTTTTCATTGGGTAAATCTACCCCGGCAATACGTGCCATCCGATACCTCCATGCTTTCGAATGTTTTATCGCTCAAACACGAATTTGGATTTCGACAGTTATCTGTCGCAGCCGCATCCGTCGTCGTGTCGTCTCAAAATTTATAAATTCTGTCAATATAAACAGGAACTAGCCCTGTCGTTGCTTATGCTTAGGATCTGAACAAATGACCATTACACGACCACGTCTCTTGACGATACGGCACTTTTCGCATATAGGTTTTACTGAAGGTCTTACTTTCATTGTTTTCTCCTTTCGCGCACCGCCCAAACGGCGCACCGAAAAATTTTATCACATTTATGCGGCAACTTCAAGGTTGCCGCCCTGCAGATCAGTCGATATCTTCTATTTTGAACGCCATATGATACGTCCACGGGCTAAGTCGTAAGGGGATAGTTCCACCGTTACATTATCGCCAGTCAGAATTTTAATATAATTCTTTCGCAGCTTCCCGGAGATGTGAGCTATCACTTCATGACCATTTTCCAGCTCAACCCTGAAAACCGCATTGGGCATTGTCTCTGTAACTATTCCTTTAACTTCAATAGCTTCTTCTTTAGCCATCATCATCCTTTCTAAGTAGATTAAAAATCAATATGTTATTCTTCATTTTTAGCTACTTGCTTCAGCAATCGTCTAATGTATATATCCTGTTCCCGTTCACAGCTCAGGTCATTTAGCTCAGCTATCAACTGATTTTCCCCAATCAGATCAGAAACATGAACAAGGTGTTTCAGGTTTTTAGTCTTAGGTTTAGCGACCGGCCGGTAAGCTCCGTCACTTAACTCTACCTGCTCTGCATCCAGTCTAATTACAAGATACAGACGTCCACGGTCATGTCCATGTGTCGCTCTAACCGCGGCACCTGTTTTGATTTTCCTTTGCTGCTGCGGGCAGCGTGCTTGTTTCATAGTTCAATGCAATCATCAGCAACTTGCTGTCAGGACAATGGGACCTTGCTTGGTGATGGCGAAAGTATTTTCATAGTGAGAAGCCGGTTTCCCGTCACGCGTGACAAAAGTCCAGCCATCCCGCTCTAATTGAACTCTCGGCGATCCTAAAGTAATCATCGGTTCCAGGGCCAGTGTCATTCCCTCTGCCAGACGGATACCACGTCCTTTTCTGCCAAAGTTCGGTACACTGGGATCTTCGTGCATGTCATAACCTACTCCGTGTCCGGTAAGAACCTCTATCACACCATAGCCAAAAGCTTTGACGTGTGTTTCAACCGCATGTGAAATATCTCCGATACGATTACCGATTGTTGCCTGCTCAAAACCCTTCCAAAAAGAGTTTTCTGTTTCTTCCACTAATTTACGGACTTCCGGATCCACTTCTCCTACCAGATAGGTACGCGCTGCATCTCCATGCATATCATCCAGGATAGCGCCGACATCAACAGATACGATCATTCCATCTTCAAGAATTCGATCCCGGGACGGGATGCCGTGTACTACCTGAGAGTCAATTGAAATGCATGTGGCTGCCGGAAAGGGCGAAAACTCTCCCGGGAAACCCAGAAATGAGGGAATGGCACCGTGCCTCTTGATCACCTCATGTGCAAGGTGATCAATTTCATAAGTGGACACCCCGGCTTGCATCAGTGGGGCAATCTCGTCGAAGACAGCTGCGACCACTGCGCCGGCCCGACGCATCCGATCAATTTCTTCCGGTGACTTAAGCCTAATCATTAATTTTATTCCTTTGTCAGCAGCTTGAGGAAGTCTTCTGTGCCTTCCTCAGTCTGTGCGCCGTCATTCTTATACCTGTGAAGCAGACCCTTTTTCTCGTAATAAGCGAGCAAGGGTGCTGTTTGCCTTTTGTAAGCATCCAGGCGGACCCGGAAAACATCTTCAGTATCATCCTGACGCTGAATCAGTTTACTGCCACATCTGTCACAGACACCTGCTGCTGTAGGGGGCATCGTTTGAAGATTGTATGTAGCTCCGCAGTTCAGACACACGACGCGGCTTGTTATACGGCGAACAAGCTCATCTTCAGCTACTTCTAAATAAATAACTTTTGACAGGCTGATCTTGTTCTTTTCCAGAATTTCTTCCAAAGACTTTGCCTGTGCAATATTTCGAGGGTAACCATCCAGAATAAATCCGTTTGCTTCACCCAGTTTTTTGTCTACGAGTGCCAGAATCAATTCATCAGGAACCAACTCACCGGCATCCATATAGGATTTGGCTTTTTGGCCCAGTTCCGAATTCTCTGCAACTTCCTGCCGCAGCAGATCTCCGGTTGAGAGGTGAGACAGGGCAAGGCGCCGGGACACGATAGCTGACCATGTCCCTTTGCCGCTTCCCGGTGCACCAAGAAAAATAAATCTATAAGCCATTTTAATCTAAAAATCCTTTGTAATGACGCATCAGCAACTGTGCTTCCAATTGGTTGACGATGTCCATTGAAACACCAACCAGAATGATTACTGCTGTACCGCCGAACCAAACTCCTTCAGCCTTTGTAATCAGTCCGAATAAAGATGGCAGCAGCACTATTACCATAAGGAACAAAGCCTCAAACCAGTTAAGTCTGCGCGCTGTTTTGCCAATAAAGTCAGAAGTCGGCCTGCCTGGACGAATACCCAGAATGTAGCCGCCGTTCTTTTGCAGGTTGTTGGCAATATCGATCGGATTAAAGCTGATAGTGGAGTAGAAAAATACAAAGGCCAGAATCAGCAAGGCATAAAACAGATAATACAGCGGGTTCTGATTAAGAGTCAGAAACCAGGTCGCAACTTTACCGGTTGAGCCGGTTAACGATGCTATCGTTGGTCCCACCATTAACAGGGACATAGCGAAAATAACCGGCAAAACACCGGATTGGTTGACCTTAATCGGCAAATAAGTTCCCTGGCCGCCATATACTTTTCGGCCGACAACACGCTTGGCGTATTGAATAGGTATCCTGCGCTCTGCACTTTGAATATACACAACCAAAGTTACCATGCCGACAAAAAAAGCTACTACAAGGACTACCCCCAATAATGCGAGGAGTATGCTGCCGCCGATAACCCGCCAACCCTGGAAATAAGAGTAGATCAGAGGTATATAAGAAGGCAGTCTGCTTACTATACCGGTAAAGATAATCAGGGAAATACCGTTTCCGATTCCTTTTTCATCGATCAGCTCACCCAGCCACATGACAAACATTGCACCGCCGGTAAAGCTCATAATAACTACAGCTAAAGACAGAAAACGCGGCATGCCGGAGCTGGCTGCTTCACGGGTCAGGAAAGCATATGATGTGGACATTACCAAAGCAATACCCAAGGTCACCAGACGTGTGATCTTTTTAATCTTCTCCTGTCCTGCTTCGCCTTCCTTCTGCATGCGTTCCAGTGCCGGAATAGCAAAGGTCAGCAGCTGCATAATGATTGATGAGTTGATATAAGGTGATATACCAAGTGCAAGTATTGATACTGATTTAAAAGCACCGCCTGAAATAATATCCAGGAATTGGCCCAGCTGGCCAAAACGACTGAATAACTCAGTAAAGGATGCTGTATCAATGGCCGGCACCGGCATAGCTGTTCCCAAACGGAAGATAAGAATCATCGCCAGAGTAAACAATACTTTTTTGCGAATATCTTCAATGCGGAAAGCGTTGCGCAGGGTTTGAAACATCTCACCCATCAGATCACCTCACAAATTCCCCCGGCCTGCTCAATCTTTTCCCGGGCCGAGCTTGTGAAAGCCTTTGCCTTCACGGTCAAGCTCTTGCTTAGCTCACCGTCACCAAGAATCTTGATTCCATCATTAACTTTCGGCAAGCTGATAATTCCAGATTCTGCCAGACTCGCGGCATCGACCACAGTGTTGTTTTCCAGCGCTTCTAAGGCACCGACATTCACCACAATATATTGCTTGGCAAAACGTTTATTATTAAAACCGCGCTTAGGTACGCGACGGTATAATGGCATCTGCCCACCTTCAAAATGGGGACTGACTCCACCACCGGAACGAGCCTTCTGGCCCTTGTGACCACGACCGGCTGTTTTTCCATTGCCGCTGCCATGACCACGCCCTTTACGCCATGTCTTGGGACGCGAACCTTCAATAGGTCTCAGTTCATTCTGTTTCATTACGCATCTCCTTCCACTTCTTCGAAAACGACAAGATGCGAAACTCGATTTAACATACCCCGGATCGCATCATTATCCTGATGGAGAACTTGCTGACCGATTTTATTCAAACCAAGAGCCTCAACTGTCGCCCGTTGTTCTTTTTTTACGCTATTGAGACTGCGAAGTAATGTCACTCTTAATTGTGCCATGCAAGTGCCCTCCCTATAAAATATCTTTCGGGTCTTTGCCTCGAATTGCAGCTACCTCTTCCAGGGAGCGCAAGGATTTCAATCCTTCGATTGCAGCATTAACCACGTTGTTCGGATTATTTGATCCGAGCGATTTGGTACGAATATCTTTTATACCGGCCAGCTCACAGACTGCACGCACAGGGCTTCCGGCGATAACTCCGCTACCTGCTGCAGCGGGTTTCAGCAGAACCTTGCCTGAGTTGAAAACACCTGTAACCTGGTGCGGAATAGTATCCTTGTACAGGGATACCGTGATCATATTTTTCTTAGCTTCATCAACACCCTTGCGGATGGCATCCGGGATTTCCTGAGCCTTGCCCAAGCCCTTGCCTACACGGCCGGCACCATCACCCACAACAACAAGCGCTGTAAAACGGAAATTTCTACCGCCTTTGACAGTCTTTGCAACGCGACCTATATGAATGACGCGCTCCTGGAGCTCATCAGCCTGGTCTCTGTCGAATCTCTTGTCTCTTCTCATGCTTTACTCCCTTAAAATGATAGTCCGGCTTCGCGTGCCGCTTCTGCCAATGCTTCCACTCGCCCGTGATATTTATAGCCTCCGCGATCAAAGATCACAGTTTTGATTTCTTGTTCAAGCGCACGTTCGGCGATAAGTTTACCGACAGCTTTGGCAGCTTCAATGTTGCCGCCATGCTCTATGTCCAGCACTTTATCCAGTGAAGATGCCTGCGCCAGGGTTACACCATTATCATCGTCAATCACTTGTGCGTAGATCTCCGCATTACTGCGGAAAACACAAAGTCTGGGATGCTGAGCTGTGCCATGAAGCTTGTTTCTGACACGCGCATGACGACGGAGACGGCGTTGATTTCTTGATTCTTTATAACTCATAACTTTCGCTCCTTACTTTGCGCCTGTTTTGCCGACCTTGAGTCGCAGGATCTCGCCTTCATATTTAATGCCCTTGCCCTTGTAAGCATCAGGCAGACGGACGGCACGAATTTTAGCAGCCGTCTCTCCGACCAATTGCTTATCATATCCTCTAACTGTAATCTTGTTGTTAGCGGGAACATCAAATGTGATACCTTCAGGTTCATCAATGCGCACCTGATGCGAATAACCTACGTTCAATACTAAAGTCGAGCCTTCTTTGGCAGCGTTATAGCCAACACCGGTGATTTCGATGTTTTTCGAAAATCCCTGTTCAAGGCCGATTATCATATTGTTAATTAAACTGCGGGTAAGCCCGTGCATGGAGCGGCCGAAGCGATCATCCTGCAAACGTTCAACTGTCAGCACTCCGTCATTCACAGTGACTTTGACCAGCGGTGAAATACTTTGCGTTAGCGATTGATTACCTTTTTTTACCGTGACGGTGTCATCCGCAATGGTGACATCCACACCGGCAGGAATCTCAATCGGCATTTTTCCTATTCTAGACATACTGTCCTCCTGCTCTTAAGATTGGGGGTCTCTGACCCTTTTCAGAGTATTATTCTGAACTCCTGTACGGAGTTATCAAACCTTGCCGGTCTTACCAAACGTAAGCCAAAACTTCACCGCCAATACCGGCGCGACGGGCATTGCGATCAGTCATGACACCCTGAGAGGTGGAAATAACTGCAATACCTAAGCCATTTTGAACGCGTGGCAAATTGGCAGCGTCTGCATATACACGCAGACCGGGTTTTGAAATGCGGCGTATACCCATAATAACGGGTTTGGAGCCGTGATAACGCAGAGTTGTAGTTAAAACTCCCTGCACATTATCGGCCTTGTATTCAACTTTCTCGATATAACCTTCCTCAACCAAAATATCAGCTATAGCTTTCTTCAGTTTAGATGCAGGAATATCGCAGGACTTATGACCAGCACGTCCGGCATTGCGGATGCGTGTCAACATATCAGCTACAGTATCAGTACTTTGCATAGACTTACTCCTCCTTACCAGCTGGCTTTGCGTACACCGGGAACCTGGCCCTTATAAGCCAGTTCACGGAAGCAAAGACGGCAGACACCAAATTTTCTCATGTAGGCATGAGGGCGTCCGCAAAGCTGACAGCGATTGTGTTCACGAGTACTGTATTTTTGCGGCTTTTGAGCTCTGACTATTTGTGATTTTTTCGCCATATCTTATTTTCTCCTATTTGCGGAACGGCATGCCCAGTGCTTCAAGCAAGGCTTTGCCTTCTTCATCAGTTTCAGCAGTTGTAACGATGACAATGTCCAAACCTCTGATTTTATCAATACTGTCGTAATCTATCTCGGGGAAGATCAACTGCTCGCGTGCGCCCAGAGTAAAATTACCATGGCCGTCAAATGAGTTCGGGTTGATCCCGCGGAAGTCACGGACTCTTGGCAGAGCTACACTAATGAGCTTATCAAAGAAGTAGTACATGCGGTCACCGCGTAAAGTTACTTTGGCGCCGATAGGCATACCTGCACGTAGCTTAAAGTTCGCGATGGATTTCTTTGCATAGGTTACTACCGCTTTCTGACCTGCTATTGTTGTCAAATCTTCAATTGCATTGTCGATAGCTTTAGAGTCTTCTTTCGCATCACCAACACCCATATTCAAGACAATTTTGCTTAGCTTGGGCACTTGCATGACCGAGCTATAATCGAATTTCTTTATAAGTGCCGGAACGATTTCCTCGTTATATCTTTCTTGTACTCTATTCATAGCTCACCTTATTTCTTCGCCGAACGGATGACAGAAATCTGTTCTCCGCATGATTTGCAAAAACGAACTTTATCACCATTGTCAAGGAATCTGACGCCGGTCTTTGAGGGACGCTTGCACTCACTGCAAACCAGCATCACATTGGAAGCATGAATCGGAAGCTCCTGATTAATAAGTCCGCCCTGCTGTGTGCTGCTGCGGGGTTTCACATGACGTGTTCCCATATTGACGCCCTCTACCAGGATACGTCCGGTCGCAGGATACACTGCAATGACTTTGCCTGATTTGCCAGCATCTTTACCGGTCAGCACATAAACACGATCGTTAGTTTTTACATGAACTTTATTAGCCATCTTGCCCTCCTATAAAACTTCCGGGGCGAGAGACAGAATCTTCATATATTTCTTAGCTCTCAGCTCGCGGGCGATCGGTCCGAAGATACGCGTTCCCTGAGGGTTGCCGTCATCTTTCAAAATAACCGCTGCATTCTCATCAAAACGTATTACTGAACCATCGTTGCGTCTTACTCCGGATTTGGAGCGGACAACTACTGCTTTAACTACATCGCCCTTCTTAACAACCCCGCCCGGAATAGCTTCTTTAACAGAGCAGACAATAACATCCCCAACGTTGGCGTAACGTCTGCCGCTGCCACCTAATACTTTTATACACATCAGGCTTCTGGCGCCGGTATTATCAGCGGACTTCAACCTACTTTGTACTTGAATCATAATCTAGTCCTCCAACACGCTCTTACTTGGCCTTCTCAATGATTTCAACTAGGCGCCAACGTTTGCTTTTGGAGAGCGGACGTGTTTCCATAACACGTACCCGGTCGCCGATCTGGCACTCATTGTTTTCATCATGAGCTTTGAGCTTGTAAGACTGCTTCGAATATTTTTTATAAAGAGGGTGGCGGACATGCTGGGTAACTTCGACAGTAATTGTCTTATCCATTTTGTCGCTGACCACTACGCCTTCTCTTTGTTTGCGATCATTGCGCTCACTCATGCCTTCATTCCTCCATCACTAAGTTCCTGCTGGCGCATTACGGTTTTAACCCGGGCGATATCACGCTTTACATACTTCAACTGCAAAGGATTTGCCAGCTGATTAGTAGCATGTTGAAAGCGCAGTTTAAACAACTCTTCTTTGAGTTCATTCAATTCTTCTTCCAGCTCCGTGTGGCTCTTTTTTCTTAAATCAGTTGCCTTCATCTGCTTCAACCTCCTTGCCTTCCATATCACCAGCAGCTTCATCGCTGTCGCCTGGCTCGACAATTTCATCCTCAGACATCATTTCATCAGGAATATCAAGGACCTGAACTTCAGCAAACTTCGCGATCTCTTCTTCACTAAATTCGCGTTCACTTTCAACAAACTTGGTCTTGCATGGCAGTTTATGTGCAGCCAGGCGCAAGGCCTCACGAGCATCAGCTTCTGAGATACCGGCTACTTCGAAAAGCACGCGGCCCGGTTTAACTACAGCAACCCAATATTCCGGAGCACCCTTACCTTTACCCATGCGGGTTTCTGCAGGTTTCGCCGTGACCGGTTTGTCAGGGAATATCTTGATCCACACGGTACCGCCACGACGGAAATAACGATTGATGGCAATACGTGCTGCTTCAATCTGGTTACCGGTAATCCAGCAGGGTTCAGTCGCCATCAGGCCATACTGCCCGTAAGTAACTTTGTTGCCGCGGGTTGCTTTGCCCTTCATGCGGCCGCGATGTTGTTTTCTATATTTCGTACGCTTAGGCATTAACATCGGGTGTGCCTCCTTCTTGAGCTGCTTGTGTTTTCTTCACCGGAAGGACTTCACCCTTATAAATCCACACTTTTACACCGATCAGACCGTAGGCTGTGTGAGCCTCCGCGAAACCGTAATCAATGTCTGCGCGCAGAGTATGCAGGGGGATTGTACCTTCATGGTACTGTTCGGAACGGGCGATTTCAGCTCCGCCCAGACGACCGGAGACCATGGTTTTAATACCTTTGGCTCCGTTCTTTGTGGCACGGCCCATTGCTTGCTTCATGGCGCGTCTAAAGGAAGTTCTTGCTTCCAGTTGACGGGCAATGCCTTCAGCCACTAATTGAGCTTCGACATCTACATTACGTACTTCTTTTACGTTTATATAGAATTCGCTGCCGAACTGCTTTGTCAGCTTTTTCTTTAGTTTTTCAATTTCAGCGCCCTGGCGACCGATAATGATGCCAGGTTTTCCTGTAGTAATAGTAACTACTGTCTTGTCATCACCTTCACGCTCAATCTCGATCCGGGAAACACCGGCACGTGAGGTCTCAGCGAACACTAAATCGCGAATCTTTTTATCTTCAACCAGGTAACGGGAAAAGTTTTTCTTATCCGCATACCAGCGTGAATCCCAGTCTTTAATAACTCCTACACGTAAACCATGCGGATTAACTTTCTGGCCCATACTATGCCTCCTCTTCGCTTTCTCTCAGGACAACGTTAATATGACTGCTGCGTTTCAAAATCCAGGAAGCTGCACCTTTGGCGCGTGGACGGATCCGCTTCAGAGTAGGACCTTCAGTCGCATTGATCTCCGCGACATATAAACGTTCAGGATTTAAACCGTTGTTATTGACAGCGTTGGCTGTGGCTGAATTGAGCAATTTTTTAATAGGTTCCGCCGCAGCATTTGAGGAATATTCTACTATGGCCAGTGCGTCCTGCAAGGATTTTCCGCGGATAAGACTCGTTAGCAGATTTACCTTTTTTGAATTCATGCGCAAATGTCGAACTGTAGCGCGGCCTTCATCACCGCCAATACCCAGATATTTGCGTTCCTTTTTGCTGAGGACCGGTGCTTTCTGGTTGCGTCTGGTCTCTGCTTTATGTGCAGCTATGAGTTCTTCGCGGCGCTCTTCTAATTCAACTTTACTCATTACTTTTCTTGACATATATATTCTCCCTCCTCACTGCGATCAGCGGACAATTGCGCGTCGTTCAGACGATGCATGTCCCCTGAATGTTCGCGTGGGAGCGAACTCACCTAATTTATGACCGACCATTTCTTCAGTAATATAGATCGGCACATGCTTTCTGCCGTCATGAACTGCGATTGTGTGGCCAACCATCTCAGGGAAGATCGTGGAGGCTCTGGACCATGTCCTGACGACACGGTGCTCATTCTTTTCGTTCATTGCTACTATTCGCTTCATCAGTGCTTCTTCAACATAGAAGCCCTTTTTTGTAGAACGACTCATTCTTTATCCTCCTTACTTCTTACGTCTGCTTCTGACGATCATCTCATTGGATTTCTTGTTACGTTTACGCGTCTTGTAGCCACGGGTTGGCTTACCCCAAGGAGTGACAGGGCTGGGCATACCGATAGGAGCCTTGCCTTCACCGCCGCCATGCGGGTGGTCAACCGGGTTCATGACAGAACCGCGAACATGCGGTCTTCTGCCCATGTGACGTTTGCGTCCGGCTTTTCCGATAGTAACAATGCTGTTTTCAAAATTACTGACGGTGCCGATTGTTGCGCGGCATTCCTTCGGTACCAGGCGAACTTCTGTAGAAGGCAGACGCAAAGTAACGTAACGGCCTTCTTTGGCGAGCAGCTGCGCAGATGAGCCGGCGGATCGAACAAGTTGTCCGCCCTTGCCGGGATGCATTTCAATATTATGAACTTGCGTACCTACGGGAATTGAACTCAAAGGCAGTGTATTACCCAGAGCAATCTCTACTTCCTGGCCAGACATAACAGTGTCACCGGCCTTGAGCCCGTCAGGAGCTAAGATGTAGGACTTTTCACCATCTGCATAATAAAGCAAAGCAATGAATGCTGAACGGTTCGGGTCATACTCAATGGCCTTTACACGTGCCGGAATATCGTCTTTGATACGCTTCCAATCGATCTGTCTGTATTTTCTGCGGTTTCCGCCACCACGATGACGAACCGTAATTCTGCCGTAGTTGTTTCGGCCACTGGACTTCTGCTGCGTTTGAAGCAAACTTTTCTCCGGAGCTTTTTTTACTGTTAAATCAGAATAGTCAGCTCTGGTCATCTGCCTTCTCGCGGGTGAAGTCGGTCTATAACTTTTTGCCATTATAATTCTCCTTCTTTCGCTTGAACGGCTTATTGGCCGAACCCGAATTCTTCAATCGAAGTTTTATATTTCTTCGACCTGCTGCTTGTTTTACCACCTGCTGTCTGATAACTTTCAGCTACAGGATCGGTATCTATGCTTATAATTGCTTTTTTACGGGCTGAAGTCATACCTTTTCTTCCGGATCCGACACGACGTTCTTTGCCGCGCAGATTAATTGTATTAACTCCTGTAACCTTGACATCAAAAAGCACTTCAACTGCTTGTCTAATTTCAGTCTTGCTGGCCCGGCGGTCAACTTCAAAAGTATATTTGCCGTAGGCAGCTTCCATCATGCTCTGTTCAGTGATGACGGGGCGGATAATAATATCGTGTGGATTCTTCATGATGCGTATACCTCCTCGATTGTACCAAGAGCTTCGCGTGTGACGATAAGTAAATCGGAATTCAGAAGATCGAGCACGGAAAAGGCATTTACGCCCGCAGTACAAACATTGGGAATGTTGCGTGCTGAACGCATTACTTCCATATTGCTGCCGCTGGTAACAATCAGTGCTGATGATTCAACACCGACATTTTTCAGAATCCCAACCATTTCGCGAGTTTTATGTGTTTCCATGTCCAAAGAGTCCAGTACCACCAATTTTTGATTAGCGGCCTTGTCGGACAAAAGCGAACGCATTGCAAGGCGTCTTAGTTTTTTCGGCAAGCGCGTTCTGTACGAACGTGGAGTCGGGCCGAAAGTCACACCACCACCGACAAAAATAGGAGAACGGTTAGAACCGTGACGGGCACGTCCTGTTCCCTTCTGACGATAGGGTTTTCTGCCGCCGCCTCTAACTTCAGCGCGCCCTTTAGCTTTGCTGGTACCCTGTCGACGGTTAGCCTGCTGCGCAAGCATGACCCGATACACGGCATCCAGGTTGGGCTCGATCGCGAAGACATTATCAGATACTTCGATAGTATCAACAACATCGCCTTTAATATTTAATACATTAACTTGCATTTATCAGTTCCTCCGTCTACTTTCCCTTAACGCTTGTCTTGATTTCCAGCAGACCGCGCTTGGGACCGGGCACTGAACCGCGTACTACCAGGATATGACGCTCTCCGTCAACCTGTACTACCTGAAGGTTCTGTACTGTCACACGCTTATTGCCCATCTGACCGGGCAATTTCTTACCCTTGAAAACTTTGCCCGGAGTTGCCGATGAACCCATGGAGCCTGAGCTGCGATGATATTTTGAACCGTGGGCCATGGGGCCGCGTGACATGCCGTGGCGCTTGATTGAGCCCTGAAAACCTTTACCTTTGGAAATACCTGAAATATCTACAAAGTCGCCTTCAGCAAACATGTCAGCAACATTTACCTCTTGCCCTGCTTCAAACTCTTCGCCTGCATCTGCGGTAAACTCGCGGATATAGCGCATTGGTGCTACTTCTACTTTTGCAAACTGGCCGCTGAGTGGGCGCCTTGCTTTCTTGTAATCTTCATAGCCAACGCGTATAGCTGCATAGCCGTCTTTTTCTACTGTCTTGTTCTGTATGACCTTGAGTGGTCCACAGGCAATGACGGTTACGGGAACGGAATCCCCTTTTTCATCAAAAACTTGTGTCATACCAGCTTTGCGGCCGAGCATGAATTTTGCCATCTTCTATTACCTCCTGGTTATTGGTTCACATCTAGGGTGAACATTGACCAATAATTGTTATAGTTTGATCTCGATGCTTACGCCTGCGGGCATTTCCAGTCTCATCAGAGATTCAATTGTCCGCTGTGTTGGCGTGAGGATATCTATCAGGCGCTTATGTGTACGGACCTCAAACTGCTCACGTGAATCTTTATTGACGTGGGGCGAGCGCAGAATTGTAATGATGTCCTTTTCCGTCGGCAAAGGTATCGGACCTGATACGCTTGCACCTGTGTTCTTAGCTGTTTCAACAATACGTTCAGCACTCTCATCAAGAATGCGGTGGTCGAAAGCTTTTAATCGAATTCTAATGGTTTGCTTAACTGCCATTTTTTCCTCCTATGGCTACGTTTTAATCACTTTTTTTGTTAATCACTATCGACTCGGGTGTGTCTAACACTTTCATGTTAAAACCCAGTCGAAGTGCTTGGCGCTTACGCTGGGTGCATAGCCGCCGCGTGATCATCGTCCGGATCAGGCCGGACTGCTCTAACGAAGTTACCTCTCCAATCCGCAGCGAACTGGAAAGCAATCTCCGTCTTCTTCGCTAGCCTGTTTATGCACAGACGGAAACGTCCATGCAAAAAGGCACAAAGGGAAGTATAAAGTATCAAGGGACATATTGCAAGCAATTTTTCAAAATCTTGGTAAAAACCTGAAAAGATTACGCTAGCCTCTCTTTTGCCTGCTGTCATTGTCAAAGTCAGAGAGATAAGTCCATAATATGTGCGACATGAGTTTACTAAGCATTAACAATATATCAAAGTCGTACGCGGCCGTAAAGGTTCTCAATGGTGTTGATCTCAATATTATGCCCGGAGACAAGATTGCTTTGATCGGCGACAATGGCGCCGGCAAAACCACCCTGCTGCGACTTATCGCCGGCAGTGAAAGTCCGGACCCGGAATGCGGCAGCATCCAGCTCGCACGCGGCACTATGGTGGGATATCTGCAACAGCAGCTGGATCACTTAAGCGCGAACAGTGATTTTGCCTTGGAAGATCCGGAAATTACTGCAGTTGAGCAGGAGCTTCTCAACTTGCAGGCGGAACTGGGAAACCATACTGATGATTTAATCCTCGAAGAACTGATGCAAAAATATGCCAGTGCACAGGATCATTTTGAGGCCTTGGGCGGATTCAGCTTCCGACAGCGGCTGGAGACGACTCTAAACGCATTTTCTCTGGACGAGACCACCATCAGACGTCCTCTGGAATACCTGTCCGGCGGCGAGCGTATGCGTGTAGCTCTGGCCCGGCTTTTGCTGCGGTCTCCCGACCTTCTCTTGCTGGATGAGCCCACCAACCATCTGGACCAAAAGGCAATTGACTGGTTGGAGGATTATCTGAATAAGATAACTTCAGCTGTTCTCTTTGTTTCCCATGACCGCGCTTTCATCAACCAGGTAGCCAGCAAGACCGCTGAACTTAACGCAGGCAAAATCAGAGTATATGCCGGTAATTACACACAATATCTGGAACAGAAGGCTTTTGAAGAGAAAACTCTGGAACGGCGTATTGATCATATTGAGAAAAAGTTGCAAAGACAGGAAGAAATCACGCAGACTATGCTGTCGCATCGAAAAATCGCTCAGTATCACAGCAGTGAAAAAAAAGAGGGACGCATCAGCGATGAGCTGACTGCTTTGCGTAATTTCAAAAGATCTTCACATAAGCGCATGAGTTTCAATACGGCACAACAGCCGGCACAGACCGGCTCACGCCGTGAACAGACAGTATTGGAAGTTAAAGATCTTACTGTCCGCTTTGCAGGAGAATCTGATGCTATTTTCGAGAACTTGTCCTTTAATCTGATTAAGGGTAAGCACCTTGTCCTTGTCGGCAAGAACGGTTGCGGCAAGACAACTCTCCTAAAAACACTGATGGGAGAAATCCCACAAAACAAAGGCACTATCCGCACTGCTGCCAATCTGACTTTCGCTTTTCTTGGCCAGGAGGCAAAATTCGATGATTATGAAAAAACGGTACTGGAGCAATTGCTTTTTCTGAAATCTCAGTTAACTGCTGCTGAAGCCCGCAGTGAACTGGCACGTTTTGGCTTTAGCGGGGATGCGGTCTTTCAAAAGACAGGCAGTCTCTCCGGTGGTGAACGTTCTCGTTTATTCCTCTGTGCTCTCCTGCAGGATAGGCCGGACGTACTTTTCCTGGATGAGCCAACCAACCATCTGGATATATATTCGCGCGAACTGTTGGAAGACGCACTGAATATATTTACAGGCACTATCCTCGCAGTTTCACATGACCGCTACTTTATAGAACATATTGCTGAAGAAGTCTGGGGCATGTTCGATAGCGGAATTGCCGTTTTTTCAAATATTGCTGAGTATAGGGAAGCAGAAAAGGAAGCTGACCGCAAGAAAGCCGAAATCGCAAAGTCCGGTCTGGACCAGGAATTAGCGGAAAAACAGGCCGGGGAGCCGGCTGCTGCTGAATTGACGCCCGAAATGCCACAATGGGATAAAAATGCGATTTGTCTCTACCCGCTTCTTACCGATCTGAAACAATATCCCCGCAGCAGAACTGAACGCCGCCGTATGGTTGCTGACCTGAACCAGCTCCTCAGAAAAGTTGAAAGCAGTCTCGCCAGTCATCAGGAAGAGAAAACTTCTCTGGAAAAAAATTTCACCCGGGTTGATTCGGGTGAAATCTATCATGATTATGCTGAACTCCTGCAGATTATTGAAACAGAGGAATTGCTTTACCTGCAGCTGATGGAAGTCGCAGAAGACATCAAGAGCTGACTTATATAAGTCTTAAAGGCGTCCAAAGACGAACTTGCCTGCGCTGCCCTCTTTCAACTCACCATCTTCAACAACCCAGTTTCCACGAGACATAGTAGAAATGACTTTGGCATTAACCTCCAGACCCAGATATGGGCTGTCATCCGCTGCAGAGTGCAGTTTATCTATTACTGCAGGACCTTCACTGTAGAGGACGATGTCAGCGTCACTGCCGGGGGCGAGCACACCTTTTTGCGGATAAAGACCAAACATTTTCGCAGGATTTACCGTCAGCCGATCGATGACCCCGCTGCCGTAAAAAGAATGCATGAGCGGAAAGAGATACTCCAAACCGCCCATACCCATAGGCATTACAGTCAGGTTCCCTTCAGCCTTGCGCTTGGCATCCAAAGTAAAAGGGCAATGATCTGTCGCAAAAACACTGATCTCACGCCAGTTCCGGCGCAGCGTTTCACGTTGTTCCGCTGAACGTAAAGGCGGCGTAATCGTGTAACGGTAATAGTCTTCACCCTTGTAGACCGACTCATCAAAAACAAAATACTGGGGAGCACTCTCGAGGTATAAATTCCTATGCAGGATATCGCTATACTCCTTTTTCAGCATTTCAACAGTCTCTCCACAATTTACGTGCACGATATAGCTGTTGCCCTGATGTTTTCTGGTCCACTCTGCGATCTTGCGCACTTCTTCAATCTCGCACTCAGGCGGGCGGTTCTGTGCCAGATTCCGCGCATCTTTGTTTTCATGATTGATCAGTGCATCGTCTTCTGCGTGAATGATGATACGCACATCACCCCGGGCCGACCTTTCGATAAAAGCCTCAACTGTTTGCGGAGAGGAATAAATACCTGAAGGCCTGTAGGTCGTGTAGAGCTTAATCGATGGCGTCCCCTGGGCGGCTGCCTGATCAGCCATCTCTCCTGCACTGTCTTTCAGCTCCTTTGCCGAAGCGTGCAAAGCGTAATCAACTAAGGCGCCCTGTGTCATCTCCATTTTTTCCCTGAAAAAATCACGCATTTCTGCCACAGTAGCAGCTTCACCCAGAAAATCTATAAAAGTAGTAACACCACCGTAAGCTGCAGCAATGCTGCCGCTGCGATAGTCGTCACAGGACAGGTTCCCGCCGGCTCCATGGAGAGAAATATGGACATGCGCGTCAATTATTCCGGGGGCCACGAACAAGCCGTCAGCGTCCGTGCTTTGCTTTGCTTCAAATATTTCCGGAGAAATCAGAGCAATCTTCTCACCATTGATATAGACATTTGTCTGTTTGAATTCACCGTCCTGATAAACCAGTCCCTTAATTATTCTTCGGTCGTACATAAAAATTTCTCCTCTCCCCTGCTATACAGATATTCTACTTAAGAAGTTTTTCCAGTAGTTCAATAGCTTTAGCCAGCTGAGTGTCCTCTTCCAGGCTAAGTTGATTAATAGGCTTTTTGCCGGCTTCTTCATCCAAAACGATTTCCTCATCCGGAACCAGACCAATCTTATTAATGGATTCTCCCTTGGGCAGGAAATACTCGAAAGTTGTCACTTGAATCGCTGAATTATCCGACAAACTCCAGGTTAAAGTACCGACTCCTTTACCGTAGGTCTGTTCTCCGACAAGAATAGCCTTGTCCAGGTCTCTCAACACCCCGGAGAACAGCTCACTGGCACTGGCTGAGTAGCGGTTCAGCAGAATTACATAAGTCATGCTTTCCGGTACCAGAGCTGCTTTTTTAGTTTTCCACTCCTCTGTATAATCCTTGCCGTCAGAGCGACCTTCAACTGTAGCAATTGTCTGCGGCGGCAGCAGAGTATCCAGCATATCTATGCATTGGTAAGCATAGCCACCACCGTTGCTGCGCAAGTCAATAACGAGGTGCTGGGCTCCTGTATCCATCAGGTCAAGAACCGCCTTTTCAAAATTCTCGGCTGCATGCGCAGAAAATTCGGTCAGACGGATGTAGCCGATTCCTTCCTGGAGCATTTCATAGGTAAGCGAGGCATTAGTGATTTTTTTGCGCATGATGTCCTGCACTATCTCACGATTTTCAGATGGGCGAAAAAAAGTGATATTCACCGGGGTGCCGATTTCGCCCCTGATCATATTGGCCAGCTGGGATACATCATTTATATCCATGGTCGTTTTGCCATTGACTGCTATAATTCTGTCACCAATAGCCACACCGGCCTCTTCAGCCGGACTGTTCATGACAACATCGTTGACGACAAAATAGCCGGTGTCATCCATCATCACGATGGCACCGATACCGCTGTACTCACCACTCATTGAATCCTGAGATGCCTGATTATCCTCAGCACTCAGGTAAAAGGTATAAGGACTGTCCATATTATCGACCAGTCCCTGCGTCATAATCTCGATTAACTCAGCATGCGTGATCTCATCAATGTAGTTTTCATAGATCAGGTCATACACTTCACCCAGCTTGGTAAGAGCATCGTCCACCCCTGTGTCAGCCGGAAAATGCAAAGTGTAGGCATCACCATCTCCTTCATCGGAAAAGCTCAGGCGGTTACCTCCCAATTCGCGGATAGCATCACCGTACAAAACATAGGCGATACCCACTGTCAGAAGAAAAGTAATGGTCGCAGTCAAAAATACGGCCAGGAACACTCTCCAGCGTATGGCTCGTTTGCGGGCTCTTTTCTCGTCCTGATCAGTATCCTGCGGGAATTTCGGCGGATAGACTCCAAACCTGTTCACTGGCAGCTGCTGATTCTGTGGAGGCTGAGCATAGGGATCATCTTGATTTGGTGTATACGGATCTTGTGGTTGTTCTTGCATAATTTACCTCATTTAAAAACGGCAAGGCCGGATTGACCGGACCTTGTTATATACATAGTAAAACAAATACAATGATATCTGATTTTTTAATAATACGATAGAGGATTTGTGGGTGTGCCGTAAGTAAGAATTTCAAAATGCAGGTGCGGTCCGGTAGAATTTCCGGTACTGCCGATGAAAGCAATCACCTGACCCCTGGATACACTCTGGCCGTAATAGCAATTATAGGCACTCAGGTGTGCATATCTGGTAGTATACCCGTCGCCATGGTCCAAAATAATCAGATTACCGTAGCCGCCGAGCCAACCGGCATATGTTACTGTGCCGCCACGGGCAGCGATCACATTAGATCCCATTCCCGCTGCAATATCTACACCTTGATGCCATTCGTAACCGCGCCAGCCGAAATAAGAAGTTATGTAAGAGCTGGAAGGTACCGGCCAGGCAAATGAGCTGCCACTCGGTACAGTACTTCCGCCAGCTGACGGAGGTTGTACCGGTGCCTGAGTCGGCGGACTTGTCGGGCTTGGTTTAGTCTCATTGGCATACTGATTGGCATAATACTTTACATCAGCTTCAGCCGTATCTTTAATAGCGCTAAGATTCTCTTCCTTCTGCCTGAAGAGACTTAATGAGTATGTTGCTTCATCCAGCTCGCCCTGCGTCATATCCTGATCAGCCTTGATCTGTTGCAGAACTGCGTCAGCCTCTTCAGCTAATGCCGTCAACTCATTATATGAGTCTTCGGAGCGAAGACGCATTGTTTCGGCTTCTTTAGTCGCACTTTCCAGATCATCTAAGGCCTGTTCATCGGCATCGGAGACAACTTTCATAAAACGGACGGTAGTGAAGAAACCCTGTAAGCTATCGGATTCCAGCAGGAGCTCGAGCATGCTCTTGTTCTGCCACTTATACATCTGTGTAATGCGTTTGCCATATTCGTCCTGTTTGTCACTCAGCTTTTGCAGCGACCGCTGATAAGCAGCTTCGTCCTCCAGCATGATGGCATAAGCTGTTTCTTTCTGCTGCAAAGCATCCTGATAGACTTTGTTCTGTTCTTCAGTACGATATTCCAGCCAGCTCAAGTCTTCTGACAGGCGGTCCTGCTCAGTGCGCAGATCATTCAGTTGTGCTTGAGCGGATTGTAATTCCGATTCCAGATCACTGAGATGTTGTTTGGCAGCATCCAGTTTTTCTTTAGTTGTCGCGGCTGCAACAGAAACAGGCGGCATTAAGACCAGCGTTAACACTAATGCCAGAAGCAGGGAGCTTATCCGTAAAAATTTAGCCAGCTTAGTTTTTGTTCGATTAACTTGCAAAGTCAAGTGATCATCTCCCAAAGCAGAAATATCTGCTCTTGCACATTCTACATTAGCACTTTTTTTATGTCCATTTATTACATGGCAATAACATTTTTTACTGTCTGCACTGGTGGAGCTAAACCTTAGCATGTTTTCTAACCGATAGCATACTGGCAAGAAAGCACAAAACAAATGCCACCAGCAAATTAATACCTGTTATGCTTCCGATAACTGTTGATTTGGGCAAGAGTGTGAAGGCACCCTGGCTGATCCCGCTCAGCCCCCTGCTAAAACGATTCTGAATATAAACATAGAGCAGGCCGGAAGCAAGGCTAGCAAGCAAGGCCCCGATGAAACCCGACATCAGACCTTCAATGATAAAAGGAAGCTGAATAAATCCCTTAGTAGCTCCCAGATATTTCATGATGTTTATCTCATTCGACCGGGATAGAACGGCCACTCTGATCATGTTGGCCACTATCAGAGCAGAGACTACGGCAAGTACGACAAAAACAACAATGCCAATGCGGTTGGTCCACAGTGAAAGTTTGCTCAGAAGCTTCATAACTTCCGTTTCCATCATAACCTTGTAGACCTCAGGCATGGATTCAACGGTTGTTTTGAACTCTTTGCCATAATCCGGATCGGTCAGGCGAACATTGAAGGTGTAAGGTATGTTATCCTCCACCGAGAAACCTTCCCAAAGTTCTTCTTTGCCAATATTGTCTTTGAAGCTTTGAAAGTTCATCTCCGGGGTGAATTCCGCGTATTCGACAATGTTCTCAGTGTCGTTCGAGAGAAATTGGCGCATCTCTTCAATGCTCGAAGCTTCAGCACCGACACGCATAGATATTGTTATGGGCGGCTGCTGAGCAGCTATCTCCGACAAATGGGATGCGTTTCGGGAAAAAATAACAAAAACACTCAGCAAGAAAAGCATTAAAGTCAAGGTAAGAACTGAAGCAATCAGTAGCAGAGGATGGCGGCCCAGGTTACGGATACCGGCTTTGCCGGCATATCGTATTTCGTTTATTTTCATTCAAAAAACTCCCCCGGATCTTTTTTATTTCCAGCAGAGCTGTCCTGGGCTTCACGAGATGATAGCATTTCATTCTGGCTGCGCATGGCCTCACGTTGCTTTACCCGTTCATCTATTTTTTTTAGAATTTCTTTCATTTCTTCAGTTCGGTTAAGAGCAGAATAACGCTTGCGCCTGCTTTCTGAGTCCTGAAGCAGACTATCAAGCAAGTTTGTCCTGTCAGTGGTTTGCGAAGTACTTTCACTAAACTCTACAAAAGCTTCTGCTTCATCTGCCGGGAAATCCGACACACTTTCACTATTATCTCCAATGTAATTCAATTCCCTGTCAGTGGAGACACAGTAGTAATTTCCACAGTACTCGTCACGTGTAATTGTGCCTTTTTCCAGCTGCAAAACACGTTTTTGCATCTTATTCACCAGATTTTGGTCATGAGTGCAGGCGATGATAGTGGTACCATTGCGATTTATCCGCTCAAGCAGAGCCATAATGGCCTCGCCGTTTACAGGGTCAAGGTTTCCTGTCGGCTCATCTGCCAAAATCAGGCGCGGATTATTAACCAAAGCTCTGGCGATGCCTACACGCTGTCCTTCACCACCGGACAACTGAGCAGGGTACACATCGGCCTTGTTTTTCAAACCCACCACAGAAAGCACCAAAGGTACCCGCCTCATGATCTCTTTAGCTGAGGCGCCTGTAACCTCCATGGCATAGGCGACATTTTCCGCTACAGTTCTGGAGGGAATCAGTCGGAAATCCTGAAAGATCATGCCGATTTTACGGCGCAAAAAAGGTACATATTTGTCAGGAAGCCCGGAAACTTCCTGACCGCCCACTGTAACCGAGCCATGGCTCGGCTGTTCTTCACAAGTAAGCAACTTGACGATAGTTGATTTGCCTGCTCCGCTTTCACCTATCACAAAAACGAATTCACCGGACTCTACACTGAAGGAAATATCGTGTAAAGCCCGGGTGCCGTTGGGATAGATTTTGTTAACATCTTTAAATTCGATCATGTTCATTATCGAGAATTACTCCAATAAGTGCTAAATCACCGGTATGGAGCTGCCCGACTTCCTGTCGCCGCGCACACTGCCGGCGGTCTTATTGCCTGCATCCTGATATTCAAGATATTTACGAACCATCTGAGCGAGTTTAAATAAAACTGCATCATCAAAGTTTCTCAAATCCAGGCCGGTAATCTTTTCTACCTTATCCAGCCTATAGACCAGGGTATTACGGTGTACAAAAAGCTGGCGGCTGGTCTCACTGCCGTTCAGATTGTTTTCGAAAAACTTTTGAATTGTGAGCAGGGTTTCATCGTCTAACGCTTCGTAGGCACCTTCCTCAAATACTTCAGAAAGAAATAATTCACAGAGAGTTTTCGGCAGTTGATAAATCAAACGTCCCAGACCCAGTCTGTCATAGCGCATGATGCTCGATTCTTCGTCAAAAATCTGACCGACAATTAAAGCCATTGAAGCTTCACGATATGATTTGGCTGTATCTTTCAAGGTTTCCGCAGGCATACTGACACCAATATAGGCATGTGTTTTTGCTTCTGTATTAATTGTGTCGAGAATCAAAGACGATTCTTCACTAGCCGTCCGCGACTTATCGCCTGAGTGTATTTCCAGCATGACAACGATATTTTCTTCGTCCATGGGGAACACAAAATCGCGTTCCCAGTCAGGAAAGAGGTGTTCCAGAACTGTCAGCACGTCGGCAGACTTGCCCGGGTTAACCCTGACAATATAAATCTGCCGGGGAACCGGATAAGCTATTTTAAGATCTCTTGCCTTTAACGGTACATCGCCCGGCAATTCATTTTCCAGCAGGACATTCTTGATGAATGTTTCTTTTTCTTCAACATTGTCTTTATCTACATAGGATGATTCAATCCAACGCTTAAGCAATTCAAGATAAACCTGAGACTGCTCATCTTTGCCATCTACAAAGCAGATTAGACTGTTGCGTGTACGATCAATCTTCATATAAGCACGATCGCCGCTAAAAACAATATGTTTATCTGACGCCAGAACTGCTTTTGCAACAGAATCCTCTGTGCCTTCGAGCTCAACATCGGTCGATGCCAGCACTAAACCTTCGTGGTCCAACACACCAGCTGTGCGGTCCATAAAGGCAGCGGCTTCTTGCATGTATTTTTTTAATTCTTCCATTTTTCGCACCTTTCCTGACGCTTCGAATACACCGGTCACGAGCAATAAAGTGAGCGGTATTAGTAAAATTCACATCATTTAACGGTATTCTAGCACATGCATAAAGCTCATGCATAAAAAATCACACGAAATTGAGATCCCGAGCGAGATAATTCAGTCAAGATTTCAATGAAGTACTATGCCGTCAGTTTACCCATAAAAAAACCGGGGTTGCTCTTGTGAGCAACCCCTATTAAATAGCAAATCAGGCTTTAGGGCAAGTTCGGCTTAAAAAAGACCGGAAATTTTGCCATTTGCATCTACGTCGATCTTTTCAGCTGAAGGCACGCGTGGCAGTCCGGGCATAGTCATGACGTCACCGGTTAAGGCAACAATAAAGCCGGCACCGGCAGAAACTTTAAGGTTTGACACCGTGATTTCAAAACCGCGGGGCGCACCGACCAGGGCAGGATCATCGGAGAAAGAATATTGGGTCTTAGCCATACATACAGGTAGATCACCAAAACCGTTGTCTGCCAATTCTTTGAGCTGCTTACGGGCCTTCTTGCTGTAAACAACTCCATCAGCATGATACATACGTTTAGCAATAGCTTCGATTTTCTCTTCAATCGTTGTATCGAGCTCGTAGGTGTAATGAGGCGTCTTGTCGGAATCGCTGTCACAGAGACGAATAACTTCCTCAGCCAGTTCCAGACCACCTGCGCTGCCTTTACCCCATACTTCAGACAGTGCAACATTTACATTCAGCTTGCGGCACTCTTCACGTACCAGTTCGAGCTCTGCCTCTGTATCATCAGGAAAACGGTTAATGGCTACCAGAACAGGAAGTTTGAAAATTTCCTGCATATTTTCAACGTGTTGCAGCAGATTAGGCATACCCTTAGCCAGAGCATCGAGGTTTTCGCCTTTCAGGTCCGTTTTAGCAACGCCACCATGCATTTTCAAAGCACGAACAGTTGCGACTATTACAACTGCATCAGGTCTAAGTCCGGCTGCGCGGCATTTAATATCAATGAATTTTTCAGCACCCAGATCTCCGCCGAATCCGGCTTCTGTAACCAGATAATCAAAATTATCCAGGGCCAGCTTGGTTGCCAGAATACTATTGCAGCCGTGTGCAATATTGGCAAAAGGTCCGCCATGAACAAAAGCAGGGGTACCTTCCAGTGTTTGAACCATATTGGGCTTAATCGCATCTTTCAGTAAGGCCGTCATGGCTCCTTCCGCTTTGAGATCAGCACAGGTAACAGGTTTGCCGTCATAGCTGTATGCCACAACTATTTTGGCCAGGCGGGCCTTTAAGTCCTCCAGGCCGGTCGCCAGACAGAATATGGCCATAACTTCTGATGCGACAGTGATATCAAAACCATCTTCGCGCGGAGTACCATTAGCTTTGCCGCCGAGACCGTCCACAACAGAACGCAGCTGACGGTCGTTCATGTCTACTACACGCTTCCAGGTAATCCGGCGGGGATCAATATTGAGCTCGTTGCCCTGTTGGATATGATTATCCAGCATAGCGGCCAACAAGTTATTGGCTGCTCCGATGGCGTGAAAGTCTCCGGTAAAATGCAGATTCAGGTCTTCCATCGGGACCACCTGAGCGTAACCACCACCGGCAGCTCCGCCTTTAATGCCAAATACAGGTCCCATCGAAGGTTCACGCAAGGCCACTGTGCTTTTTTTGCCTAATCTGGCCAGAGCATCAGCCAGCCCTATTGTCGTTGTAGTCTTGCCTTCTCCGGCAGGAGTAGGCGTAATTGCTGTCATCAGGATAAGTTTGCCTTGCTGTTTATCTCCGGATTGTGCCAAAGCATCCAGTGATACCTTCGCTTTGTACTTTCCGTAGTGCTCAAGATGATCCGGTGATATGGCTGCTGCTTTTGCAATCTCATCGATTGGTCTCATTTCCGTCGCTTGTGCGATTTCAATGTCGGATTTGAATGTCATGTGTGCACCTCATTCTTGTTTTTTGCGATTTGACTCATGTGTAAATTCAGATTGTATATTTTCTGTAAAAATATACTGCATTTTAACAATCTTATCTTTAAAGCAGAGAAAAATGCAATATATTTACGGCACAGTCTTTCTGACAAAGCTTGTACAATCTCATCATGTATTGGGGGTGAAAATCAGGATACTGAATATTTTATTCTTCTTCGCCTGGAAGTTCCTCATCACTACTAACAATAAGATCACTGGCCAGACCGCGAATGTCCAATAACCAGATCACACGGCCATGAACCCTGATTAAACCATCTTTCTCCATACTGATAAGTTCCCGGGAGAAAGAGGGGCGTGGCATTGCCAGCAGACGCGAAACTACTTCTTTGGATACCGGCAGTTCCACGGCGTAGGTTGTCGGATAGCGCAGAGCCTGTTCCAATGACATATCATGGTCTTCCAGTTGTTCTTCAAGTAACTGCAGCAAATAGTGACCTATTTTCAGGCGTAGGGTTTTTTGCGACAGGAGATCTATCCTCTTATCCTGCTCTGTCGAACGGTCAGATAACTGCTGCATATAGTTGAGCAGCAACTGCGGGTTCCTGGATATCATGGACAATAATACATCACGGGTCATTTTCACTATTTTGCAATGAGAAACCGCTTCAAGCGTGAAAGGATATTTCTTGCGTGTCGAAAAAATGAGAGTTGTACCGAAAATATCACCGGGGCCGAGTAAATCAAGAGTAGAAAACTCGCCTGATGCAGAATATTTTTGTCTGGCTACCTGTCCGTCAACAATTATCCCTATGCCGGTACAGGGATCTCCTTCATTAACAATGACTTCACCCTTCCAGAATGTTTTCATGTTGGTACTGTAACAGTACTCATGATAAACGTTCTGGTCCAAACCGGTAAAAAGTGAAGTCATGCCCAAAAAGTCACAGAGTTTTTTCATATATTATCGTGCTCCTCCAATTGGATTAATGAACAATTAATTATAAGGCATGCAGCTAAAAATTTGCATTATATCTCCTTTGACAGCCAATCTGTACTTCAGATTATCATATAAGTGCAGCCTGCGTTGCTATGATTGAATTAATACTCATCTAATTCGCCCAGCAGCTTCACCCTGTCGCCGTGGCGGCCGCCTTCAAATTCAGCTGCCAGAAATTCATCGACAATCATCAGGGCCAGCTCCTCTCCCACGACCCGGCCACCCATAGCCAGAATGTTGCAATTATTGTGGAGACGGGACATCCGGGCTGAATAAGGTTCACTGCAGCAGCAGCAGCGCGCGCCTTTAACTTTGTTGGCGGCAATCGAAATACCGACACCGGTACCACAGAAAATAATGGCAAGGTCGCTATTGCCATTTGCCACTTCTTTGCCGGCCTTATGGCCAAACACGGGATAGTCACTGCGTTCTTTATCATGCACGCCCAGGTCGTTAATATCATAGCCCTTTGCTTCTAAATGGGCTTTGACGTACATTTTCAAATCATAACCTGCGTGATCACTGGCTAATGCAATTTTCATTTCATTTTCTCCTTAATATTGGTCAACGATACTCTCCAGAATAGCTCTGTCATTAATAATAATACGGCGCTGACCTTGCAGGGTAATCAAACCTTCCTCCTGGAATTCGGTTAACTTGCGGCTTAAACTTTCCTGGCTCATCCCGAGCTGAGAGGCCAAATCACCCTTACTCATAGGCAGATTCACTTCATCCCTGTCAGCAGCTAAATCCAGTATAGCCGCCGCCAGTCTTTCCGCAACTGAACTGAGACTTATGGCTTCGATCCGGCTTTCTGCTGTCTCCAGACGCCGCGAGAGCTCGTCCAGAACTTTGAAAGCGATTTGCGGATACTTGCCCATAAGTTCCTTGAGTTTCAGCCCTTCCAAAACACATAAGGTCGTTTCTTCCAGCGCTTCAGCATAGTCAGTCAAAGGCAGAGAAGAGAAAAGAGTGAGTTCGCCGATAAACTCTCCGGGTCCGATAATCTGCAGGACCTGTTCCCTGCCGCCGGCTGTCAGCCGGTAGAGTTTGATTCTGCCGGAGTGAACAACAAACATGGTGTTGACGATCTCACCCGCACTATAGGCCAGCTGGCCCTTCTCTAAAACGCGAGAAGAGGTGATACCGGCTATTTCCAGCATCTCCTCTTCAGAAAGTCCTTTGAAAATCGGAACAAGTTCTATACAAGTCTCATGTTTGCTTGAGCAAGCGTGTAAATGCCCGTCACAATGACTATTGCACTGCATTATTTCCCTGCTTTCACAGCCTCCGGCTTCTGTTTTACAGCTTTACGTCCATAATTCATCAGACGCATGGCATTAAGTATAACTAATAAAACCGATCCTTCATGCACTAACATTCCTAATGACATGTTGACTTCCTGCAGCAATACTCCTGCCAGAAGTACTATAACAACAATAATGGCAAAGATGACGTTTTGCTTAACATTATTCGATGTTGCCCGGCTCAGTCCCATGGCATAAGAGAGTTTTCCGATATCATCACTCATCAGCACAACATCAGCTGTTTCCATTGCCACATCAGCACCTGCAGCGCCGATAGCGATGCCGGGATCAGCCGAGGCCAGGGCGGGCGCATCATTGATGCCGTCTCCAACCATAGCTGCTTGACCGTACTTTGCGGACAAATCCGTTAAGGAGCTGACCTTGTCCTCCGGCAGCAGTTCACTGTAGTGCCCATCCAGGCCCAGCTCTTCAGCGACAGCCTGAGCCGCGCGGTGGTTATCACCGGTCAAGATGACAATGTGCTCAATTCCCTGTGAGTGCAGATCGCTGACCAGTTGTTTAGCTTCCGGGCGGATAGTATCTGCTATAGAAATAATACCATGAACCTTATTATCTGATGCCATGATTACAACTGTCCGGCCTAAGGCTTCTTCCGCATTGAGGTAGTCCTCCTGAGGGGAGTAATCAATATTCTGATTATCAAGCAATCTTCGATTGCCCATGAAATATTCTGTCCCTTCATAGAAAAAAACCAAACCATGACCGATCAACATCTGAGCATCATCGGGAGTTTCCGTAATTTTTCCCAGCTTCTCTTCAGCTGTCCTGATGACAGCCGCAGCAAGCGGATGTTCAGAGTATGCTTCACCGATAGCTGCAATGCGCAAAAACTCGTCTTCATCCATATCATAGACTTTAATCCTGCTGACACCGGGTTTGCCTTCAGTCAGTGTTCCGGTTTTATCAAAAGCGATCGCTTTCACCCGGCCAAGCTTTTCCATAATCTCTCCGCCCTTGATTAACACACCATTTTTAGCACCATTACCAATAGCTGCAACGTAAGAGATCGGGGTAGAAATAACCAGAGCACCCGGACAGGAAACCACCAGCAGAGTCAGAGCGAGTCTGATATCTTTGGAAATCAGACCTGCTACAACTGACAGCACAATAATAGCAGGGGTATACCAGGCAGCGAATTTTTCCAAAAACTTCTGAGAAGCGGCTTTCTTGTCCTGAGCTTCCTCAACCATATGGAGGATACGGGCAAAAGTAGTATCTGCACCCACTTTTTCCGCTTTCACCAGCAGATAACCAGACTCAACGATGGTACCTGAGAAAACCTCTTCACCCGGATCACGTGAGACCGGCATAGATTCTCCGGTAATTGCCGCCTGATTAACATAAGCCGAGCCTTCCAGAACCTTACCATCAACAGCGATTTTCTCGCCCGGCTTTATTATAAGCAAGTCGCCATAAAGCACATCCGCCGGCGAAATCTCAATTTCTTCACTATTACGCCTGACCCGTGCACTGTCAGGAGCCAGATCCATCAGTGAGCGAATAGAATTGCGGGTTTTCTCCAGCGTCAAAGACTCCAGATAGTCCCCCATAGTGAAGAGGAAAGTAACCGCTTGCGCTTCCCAGTATTCAGCAATAATAACTGCACCGATTGCAGCAATCGAAACCAGCAGATCAATGCCGATAACTCTGTATCTGAGACCGACAAGAGCAGTTTTAAATATATTATAACCGGCAATGATCGTACCCAGCAGCATGATCACGATCGAAACAGTCGCATATCCTTCTATGTCTTGATTAAGAGCTCTGTTCAGTATAAAGGCCGCACCGGCCAGTATCCCTGTAAGCCAAACAATCTGTTTTTTTGACAATGTGAACATCTGCTTCCCCCTGTTTACTTTGCTTTGATGTATTGATTATTAGCTGCCGGAAAGAAATATGCCTTGATCTGGGTCAAATATTAATTTAAAAATCTTGTTCAAATAATTCCTCAAAAAAATCAACCGCCTTTAGCTCAAGGTGGTTGATGTACCCACATTAACTACTTTTTCAGATAACTATTTTACAGAAACTACCACATAGCCCAGTTGTTCGATAGCCGCTGAGATAGCATCTGCAGAGACTATATCTTCGTCAAAAGTAAGCTTTACCCTGCCGCTATTGTAGAGGACTTCTGACTTTTCAACACCTTTGGTCTTCTGCAAAAGCTTTTCAATCTTCAATACGCAGGTGGGGCAAGTCATTCCTTCAAGTTGTAAGGTTTTATTTGTCATTTTCTGCTCCTTTGGAAATGTCTTTTTCTGTGTTTACTATATCTTAGATAATTGGACTAAGTCTTTGATCAAAGTCAAAAATACAAAATGTTACGCAAAATGAAAAGCGACAAAACGCCATTGCCGCTTTCCATTTTAGCTTGTATATAGAAGAAAATAAATGTCAGTTGTTTCAGGCCCAGGGATCCTCGGCTTGTGGTGCGCGTATATCTGACAGCAGATAGTGTTCCCACAGGAACCACTCTCCGCTGCTGGGCTTCTCGCGAAGTTTAATTTCGCGCGGGCTGTCAGCTCCGGAAGAGCGCAGGAGAAGTTTGACATAGCCTTCTTCCTGATAGCTGTAGGGTCCGTCAAAGACGCTGATCTGATATGGCTGTTCAGCCTCATAGTTGTTTTCCGGTGCTGCCCCCTGAAGGAAGGAGTAAGGTTTATAGCCTTTCCCGCTCAGCCTGTCCCGCAGAAACTGCAGGTCATAATTAGACAAAGGCTGCGGACCTTTCAGAAAGTTTAACATTGCTACTGCATCTTCAGGATTATCCTCATAGCGGCAGAGAGCTAAAATGGTCAGTGCTGCCGTCTTGTAAGGACTGGATAAGTCAGCTTCCGGCAGTGTTTTCAGCTCTTCTGGATTAAGCGGTAAATCTGCGAATTCAAATGTTTCAGTCTTTGCCATCGGTCCTTCCGCCTTCCTAAAGTTCGGATGATTAATTTATTTTACATTACCGGCTGCGCTTGCAACCTACCTGTAGCGGGTAGTTTTTAAAGCACTGCATAGCAGATGAATATCATTTCCGACACAGCGCAGTATTGTATATTATTCTATTTTGTAGGCTACATCCTGATGGTAATCAGCCTCAATAGTAATAACAATCCCGAACTGCTCTGCAAGATCCTCCCCGTCTACATCGTGCCAACGCGCCGCGAACTCATCTTTCGGGATGTAGGCATAATTTCCTGAAGTGGATGGATCCATAAAATATATGTTGTCAGCATCGTAGCCGACAGCTATAACATAATGGCCGCTGTCGTATTCCAGCCTGTACTCAGAAACAGTCAGGTATGCCCAGGCCTGTATCGCGCAGATGACAGGTTTACCCTGATCCAGATAAGCGCAAAGTTCATCAATAGTAAGCTTAAATTTCGGCTCGGCAGTGATCCTGTTCTCATTGCCGTCCGGAGTGGAATCACTGTAATGAGACTTTGTATTCAGAAGCTCTGCTATTTTCCTATAGTTGCTTCCGTCCTCATCATTTGCTCCTAAGGCTGAGGACAGATTATCTTCCCGAACGTCAAAATCATAACCCGTGTACCTCAGGATTGACTGGGCACAGGCAACTCCGCAGGAATATCCGGTCGACTGCCGGACCAGCGGCAGCTCAATCAGAACTGTCGGAGCTTGTTCTGTCAGATTCAGTGATGCTGGATAATAGTGCTCAAAGCTGACTGCAAATACTTCTTCATCAACCTTGTCACTGTCCGCATCTGCTGCATCCCCCCGGTCAGTGACCGGCATGCTTTCTTGGCTGCCGCCAGGCCTGTGACACCCTGCTACCGGCAAGCTTATCAGCAGTATCACGAGTAAAACTGCCAGATTGGATTTTTTCATAGAAACGCCCCCCTTTGATCTTTATTCTGCAGAACTTACGGCGCTGTTCTACTCGCTGTGGCAGGTCATCTTGTGTCGAAAGTTCCCCTGTGTCTTATCAGAAATTGATACTGATCAGATTGCCGGTCTTATCATAGGAGTAACCGGCATTCTCTGTTTTAGCTAAGGCGATTTTAACAGCAAGCTTATCCCCTTCTTCCAGAGGGTTAAATCTTTTGCCTGCCCAGCGCATGGTCACTTCACAGTCTTCTCCGCCTTCAGCACAGGAAGCATCAAAACTCAAAAGCATACCTGCATCCGGCAAAAGCGGAAGTATTATCGATACACACATTTCTTCAAATATCTGCTGGAACTTCAGGCTCTGTGCTGCCGATAAGGCATGTCTGTGTGCGAACTCTGCCAGACTATTGGCAACAGCAACAAAATCAAAGTCTCTTGATTTAATGTCGTAGTGGAAGTTCCGCAGCTGTTTAACAAATATACGGGTTCTTTGCTTCTGAGGATGATCGAAAATATCTTCCGGTGTCCCTTCCTCATAAATAATGCCCTGATCCATATAAAAAACTCGGCTCGAAACATCACGGGCAAACTTCATTTCATGGGTGACAATCACCATGGTAAGCCCCTCTCCGGCAAGATTCCGGATTACGGCAAGAACTTCCCCCACCATAGTCGGATCTAATGCGCTGGTGGGTTCATCAAAAAGCAAAACTTCCGGTCTCATGGCCAGAGCTCTGACAATAGCTGCACGCTGTTGCTGACCGCCGGATAGCTCAGCAGGGTAATTTTTAGCTTTCTCAGCCAGACCGACACTTTTTAAGAGCCTGATGGCTCGATCATAGGCCTCCTGCCGGCTCAGTCCCAAAAGATCTACGGGAGCCATCATCGTATTCTCAATTATTGTCAGATGGGAGAAAAGGTTAAAGGATTGGAATACCATGCCCATCCTCTGGCGGATTTTTGTAATTGTGGCCGGGTCCTGATAAATGTTTACTCCCTCCAGAAAAATCTCGCCGGAGCTGGGCTGCTCCAGGCCATTCAGACAGCGCAAAAAAGTACTTTTTCCGGTACCGGACGGGCCGATGACAGACACTACTTCCCCCTTGCCGATGCTGGCATTAATATCTGTCAGAGGAGTAACGCCGGCATACTCCTTTTTCAAATGGCGGACCTCAATCATTCAATCACTCCCTTCAGCTCACGGGATCTTTTCCCGGGATCAATTCTGATTTCAATCAAATTTAACAGGGAGGTCAGGATCCAGGCAATTAGAAAGTAAATAATCGCAGTTACAATCAGGGGAAAGAAAGCTTCATAAGTGCGGCTGCGGATAATATCAGATACCTTGGTTAAATCCTGGACAGCAATATAACCCACTATGGAGGTCGTTTTTACCATGGATATAAATTCGCCTTTGTAAACCGGTAAGATGTGACGCGCCGCCTGGGGAAAGATGACCTTGCTAAATGTTTGCAGGTTATTGTAGCCCAGAGCCAGGGATGCCTCACGCTGCCCTGTGGGGACAGCTTCAATACCGGTCCTCATCATTTCACCGACATAAACGCCAAAGTTGATGGATATGCCGATAATTGCAACTATAATGGCATTGATATCAACTGAACCGAACACCAGGTAATAGAGAATCATCAGCAGTACCACCATAGGCACACCCTGAATTAATCTGATGAATACTTTGGCAAAGGCAGACGGACCCCTTTTCTTACTCATGCGAAGCAAGCAAATTCCAAAGCCGAACAGGCTTCCGATTATTCCCGCCATTATGGAAATAAGCAGGCTAACGCCAATACCACCCGCAATCAGCTTCCAACGACTTTCTCTGATAAAAGTCTTGTGAAAGCTGTTGGAGACTTTACTCCAAAAGCTGACCCGGGTATTCTCACCGGAATCTCCGCCAGCACCAACAAGAGCACGGGTGATTATCCATTGACCGTAGGAGTGGTAGCTTTCAGTAAAATCAACACTTTGGCGGCGTTCCTCGGTAATAGCCAGACCGCCTCCGGCCAGATCATACTTGCCTGAAGTTATACCTGCCAGCATTCCGGCAATGTTGGACTCGGTGACTGTCAGTCCATATCCGTATTCCTGACAGAAACGGCTAAGCAAATCAAGCTCCAGTCCGGTCAGCTTGTCTCCGAGTATAAAGCTGATGGGTTCCATGTTGCCCTGAGCTGCGTAGCGAATAACTCCATGATCAGCTGATAGCTCAGATTCTGAAATCACTTCAGGATAGCTATCCTGTGCCTTAAACCACTGATCATATAATTTATCAAATAAACCGTTGTTTTTTGCCGACAGAATGTAAGAATTGAGCTGCACCAGCAGATCTCGCGAAAAATCAGCAGGCGCCGACATAAAGGCAACATGGTCCAAAGGCCCTTCCAGCTCAAAGGCTGCCAACTTTTCATTCTCGCGCAGAATAAAGGGAACGCGCGTAGCGACAGTCATAAAGCCATCAATCTTCCCCGCAGTCAGGGCGACAATCATGTCGGAGATGCCTTCAAAGTAAAGTATGCTTGTGTCGGGCAGATATTGCGCTGTGTAGGCGTCCTGTATGCTGCCTGTCCGTACACCCATTCTTGCCTGAGCTGAGTTCAGCTCCAGAGACGAGGAAAATTCAGGCTGGGGCTCTTTTTCCAAATCAGTTTCCTGCTCACTTATCCCTGCGGCAGAGGCAAGCGGAACTTGTGGACCGGCAGATAAGAGAACACACAGAAGCGTTAGCAGAGCCAGAGAAAGAAGCATATTAGAGGCAATTCTTTTCATAAGATCTGACCTCACTTACAAAGAAATAAAATCTGATATTTTTGTATAGATTATCTCTTGTTCCGCTTTTGTAAAATAGGCATGCCAGGACTCTTTTAATAAAACAATTTCGTGATCAGAGTTTAACAACAGTTTATCAAACATAGCCGAGCTTTTGAAAGACGCAGTTTCATCTGACTCGGAATGAATCAAAAGGGTCGGGACCCGGATCATTGGAAGATTTTGTTCTGTCTTTTTCATTAATTTGAAGGGTTGACAGAGAACCCGGAGCCAAAACGGCATGCTTAAAATATATGATTTGTTGATACTATGTGATTGTCGGTAGGCTTGGCTGATATCCGGCTCAACACTGTTAAAAAGCAGCTTAACTCTTTTTTTTATTGCCTCTGCTTGCAATAGGCTTAATTTCAGCGGTGATGAGATCAGCACAACGCCGCTGATCTCAAATTTCAAGGTCGCATTAACTGCCAGCAATCCGCCGAGTGAATGCCCAATTAAATATATCTTCTTATATGAAGAAAAGTGCTTCAATTGCTTATCAAGATATTCTTCCCAGGATCTGAGCCTCGTCCGGGCAAAGTCAAAGCCGGACTTACCGTGTCCGGGCAAAAGCAAAGAAACAACAGAAAAACCTTTTCCATAGGCTAAATCCATTAAACCGGAAAATTGTGCCGGTGACCCCATAAAACCATGGATGAAAATAACAATTCTATCGGAATCCTGCTGAATTTTTTCTATAGTCTTGAGTTTCATCGCTCAGGCCTTGTGCGAAGCATAATATGCTTCGCCTCTCTTTCGGCCATAGCTGCAGATTAGCTCGGAAGCTTTGTGTATATTCATGACAAAATATACCAACTTTCTTGTTTCAGCTGGCTATAGATTAACACAAGATAACTATTCTTTAAGAAGCACAAAATGTTACCAAAATTCTATTGACACACATCTTTTAAAATATAAACTGCTTGCGAGTTAGATACTGCTAACTCATCTCTACTAACTGAATCTTAAAGCTGCTAAGCAATATAGAACGGAGGAGCAAGACATGATGCCGCTCATAGTCGCCAGTATCGGTGAGGAAAATACAATCCGTAAGGTTGGAGGAAACACAGAAACCAAAAAACACTTAACAAATCTAGGTTTCGTCGTCGGTGGAAATGTCACAGTGGTTTCTTCAATCGCAGGCAACCTCATCGTCAATGTCAAAGAATCCCGCATCGCCCTCAATCGCGAGATGGCCGGGAAAATTATGATCTAAGGAGAAAAGTAAATGAAAACTCTGAGGCAATCTCAAATCGGTGAAACCGTAAAGATTGTTAAGGTCCATGGAGAGGGCGCAGTCAAGCGCCGCATCATGGACATGGGCATCACGAAAGGTACGGATGTATATATTCGTAAACTGGCACCGCTTGGTGATCCCATTGAGGTCACGGTTCGGGGATATGAGCTTTCGCTCCGCAAGGCGGATGCGGATATGATCGAGATTGAGTAATAAGCCGGGGGCATCCCCCCCTTTTTTTGAACCGATAGTTAGTCACTCCTAACTTAATGAGAGGAATATATGGCAGAAAAAATTAGAATTGCACTGGCCGGTAACCCTAACAGCGGCAAGACAACCTTATTCAACAGCTTAACGGGCTCCAACCAATTTGTCGGCAACTGGCCGGGAGTAACAGTCGAGAAAAAGGAAGGCAAATTAAAGAAACACGATGATGTCATTATCACAGACCTTCCCGGTATCTATTCCCTGTCTCCCTACACACTGGAAGAAGTAATAGCAAGAAACTATCTTGTTGTGGAGCGCCCTGATGCTATCCTGAACATCATAGACGGCACCAATCTGGAACGTAACCTCTACCTGACTACCCAGCTAACGGAGTTGGGCATCCCCGTGGTTATCGCCATCAATATGATGGATGTGGTCAGGAAAAACGGTGATAAGATAAACATTTCAGAACTATCCCGTGATTTGGGCTGCAGGATCGTGGAGATTTCAGCTCTGAGGGGCGAGGGCATTATGGAAGCTGCTGCAGCAGCCCTCGACGCTGCCCGGAATACAAAGACCGAACCGATGCACACCTTTTCCGGTGTCGTTGAACACGCTCTGGCACATATTGAAGAAGCCGCATTACACGATTTGCCGCCGGAGCAGCAGCGCTGGTACGCAATCAAAATTTTCGAACGTGACGACAAGGTACTGCAACAGTTAAAGCTGGAAGAATCTGTCATTACCCACATTGAGGCAGATATTCAGTCTGCTGAAAGGGAATTTGATGACGATGCAGAAAGTATCATCACGAATGAGCGATATAACTATATTGCTTCTCTGCTGCAGGACAGCTACAGGAAAAAGAACGCGGGCAAAATGTCAGTTTCGGATAAGATTGATAAAATTGTCACCAACCGCTGGCTGGGACTGCCTATTTTCGCGGTAGTCATGTTCCTTGTTTATTATATCTCCATGGTTACTGTAGGTCTGGCAGCCACGGACTGGGCCAACGATGCCCTGTTCGGCGATGGCTGGCACCTGTTGGGGATCGGCGGCGCCGCCTACGGTGAGGCGGCAGAGGAATACGGTGAAGCCTCTCTCATTGTCGAAGGATATGACACCTATGTTGAAGAAAATGGTTCAGCGCCTGCAGGAAACTTCCAGTATGCTGTGGAGGACGAAGAAACTCTGGCTGTAGAATACGAAACAGCAACGCTTGCCGATTACACTGCTGCCCTGGAAACACTGGAGCAATATGGTGAAGAACCTGACCCGGCTGCTTACGGTGTGTGGGTGCCCGGCATCCCCGTTCTCGTAGGCCAGGGCCTGGATGCGATCAACGCCGCTCCCTGGCTGGCTGGTCTGATCAATGACGGTATTGTAGCCGGCGTAGGTGCAGTGCTGGGTTTTCTGCCGCAAATGCTGGTACTTTTCCTGATGCTGGCCTTCCTGGAAGCCTGCGGTTATATGTCACGGATTGCCTTTATCCTTGACCGTGTCTTCCGTAAATTCGGTCTGTCCGGCAAAAGCTTTATCCCCATGCTGATCGGTACCGGCTGCAGCATTCCGGGGATCATGGCATCACGCACAATTGAGAACGAGCGTGACCGGCGCATGACCATTATTACCACATCTTTCATCCCCTGCTCCGCCAAAATACCCTTTATCGGCATGGTAGCAGGCGCCCTCTTCGGAGGCAGCGCCTGGGTAGCCACCTCTGCTTACTTTATTGGTATGGCCTCTGTCATTATCTCCGGCATTATTCTGAAGAAGACAAAAATGTTCTCCGGTGAACCTGCTCCTTTTGTGATGGAACTGCCGGCCTACCACTGGCCGACATTGAAAAATGTCCTTCTCTCCATGTGGGAGCGTGGCTGGTCCTTCATCAAGAAAGCCGGAACAATCATCCTGCTGTCAGCAATTGCGGTGTGGTTCACCTCTTACTTCGGCATCGTGGACGGAAGCTTCCGGATGCTGGAAGAAAGTGAAATCAGCCACTCCATCCTTGCGACTATCGGAGGGGCTATTGCCTGGATTTTCAAACCGCTCGGCTGGGGAAGCTGGGAAGCTGCAGTAGCCTCCATTACCGGGCTCATAGCCAAAGAAAACATCGGCGGCACCATGGGTATCCTGTACGGTGCCTCCGGCAATGTGTACACGACACTAAGTAATGTATTCACCGGTGTCACCGGCTACTCATTCCTGGTATTCAACCTGCTGTGTGCCCCCTGTTTCGCCGCAGTTGGCGCAATCAGGAGGGAGATGAACAACGCTAAATGGACCTGGTTTGCCATCGGCTACCAGACCGGATTCGCCTATGCTGTCGCCCTGATGATAAATCAGTTCGGCGGGCTTTTTACGGGCAATTTAAATATAGTCGGCCTTGTCTTCGCCATAGCGGTCCTGATCGGCATCATCTATATGCTGTTTAAGCCCTATAAAGAGACCAGCAAGCTGACAACAGTGGTTGATGTCAGCAGTTAATTGAACACGAAAGGAAGAAGCTCAAATGCTAGCCTGGATTACTGCAAATATCGGAACGATTATAGTCAGTGCTGTACTCATCGCAATTGTGGCCCTGGTCATTACCGTGATGGTCAGAGATAAGAAAAAGGGGAAATCACCCTGTGGCGGAAAGTGCAGTGGCTGCCCCTCAGCAAACGCCTGTCACAACCGCTGATGCGATAATAAAAGCACCCACTGCCTAAGACCTATTCATAGAAGAGATTAAGTTGTTACAGCTCCGGAGATCCGGAGCTGTTTCTTTATGTTGTTTACAAAACGAGATGTGATAGAGTTGTCGGCTCTAATGCTATTTGCATTTGTTGTAAACTATACTTCAGGTTTTCTCACATATAAACGTACTGAGTAAAATTGTCCGAGCGGTTTCAGTCCTAGGTTAAATCTATCATTGCCTTAGCGAGAAGCACGACTTCCTCCGCACACTGATCGGACAAGGGAGGTTATAATAATCGTTGCCATGATAACCAGCACGGTTAAAACTATGCCTGACAGCAGCCAGGTCTTTTTTCGATTCTGTTTTTCCGTCTTTGCTACAGATATTTCCCACATAAGGCCCGCTACAAGAGAAACAAGAAATATGCCACCCCAAACTACCCATCCAAAATAACTCATACCATACCGGGCACCTGTATAACCGTTTCCCAGGCACAAGCCAAGAAGCAATCCTAAGCCATTGGCAGCAAAGCTTACGATCGAGAGGCGGCGTTTACCAATAAATGCTGAAGTAATTGAGATTGCTGTGGCGATAAGCAAGGGAGCGTAGTGAAAGAGCCTGTTAAGCAAAAGACTGGGTTCTCCAAAGCTCCCGGATATAATCAAGCCAAGAATCATCAGACCGATATGGCAAATCGCAATGATTAATGCGATACGGCGATTCTCTTTTCTCATTCTCCGCAATTCCGCAGCCTTCTTTTCTGTTTCCATTTTGTATAGATAATAGGTCTGCTCCGCTGAGGATCGTATATTTTCATCCCTTTCATTATCCATCAGCATATCCACGCTTGTTCCCAGTATCTCTGCTAAGGCAAAGAGGTTAGTTGTGCTCGGAACAGATAAGTCCGTCTCCCATTTGGTAACGGCTTGTCGGCTGACACCGACCAGTTCAGCCAACTTTTTTTGGGACATGCCTGTCTTTTTTCGCTGATCCTTAATTCTATTGCCTAAAGACACTACAACCACCTCCCTTCGCTTTCATAATAGCCCCTTTAGACTTTCATACTAGCAACTATTAGGCAACTACCGGTTGCAGTCTGGCTTTTTTCATGTTTTGCAAATCAATTTACTTTTGTAAAGGAAGTCAGGATTAGTGGCCTTCCGGTCAACCGGGCGCTTTCAGTTTACTCAATTTGCGAAATAACATGGGTTTTGGCTTTCACTTAAAAGAAAGCTGGCTATTGGGGTTTCTTGGATATAGAAAAAGATCCGCCCCATCCGGAGCGGACCTTAGCCATTTGGTGCGGATAACAGGACTCGAACCTGCACGGTTTCCCACTGGAACCTAAATCCAGCGTGTCTGCCAATTCCACCATATCCGCAGGACTATTGTATTGTAGCGTTTTTATGCTATTCGTCAAGTTTGAGGACGCTCATGAAAGCTTCCTGAGGTATCTCTACACTGCCCACCTGACGCATACGCTTCTTGCCTTCTTTTTGTTTTTCCAGCAGTTTTTTCTTACGTGAAATATCGCCGCCGTAGCATTTGGCGGTAACATCCTTGCGATAGGCACGGACTGTTTCCCGGGCAATGATCTTGCCTCCTATGGCTGCCTGAATCGGAATTTCAAACTGGTGACGCGGGATATTTGCCTGAAGATTCTCCGCCATTTTGCGTCCACGCGCATAGGCATGGTCACGGTGAACAATAAAGGTCAGGGCATCAACAACTTCATTATTTATCAGGATATCAAGTTTAACCAGATCAGAAACCTGATAGTCTTTGAAGTCATAATCCAAAGATGCATAACCCTTGGAACGGGATTTCAAGGCATCGAAGAAATCATAAATAATCTCATTCAGCGGCAGGTCAAAATGCAGATTAACCCGCTTTTCGTCGAGATATTCCGTATTGACATAAATGCCTCTGCGTTCATGGCAGAGCGACATGATATTACCGATGTATTCGGTGGGAGTCATAATAGAGGCACGGACGATCGGTTCCTCTATACTCTCAATTTCTTCAACAGCCGGCATATTAGTCGGGTTATCCAGATTAATAGTTTCGCCGGAGATCAGCTTTAGCTTATATACAACGGAGGGGGCTGTGCTGATTAAATCCAGATCAAATTCACGCTCCAGGCGTTCCTGAATGATCTCATAGTGCAGCAGACCCAGAAATCCGCAACGAAAGCCGAAACCTAGTGCGGCTGAGGTTTCCGGTTCAAAGGACAAGGCGGCATCGTTCAGCTGCAATTTTTCCAGAGCGTCCCGCAAATCAGGATAGTCGCCGCCATCAACAGGATACATACCGCAATAAACCATCTGCTGTACAGGCTTATAACCCGGCAAAGCTTCTGAGGCCGGGTTCTCTGCTGTTGTAATCGTCTCCCCTACCGCCGTATCGCGCACATTCTTGATGCTGGCGATGACATAACCGACATCACCTGCACTTAAGCTGTCAACCGAGCTGTAACTGCCCGGCAGGAAGGTTCCCAGTTCAGTTACAGTGAACTTTTTTCCGCTGTGCATCATCTTGATTTCGTCACCGGTAAAAAGCTTGCCATCCTGAACATTGACATGCACAATTACGCCCTGATAAATATCGTACTCAGAATCAAAGACCAGAGCGCGCAAAGCTTTGCTGTCATCAGCTGCAGGAGGCGGTAACTTTACGGCAATAGCCTCAAGTACTTCCTCGATATTAATATTGTTTTTCGCCGAGATAAGCGGTGCGTCTGCAGCATCAATGCCCAGGACATCTTCGATTTCCTGTCGTACTTCCTCCGGGCGGGCGGTCTTGAGATCAATCTTATTGATAACCGGAAGTATTTCCAGATCAGCATCTATCGCCAGATAGGCATTAGCCAGTGTTTGTGCCTCTACGCCCTGCGAGGCATCAACAACCAAAATGGCGCCGTCACAGGCAGCCAGCGAACGTGAAACCTCATAGTTAAAGTCCACGTGACCCGGTGTATCGATCAGATTGTAGATGTACATTTCTCCGGACCTGGATTTATACAGCATACGTACTGCACGTGCTTTTATCGTGATGCCGCGCTCACGCTCCAGTTCCATATCATCCAGAACCTGCTCCTGCATCTCACGTGAAGTCAAGGCACCGGTATGCTCGATCAAACGATCGGCCAGTGTGGATTTGCCGTGGTCAATATGGGCAATAATGCTGAAGTTTCTAATATGCGAAGGTGGAATTTTTTCCATCTTATCCTCTCTTAAGTAAAATATCTGCAGGTATTTTTTACTATAGTTAATATATTATGGTTTGCCAAATCGGTCAAAGGGATAAAACCTGAACCAGACTCTGCCGATTAAATCAGCTTCTTTCACCGGACCGAATTTTCGGCTGTCATAGCTTTCCGTGCGGTTGTCTCCCAGAAGAAAATACTCATCCTCTGCTAAAGTTACTTCCAGAAAAGAATTAGCAGCAACATATGTTGCCACACTAGCGTCGAGATAGGGTTCAGCTAACTCCTCACCATTAAGATAAACCGCTCCCTCTGAAATTTTAATGGTCTCTCCCGGCAGACCGATTATTCTTTTTATGACAACCATAGTTTTGCCGTCGATCGTCTTTTTATCGGTTCTGGCTGTAACCAGCTCGGACCGGTCATAATCTCTCCATAAATGAGATATTTTATCAACAAAGAGCTCATCTTTCTCTGTCAGAGTAGGTTCCATAGATATACCTGAAACAGTATTTCGCTGCAGAACAAAGCGGGTAAAAAGAAGCGCCAAAACAACACAGATTGCCAGAGTCAGAACAAAGCTTAAAGCGCTCCTCAAGCGCGATACCGGTTTCCGGTCTTTTTTAGTTCTGATCTCAAGACTGTCATCCAGGCCTAAGCTCTTTTTCAGTGCATGGTCCAGCTTGCGCTCCTGTTCACCAAAAGCTTCACGTAGAGTATCAACAGCCTCTTCATCCCGTAAAACCGGGGAGGAACTCATATTCTGAGATTGAGCCTGCAGTTTCGGTGGACGAATCCTGTGTTGACTATTGATCTCACTGAGATCAGCCTCTGTATTACTCGGCTCTTTGTTCTCCATTGCTTGCATCAAGATCAGCTTTCTACAATTTTAATACCCAATTCCGCTAATTGTTCTTCCGAAACAGCTGACGGAGCTTTTGTCATCAGGCAGCTGGAGTTTTGCACTTTGGGGAAAGCAATAACTTCACGAATGTTGTCTTCACCTAACATAAGCATCACCAGGCGATCCAGCCCATAGGCGAGTCCGCCGTGCGGGGGCACTCCGTATTGAAAAGCATCCAGCAGGAAACCAAAACGGTGCTGATATTCTTCTTCACTGAAACCCAGTAAGCTAAAGATCTTTTTTTGCAAGTCCTGTTCGTGGATACGAATGCTGCCGCCACCCAGTTCCGTGCCGTTCAGGACAATGTCATAAGTACGCGAGCGAACTGCCGCAGGATCTGTATCCAGGAGCTTTAGATCTGCTTCCAGCGGTGCTGTGAAAGGATGATGCTTGGAAACGTAACGTTGTTCCTCTTCATCCCATTCAAACAAGGGGAATTCAGTAATCCAGCAAAAGCGATAGGCTTCCTGATCAATCATGTTACGGCGCCTGGCCACCTCATTACGCAAGGTTCCCAGACTCTCAAGACAAGCATTAGGGTCGGAGTCCGAAACGAAAAGCAATTGAGCTGTATCGTCTTCATCGGCACGACGCAGGCAGCTTCTCATGAAGTCTGCATCAATGTACTTCCTGATGGAACCTTTAAGCTCACCATCGACGAGTGAAGCCCAAGCCATTCCTTTGGCTGCTGTGTTGCTTTGCAGGTAAGTATTGAGATCATCCAGTTCACGGCGGCTCATGTCGTTGCCTCCCGGCACAGCGATATAGCCTACCATACCGCCCTCCTCAAGAACTGATGTGAAAACTTTAAATTCCGTTCCGGCAGCTAAATCACTGGCATCCCGGATCTCCATGCCAAAGCGCAGGTCGGGCTTATCGGAGCCGAAACGAGACATGGCTTCATGCCAGCACATTCGTTCCAGCGGCAATTCCAGATTATAACCATGATACTCTTTCATCAGATAAGCCAGGAAGCGCTCATTCACATCCATTATATCGTCTTCACCGATGAAGCTCATCTCTATATCAATCTGCGTAAATTCCGGCTGTCTGTCGGCACGCAAGTCTTCGTCCCGGTAACAGCGGGCTATCTGCATGTATTTGTCATAACCACTCAGCATCAGCAGCTGCTTGAAAATCTGCGGAGACTGCGGTAAGGCAAAAAACTTGCCCGGATAAACGCGTGACGGCACCAGATAGTCACGTGCACCTTCCGGTGTACTCTTGATCAGGGTTGGAGTCTCAATGTCAAGGAAGCCCTGACTGTCAAAGAAGTCACGTACTATCTTCGTAATACGATGGCGGGCCATAAGCTTACGCTGCATGTCCGGCCGGCGTAAGTCGAGATAACGATTTTCCAGACGCAGCGATTCTTTGACATCGATATTCTCTTCAATGTAAAAAGGCGGGGTCTTGGCTTTAGAGAAAATGCGCAGCTCAGAGGCATGCAATTCGAAAGCACCCGTCTTCATGTCCGGGTTTTCATCCTGACGGCGTCGCAAAACACCACGGCAGGCAAGAACAAATTCCCCTCTGACAGCAGCTGCTTTCTCTCTGGCCTCAGCCGGAGAATCATCGTCAACAACTATCTGCACTTCACCTGAAATATCGCGCAAAGTAATAAAGATCAAACCACCTAAGTCTCGCTGTTTATGGCACCATCCCATCAGGGTCAGTTCTTGCCCCAACTGTGTTTCATTGACTTCGCCACAGCGGGAGTCCCGCCGCCAGTTTCCCATTGATTCACTCACAATAATTCTCCCTATATACAAATACTGTTTAAGTAATTTTACTATTTAACGACACTAGTGTGCATTACTTTATTGTTTTTTTCTTGCTTTCAATAAATATTCCGCCAAATAATCTGCTGGCACAGTCTCCTCTGCCCCATCTGACAGACGTTTAACCAAAAACTGTTTAGCCGCCAGCTCTTCTGCCCCGTAAACCACCAGATATTCGGCGTTACTGCGGTCAGCCTGCTTCATCTGGGCCTTCATGGAGCGTTCCATTACATCTGTCTGCACAATCAAAGCTGACCGGATCAATTTTTGAGCCAGAGCCAGAGCGGAAACAGCTGTGTCAGGGAAAGAAATGATAAAGAGATCCGCCGGTGCAGCTGCAGGCAGTTTGATTCCCTGAGCTTCCACTTCCAAAAGCAGACGCTCAATTCCCATGGCGAAACCAACCGCCGGAGTAGCTTTGCCTCCCAAAATTTCCATCAGGCCATCGTAGCGGCCGCCGCCGCAAATTGATCCCTGCGTACCGACATGTGTTGAGACATATTCAAATACAGTACGGGAGTAATAGTCTAGTCCGCGCACCATGCTGCGATTTACATGGTATGAAATAGCCAGTTCTTCCAGAGCCCGTTTTACTTTGGCAAAATGTTCTTCACAGTCGGCGCAGAGATAGTCCAGCTGTGAAGGAGCATTGGCAATGAAAGGCTGGCAGCTATCCACTTTACAATCCAGGATACGCAAAGGGTTTATTTGGAAACGATCCCTGCAGTCAGGACACATTTTGTCCAGATCTGGTTTAAAATGCGCACGTAATGCATTCAAAAAATCCGGGCGGCACTGAGGGCAGCCGATACTGCCCAATTCCAGCTGCCGCTCTGCTAAGCCCAACTCAGTGAAAAAGGTATCCAGAATAGCGATTACCTCTGCATCGGCATAGGCACTGGAGCTGCCAATAATCTCACAACCGAGCTGCCAGAATTCGCGATAGCGCCCTTTCTGCATTTTTTCATAACGGAAAAAAGACATATCATAATAAAGCTTAATCGGTGACGGCAAAGAAGCCATACCGTTTTCAATGTAAGCCCGGGCAATGCCTGCAGTGCCCTCAGGTCTCAGAGTCATGCTGCGGCCCGCTTTATCTTCAAAAGTATACATTTCCTTACGCACAATATCAGTCGAACCACCAACACCGCGGGCAAACAATTCGGTCTGCTCAAAGGTCGGTATTCTTATCTCTTTATAGCCATAGCGTTCACAGACTGAGGCGAATAATTTTTCCACTGCCTGCCAGCGAGACATCTCATCCGGCAAAATATCTTTAGTTCCCTTTGGTGCTGCAATATTCATCTGTCTGATCCTTCCCTGATAATTGTGTCTTTTCATCGCAATATTCTACCACAAGCAGCCTTGCCAATTATCTTTGTCTGTCACGGATCTCATATCATCATGTATAATGTAAAGAAATTTGTTGCTAAATTGTTCCTAAAATCAGACTTTGCTTACAGGTCGGCAGTCAAAAATATAAAGGCAGGTTATCTATGCATCTTCCCGAGTCTTTGGAAAATTATCTGGAAAATATTTTCATCCTCAGTCGTCACCAGCCGGTTGTTAAAGCGGTTGACCTGGCCAGAGCGATGGGGTTTTCAAAACCCAGCGTCAGTCGTGCAGTACACATTCTGGAAGATGATGGTTATATCACAATCGGCGAAAATGGAAATCTCATACTGACAGAGACAGGCCATGAAATCGCCAGCAAGGTCTACGAGCGCCATCTCTTTCTGACTGAACTCTTCAAGGCAATGGGAGTCGACCCGCAAACTGCTGAGCAGGATGCCTGCGAGGTGGAACATGCGATCTCAGCCTCAACTTTCAATTTGTTAAAAGAGCATATCAGCAATATCGTCGGGAATCTTTCGGAGGAAGCTAATACACTCAAGCTCACACCTGAAGATTTGGGGAATATTGAAGACAAAATCAATGCCCCCCCTGCAGCGGACAGCCACAACTAAGGTCCGGTTCTGTCAATCACTGCCCCGGAAACTGACAGTTTGCTGAACAATAAAAGAGACGACAGCGGCCCTGACTGCTGTCGTCTCTTCTTGTGGTGGGTGATATGGGACTTGAACCTATGACCTCCTGCATGTCACGCAGGCACTCTAACCAGCTGAGCTAATCACCCGTATCAGCTTTGACATCATAACTAAGACTTGAAATTATGTCAACTTGTTTTCTTCCCCGTTTTCAATCCTGGTATTATTCGGAGCGTAGACAATCTCACTTTTGCTTTCAGCACTGGTCTCTGTCCTTCTCGCTGCCCTGAGGACCAGCTTCTTGATCTGCCAGCGCCAGTAATAGTAGAACCAGCGGTCACGACGTTTAAGCATAGTTACATCCACCGGGAAAAAATATCGCGCCCCATCCAGATCGATCAGGACCGGATAGAGACTGCCGTGTTCCATTGTTCCCAAAAAATTAACAACACCGGCACCTGCAGAGCTGATTTCGTCAAAATTTTCCATATCAGTAAGAAAAATCAGAAGATTCTGTTCTGAAGCAGCTGTTCCCCAATAGTGATCAATCCAACGTTCTGCCTGCTTCAATTTTTGATCCACTATCAGTACATTCAGCATTGGATGGTAGCAAACGAAACTGCGCTTATAATAATGTCGTCCCCGCCAGGGGCTGGCAATAAAACGTTCGCGTTCGAAAATAAAATCAAAATGCTCACTGTGGACTAAATTATAATGCTTAGCTGCAAAAAAGCTTTTAATTTCATTAAGAGCTTCCGGCCATCTTTTCTGCAAATGCCGGTACTTCTGCGGAAGCCTGAATCTGCGCAGTTTGGACAAGCGGCGCAAGCTCTCGGGGCTGCCGGGGTCATAACGCTCGAGCGCATGATTGCTAAAAACCTGACGCAAAAAGACCAGGAACATAATGGCAAATATTCCCAGAGCGATATAAAAGATATTGCGCAGGAAGTTGATGCCGCTCAATTCCGGCCTGGCTGCTAATTCGCTGCTAATAAGATAAAGAAATACAGCAAAAATAAGCAAAATGATCAGCTGTGATACAAGCTCCTTAATTGACCCTTTTCGCCTCATTAGGTCTCCCCCTGAGTAATATCAGGCAAGCTGCTGACCATCCGCCCGTCAGAAGTTATGCGAACCGGACCTCTAGCTCAATTTCGCTGACATGACTGATGGTTGCGTAAACAGAGCAGTATTTCGCTGCCAGGCTCGTCGCACGTTTGAAACGTTCTCTTTGCTCTGCGGCAGAACCGGAGATCGTCATAGCTATTTTCACATACTCCAGAGTACTGGGAGTTTCCTCGCGCTTAACTCCGTCAGCTGTCATTTCACAGCTATCAAATTCAAGTTTCATTTTTTTCACAATATCTAGAAACGTAGCATAAAGACAGGATAGCAGGGCTCCCAGAAGTAGGTTGTACGGCTTCAACTGACCTTTTTTTCCGCCTATAGATACTGTTCCGTTTTCAGCTGTCAGGACACCGTCAAACTCATTGCCGAATTCCAGTTTAACGTGCTCTTTCTCTTTCATCTTCTCCTCTTTCTAGCGTCCTTGCAGGATCAGAGTTGCCTCCATCTCCTTACCTTCTCTTTCAAATTTCACGGTCATGGAATCACCAACGTCAAGCGTATTCTTTATATCGTTCAACTCACCTGTATTTGCTACAGGCTGACCTTCGGCCTCAAAAATAACATCACCGGACTGTAGGCCTGCCAAAGCAGCAGCACTTCTATTTTCTACAGAAACAATCAGCACTCCCGGATAACGCAAATCATTCTCCTGCGCATCAAATTCTTCCAGTGCGATTACATTAATGCCCAGCATCGGCCATTCGTGCTTGCCGGTCCTGATTAAACTTTCAATAATCGGTCTGGCTGCATTTGAAGGGATGGCGAAACTTATGCCCTGAATGGTTGGTTGACCGGATCCGTCATCTAAAATCTTCAGCTGGTTGATCCCGATTACTTCACCGTAAGCGTTAAAGAGAGGACCTCCGGAATTTCCCGGATTCAAGGCGGCATCCGTTTGGATCAGCCGCAAGGGCGTGCTGGAAGTCAATTCACGTTTCACTGCAGAAATTATGCCCTGAGTAACCGTTCCGCGTAGTTGGCCCGTCGGGTTGCCTATGGCCACAGCCAGCTCACCCACCTGAACCAGGTCAGAATCTCCAAAAGATACCGTAGGGAAGGCCTCTCCATTTCCCTCTATTTTCAAAACAGCAATATCTGCATACTCATCACTGCCGACAACAGTAGCTTCATAGCGCGAGTTATTTTCCAGATAAACATAAACAGCAGTATGGTCTTCAATGACGTGGGCATTGGTTACGACATAGCCATCTTCAGTAATGATAAAACCTGAACCTGAGACGGTACTCTGCTGCACGACGCCGAAGCCTCCCTGAGTCACAATATTTGTGTAAATGGCCACGGTTGCAGGACTATTTTTCTCTGACAGCTCAGGAATAGTTAGGAGTTCCTTGCCCTCTTGCGGCAAAGGAGGAGCAAACTCTGCCAGTGAAAAATTAGGATTCACAGCATCATTTTCAGCTTGTGCAGGTTTTTCAGTTTCTAAAGGAGGCGAATCTTCGCTGTCAGTCCCGCCAGTAGGCTCTGTTTGTTGAATTGCCGGCGATGTCTGACTTGGATTGCCATCCCCGTTTGAGTTGCCGTCACGATAGCTGTTATTAACAAACCTATACAGGAGAAAGTTCAGACCTGTGAAAAGGATAGCAACTACTAAGACAGTAGCGATAATAGCAAAAACAGCGGGTCCACGTTTTTGGGGCGGTTGCTGATTGTAATAATTACTGCTGTAAGGATCATAGGAGGATTTATTCGAAGATCCCGAATCATAGTTTGGTGTTTGATTGTTCATTAAGCTCTTACCTCCGAGATAAAACTAATACTTACTACTAACCAGAAATATTACATCACCATTGTGACAAAAGTTTGGATTATTTTCGGCAAAAATCCTATGGGAAAATTACTGAGCGGGATCATCACTATCCCTGTCATTCTCCGGGGGCAGCTGCAAATTAATGCGGGTATGCGTGAGGCTATCCTGCTTTTCTGTTGGACTTTGGCGGATACCGGGAGTTCTCCTTTTCCGTTTTTTTCCGTCCATGATCGGTTGGAACACAAATTGCTTATAGCTGAAGTCCAGCAGATACTGTATTCCCTTCATCAGGCCCAGGGAAAGCAAGGGCACAGCCAGAAGGAAAATAACGATGAGGAGCATCTCCAGTACAACCCACAGACCGCCGGCAACAATTCCCAAAATCATGCCGAACAGGCTGCCTGCAAACTCGAAAAATCCTATCGTTGCCGATACATGATTATCCATCCGCTCTAAAATAAGAACGGATGCATCGTCCATTTGCTCCGGTACCAGCGGCAGCAAGAAATGCAGCAGGAGATAAAGGAGAAGAAGATACTTGAAAATATAGAGTATTAGCAATAATGGTCTGATAGCCAGGGGCAGGCGGTAATAGAAGCTGGACAAGAGAGGGGTCAAAAGAACAAGAATAATCAGAATAATTAAGGATGCCGGATAGGCAACAAAAATGAAGGCTTCTGTCCAGTACGGGCGTACATATGACAAAACAAAAAACAAGAGCATTAGGAGCGACAGAATTATGTGAGAGCCCAAATGTCTTCTTCTTTTATATTCTGTATCACTCCAGATCGGACCTATTAGAGCACCTTCTAAATAATCCATCTCATCACCAGAACAAGGTAAGATCACTTGTCTCTTCAATCAGGGCCATGAATTTTCTCAAAAATTCATCACCGGGATCATTGCCTTCATAGCTATTGACCCGGTCTTTTCCCCGGATAGTTATTTTCCAATAAAAAGGACAGGTCTCCGATACCTGATTCTCAACCTCATCTTGTCTGAGCATTGGTTGATAAGGCACTCTTTTCAGGATTTCACGTGCCTTGGCAGTTTTTTCCTCATTAAGAGACCGCACATAATTTTTATTCCATTGATTGCTGTCCTGCCAATAGAAGATTCGCTGATCCAGATTGATAAAAGCATGAACAAAACCATGCCGAAAAATTGAGTACTTGCACTCAATAATCTCGGGATCCTGAATAATATGTGATGCGTTTGTCTTACTTTCTTCGCTCATACTGTTCAGCCCTCAGTTCATAACTCAAATTAGCCAGCTTAGTTCATATGACAGAATCCCAAGCTGCTTTAGAAAATTAGAATTATTATAGCACGTCAGGATATCCGGTGTTACTCTTGCGATTCAATTATTTTATCAGCTAAGGCACGCAAACGTCTCATACGGTGACTTACGCCCGACTTGCCAATTGGCGGTGTCATTAATTCGCCTAAGTCGGCCAAACTGAGCTCAGGATTCTCCAGGCGGAGTCGTGCTGTCTCCGCCAGTTGCCTGGGTATGGATTCCAGTCCAAGACTCTGCTCAATAATATCTATACTCTCCATTTGCCGACCGACCGCCCTGGTCATCCGTTCAATATTGGCTTCATCAAAATTCACTTGCCTCTGAACTGTTCCCAGCAACTCTATTTCCGAACGAACTTCCTCAAAACGCAGCAATGACAAATGTGCTCCTGACAAACGCAGGAAATCAGCAATATCATCGCCGCTGGAAAGATAGACGCCTTTGCGCTTATTACTGACTGTCTGCCGGAAGGGAAGTTCCATCGCCAGCAGGATGTCGCAGAGCTCTTCATTCCGCGCTGCTGCTAGAGGACTGATCTCCAGATGATAAATCCGTTTTGACGGATCCGACATAAAGCCTGCCGCCAGAAACAGCGGAGCTAATATATTGCACCAGTACGCCGGAGGCCGGGTTTTTACAAAAGCATAAAAATCATAGTTGATTACTTCCCACTCGCGTCCGTTGAGATCCAGCTCTATTTGCTGGTCCCGCTTACCCTTGCTGACAATCATGGCTTGTCCTGACAGCTGCCTGACCAGGTCTGAAATTAAGTCAGCCGTTGCCATACGCGATACCCGCAGAACAAAGGGCTGTCCGGCCTGGGGCTTCAGCGAGACCAGGGAAAAAGACGACAATGCTGCCAGGGCAGTGTCTTCACTCCACGCTTTACCAGTCAGTTTAGCTAACAGTTCATCTCTTACTTTGCTTGAAAAACTCATAATTTCATCCTGAGGATTACACGTCATTACAACATTAGCGAGCTACCGCTATCTTTTAGGTCACGCTCAATATCCCGGTGATCGATAACAACACGACTCAGATCACCGGACAAGATACCTGCCAGACGCTCTGCCAGATGCACACTCCTATGTCGGCCGCCGGTACAGCCTACCCCGATGTGCAAACGTGCTTTTCCTTCTCTGATATATAAAGGCAGGGCAAATTCATAAAATTTTTTCTGCAAGTTGAGGAATTCTTCTGTCTCGGGCATATGATCAATATAGTCCTTAACTGGCTGATCCAGGCCTGATAAATATCTCAATTCATCAATATAGAAAGGATTCGGCAGAAAGCGAACGTCCACTACGTTGTCACAGTCGGCAGGAATACCGTATTTGAATCCGAATGACTGCAGAAATATTGTTATACGGGCAGCCGTATCTGTTTTATCCATGAAGATCCGGAAAAGTGATTCCCGCAGTTCGGCCAGACTAAGTACAGAAGTGTCGATTATTTCCGTGGCCAGTTTCCGAACCGGCACCATTAATTTTTGCTCCAGACGGATAGCTTCAACCAGACTTCTGCCGGCAGACAAGGGATGATCCCGCCGGCTTTGCTTATAGCGGCTGATCAGGCTTTTCTCCGATGCCTCAAGATACAGTACATTTACATCCAGATCTTTCTGTTTCATGTCTTCCAGTGCAGGAACGAGTTTTTCAATCAGGTGCGGATTGCGCATGTCCATCACCAGTACAAGTTTAGCGCTGCCGGTAGTATCATCCATCTGTTCGCGGTCAGCTAAAACATTAAAAATATCCGTGCTTAATTGTGGCGGCAGATTGTCTATGACGAAATAGCCCATATCTTCGAAATAGTGAGCAGCTGAGCTTTTGCCACTGCCGGATAAGCCTGTAATAATTACAATTTCCATTTTGTCCTTACCTGATCTAATCTCTTCCTCTTTGCTTAATCCGAGTCTCTTTCAGGCAGTTCTTCCTGCCAGTCGCCAATGAACTTAACCTCAGGATAGAGCATTACATTAAAGCTTTCGTAAACTTTATTCTGCACAATACGAAAAACTTCCAGCACTTCAGATGCAGTAGCTTTGCCGTCCTGTATGATAAAACCCGCATGTTTGCCGGAGACTCCGGCATGACCATGCCAAAAGCCCTTGAGACCGGAATCTGAGATCAGCTTGCCGGCGAAGTGACCGGGAGGACGTTTGAAGGCACTGCCGCCTGATGGAAAATTGAGTGGCTGAGACTTATAACGGCGCAGGGCTATGTCGGCCATTTCATCATAGATATCCTTAGCCGGAGCCGGTTGAAGTTTAAAAGTCGTATTAATCACAAAGTTATCTTTATGATCATTGAAAAAGCTGCCCCGATAGGTGAAATTATGTTCAGCTGCTTCCAGTGTTCGGACTTCTCCCCCGGCATCCAGATATTGACTGCGCAGAACAACATCTGCCATCTTTCCTGTATAAGCTCCTGCATTCATTACTACAGCACCGCCAACTGAGCCCGGAATACCGCTGGAAAAAGCCAGACCAGCTAAGCCTGCTGCCGCTCCTTTCGCGGCAATATCTGAAAGTCCGGCCCCGGCCGAAGCAGTCAGTTCATTATCTAAAATATGTATCCCGGCCATATCAGGAGAAAGCTGGCAGACAATACCGCGGATTCCAAGGTCAGAAATCAAAACATTACTCGCACGACCCAGAACAGTCAGCATCCAGTTTTCCTGACGAATCAACTGAATTGCAGCTACAAAAGCTGCTTCAGTCTGCGGTCTAAGATATATATCTGCAGGTCCGCCCACTTTAAAATTGCTGAAAGGAGCCAGGGGCATATCTTCAGCCAGCATTAGATCTTTAATCTTGTTGAGCTTGTGCAAAGCTCCTTTTTTATCAAACATCGTTAACTGCTCATTCCTTTAATCCGGATCCCCTGCTCTTCTCTTTTCCTGTTTGCCGGAATTAAAGACCCGAGCTGTTAAGGCATCCGTCGCATTATAGCCCATCATCTTTTGACGGTGATTAATTGCGGCCACCTCTACTATAATCGCTAAGTTACGGCCGGGTCGAATTGGAATAGTAAGAGAAGGTATGTCGATACCCAGAAGTGAAGTAGTCTCGTCTTCATTACCCAGACGGCTGTAAAATTTACCTTCCTGCCATAATTCAAGATTAATAATTACATTGATATTTTCCTGCTGTTTGACAGAAGAGACACCGTAGAGTTCTTTTACATCGACAATGCCAAGCCCCCTGATTTCCAGCAGATGTCTGATTATTTCCGGTGCGCGTCCCACCAAAGTCGTATCTGAAACCCGGCGCACTTCCACCAGGTCATCAGCAATCAGACGATGCCCTCTTTTAACTAATTCCAATGCTGTTTCCGATTTGCCGACTCCGCTGTCACCGGTGATGAGAACTCCTTCGCCAAAGACTTCTACCAGAACGCCATGAATCGAGGTACGGGGTGCAAGCTCTACATTGAGATACTTAACCAGCGATGCGTAAAAAGTAGATGTTGTATCGTTTGTCTGGATTAAAGGCACATCATATTTCTCAGAGGTGTATAGCATGGCATGGGACGCTTCGTGATGGCGGCTTAAGATGAGACAGGGAATTCCGGTTGCCATGAGATGGCTAAGCCGGTCAATCTGCTCTTCTTCCGGCAAGGAATTCAAGTAGGAGACTTCCATATTCCCGATTATCTGTATGCGGTCCGGTCCAAAATGCTTGAAATATCCTGATAGCTGTAAGCCGGGACGCGTCACATCCGCGACCGAGATCATAATTTCATCCATTTTTTTATTGGAAGCTATTACTTTCATATCGAAATCATCGATGATGTCCTGTAGTGATACCATACCTGTATTTTGCAAGTCGCTAGGCTCCTTTATATCTAAATTTTCCTTAGTCCTTTTTTACAGGGACCGGAGTACTATAGAGAGAATCGGCAAAGAACTTATACTCTTCCGCGGTAGCTTCTTCTTCAAAAGTAAATTCCAAACGTACGTAATGCTGGGTGTCGGGAGCTGTTTCAAAAGTGGATGTGTATGTAAGAAAGGTATCTTTCTCATCCCGGTCAAGAGCTAATAAGAGTGCAGCTGCCAGCTGTCCCTGCCACTTATCAGAAACTGCATCAATACTAAAGAGGTCACCTCGGGTCTTATAAGCAAATTCTCTCAGTGTGTTTTCGCTGTGTCTGTCTGACATTTCTGCTATTGCGTCACTCTCCTTTTCTCTGAGATATATTATGTATACAGGAATTCGCTCCGCAGCAGCCAGCTTCAAAACTTCTTCCAGAGATCTGTCATTATTTTTATACCTGCCATCAGTAACAATGACAACCGTTCCCTGGCCTGATTTAGCTGTCAGCTCTATAGCTTCATATATAGCATCGTGCAAAAGCAGCCGGCTCCCGTTTGCCTGTCCGGCATTACTGATAGCTTCTCGGGCAGAAAAGTAATAGGGTGTCATTTCAGACTGAAGCAGGACCTGTGAACCATAGCTTAGGAGGGAAAGCTGGTCCCAGCAGCTCGACGAATCGGTTTTGGACTCTGTTTTTTCGGACTCGGAATCTGTCTTTTCTTCAGTAGTATCTTTATCCGGCAAATCATGATTGAGTTTCATTGCATCTAAAAAATCGAAGAGCGGAGCCTTGATGGATCCGCCTGTTCCAAAGCTTTGACCGAAATTGACCACCAAAGAGATATTAGAGTTTTCTTTTTTGTAAAGGCTGACCTGTTCCTGCCAGTCGTCAACATTGTTTAAGCGTTCAAAAATCCGTAAATTAAGCTGGCTGAATTCAAACAAAGCTTCACCTTCGTCATTTTTATCTATATCTACACCATAATAGAGCCTAATTAAGGGATGGTTAGCAGGATCCGGAAAGATATCAAGATGGACTGCTGCTGCTGGCTCAGTTTTCGAACTAAGCTCAGACGACTGATAAGAAGTCTCGGCAGAACTGTCCTTCCTTGTTTCCATGCTGCCACTGGCGTCACTAAAAACGGTTTCCGTTTCCAAATCAGTGTTGACAACAACACGTATTGAGTATGATGTGGTTGACCCGGTGAGAGTAGCACTGGTGGCAGCCCCTGCTGTTTTGCCGGATTGTGTTGCGGGCGATACTTCTGTTCTGTCTGTTGCTTCATTTAAACTACTGTCCGATGAGCTTCTGGGGCGAATAGTAAAAGCTGGTGTTGGCTCCGTTTTGAAACTCGGCAGGAGCAGAGGCGCCTCGCGCTCGGACTCCTCATGGAAGATGCCGGAAGAGTTCTTTTTATCTTTTGTTAATCTGCGGTAAATCATGAAGGCAAAAAACAGAAGTAAGAGCACTATAATTACAGAGATGATGATAGCTGTTTTATTTCCTGCAGCGGGTGCTCCCTCTGCATAAGCATCATTATCAAACTCGTTAGCTGCGGCTCCCGGATCAGTTGCAAGCCCAGATGAGTCCTCAAACTGCTTAGCGCAGAAGCGACATGAAGTATTGCCGGTTTCGTTTTCTTGTCCGCAATCAGGGCATCTCATAAGCTTAAACATGCACTTTCTGTGTAAAACTACTTGCTTTAAAATGTAATTATAACATTATCACTGATCAACTGACTATCCGGTCATATTTGTCGTCAGGCGCCACAGCTTTATCTTCTCAAACTTTGACCGGAGGACCGGCTGTATTTTCTTCGGATTATTCTGCTATACTCAAAAAATAGAAGAGGAGACATTATGCGAAAAACAAAAATTATCTGCACGATTGGACCGGCATCCTCAAGTCCGGAAACATTGAAACAATTAGCTTGGGCAGGTATGGATGTGGCACGTCTGAATCGATCGCACGGCACTCAGGCTGAGCACGCAGAAATAATAGATTCGCTTAAAGAGCTGCGTAAGGAGAGCGGCCTGCCGATTGCAATCCTGCTGGATTTGAAAGGGCCTGAAATCCGTACCGGCAGCTTTGTCAATTCTAAGGTTTTTTTACAAGCCGGTCAGGATTTCTATATTCACTCTGAGCAGCTTGTGGGTGACCAAAGGCAGATGAGCGTCAGCTACAAAGACTTTTTCCGGGCAGTAAAGCCAGGAACTCCTATTCTCATCGATGACGGTTTGATCGAGCTGCTCGTAGTCGGTACTGAGGACAGACTGGTACATACTAGAGTAGTAGTCGGGGGTGAGCTTTCGGATTTTAAAGGAGTAAACCTGCCCAACACTCCTACGCCTCTTCCCGCTCTGGATGAAAAAGATTTGTGTGATATTCGTTTTGCTGTACAAAAGGAAGTCGACTATATCGCTGTTTCCTTTGCCCGCAATGCTGATGACATTCTGCAGGCCCGGAAAGCTCTGGATAAAGAAGGCGGACAGTCAATCAAAATCATCGCCAAAATTGAAAACCAGCAAGGGATCGATAATAGCGATGAGATTATTGAAGCTGCAGACGGGCTGATGGTGGCCCGTGGTGACCTGGGTGTGGAAATTCCGCCTGAATCTGTGCCTCTGGTGCAGAAGAGGCTGATTAAGCAATGTTATCAGAGCGGAAAGCCTTCTATCATTGCCACCCAGATGCTGGATTCGATGATTAAGAACCCGAGACCAACGCGAGCCGAAGTGTCAGACGTCGCCAATGCCATATTCGATGGTACCAGTTGTCTGATGCTGTCAGGAGAAACCGCTGTCGGCAAGTATCCGGTCAGGTCTGTGGAAACAATGGCCCGCTTCACTGAGGGTGTAGAAAACGAAATTGACTATTGGGAAGATTCCGGCTTTGAGCTGATTTACCAATGTAATAACGTGCCCGATGCCATCAGCCACGCAGCAGCCTCAACAGCTGATGATTTAGATGCCGCTGCTATAGTCGTGATGACCTACAGCGGAAATACCGCCCGCTTAATTTCCCGCTTCCGCCCTGACTGCCCCATTCTTGCCATGACTGTAAGTGAAACTTCGCAACAGCAATTGAATATGAACTGGGGCGTAAAAGCTTATCTGGTAGCAGTTGCTTCCTCAACTGATGAAGTTTTCCGTCAGGCTGTCGAGGTAGCCAAACTGTCTTCTCTAGTTAAGTCTGGCGACACTATAGTGCTCGCCGGAGGTTCAACCAGTGGCCGCAGCGGCACAACTAACACGATCAGAGTTGAAATCGTGAAATAAAGCGCAGTACATAGCTACAATCTGTAGCTATGACATCATAACGTCATTTGGTCATGTTGCTACTTTTGCTGCGCTGAGAGCTTAAAACTTTATCTGATAATTCATCGCCGTGTTGACGAAATCTGTCATTACCGTATTATTATGAAAGTATGCTTACATTTCGTGATCTTAAATCTTTTGTGACAGTAATCGACAGTGGCAGCTTTTCTCAGGCAGCTCAAGAGCTGGCTTTGTCTCAACCTACAGTAAGCGCCCATATTAATGCTCTGGAAAAGGAATTATCATTACAGTTAGTCACACGTTCCACTAAAGCCTCTGCTGCTACAGAGGCGGGCAAGCTTCTTTATACTTATGCCCGGCAGATCCTTGCGCTCCTGGATGAGGCTGAAAGCGATTTGCGGACCTATTCTCTAAAGAATGACAACACCTTGCGGATAGCTGTTTCCACTATACCTGCTCTTTACTTTCTTCCCGACTCATTGCCTCAATTGCAGGAGACTTTCCCCGATCTGTCCTACAATATCATCGAAACGGACAGCACCGGTGCAGCTGCCGCTGTTTACGAACACCGTGCAGATCTGGCCATTGTAGGAACAAAGCTGGAATATGAAGGTTTGCTTTTCACGAAGATAGCCGAAGAATCTCTGCTCCTCATAGCTCCGCCCCAGGAACCATATCTCAGTGCTGTCGCGAATGTTAATCGCAATAATTTGGCAAACTGGCCCTTTATCAGGCGCGAAGAAGGCTCAGGTACCTGGCTGGAATCCTACAATTTTTTCAGATCTTACCAGATCAAGCCGGAAGAGCTTAACACTGTTGCGAAAGTAAACGGAACCAGCATGGCCTTGAATAGCGTAAAAGGCGGGCTTGGCTATACTTTACTGTCAGAGCAGGCAGCCAGACCCTACATCGAAAGAGGTGAAATTATTGATCTTAAAGCCGATTCAGCTGATCTGAAACGATATTTCTGGCTGGTCACACCCATCAACAGGCCTGGTACACCGGCACTTAAATTTTTCACCGCTTTGATTAAAAAAAGAAATACAGGTGATTTTTAAGTCATTGAATAATTACGCCTATAATTTTGTTTATTCGTTAGACTGTTAGCCGGAGCCAAGCAAAAATCAGAAGAATGATACTCCGGCTCACTGCAGTAATTAGACAGTGTTTTTTATTAAAGGAAAGCAGGACATGACTAAGCTACTGATGATTGCAAATCCCGTTGCGGGCAGACACCCCACTGCCAGACCCTGGCTGGAACTGGAGCAGGAGCTGGTAAAGCATGGCGTTGATGTAACTATCCGGGAAACTACACAGAGTTTCGATGCCACTTTAATCGCGGCGGCAGAGGGTTCTGAATATGATTTCGTCTGTGCCTGCGGCGGCGATGGCACCCTGTCGGAAGTAGTCTCAGGACTGATGCGTTTGGAAGAGCGTCCTTTACTCGCCTTTCTGCCTATAGGTACCACCTGTGATATGGCTAAAAGTTTTGACCTGCCCTCTGAGCCCCACCTGGTTGCTGAAACAATCTTATACGGACCATCCTTCGCCATAGATATCGGAGCTATCAGCGGCAGCGAAGTTTTTATCCGTCAGGATCTGCCGGCCGGGGTCGCGCCCGCTGAGGCTGACCGGCTGCCACATCATTTCACCTACGTGAGCAGCTTCGGAGCCTTCAGCGAAACATCATATGCCACTTCCCACAATTTGAAAAAATCCCTGGGCTATTTCGCTTATGTGCTCAGCGGAATCAAATCGCTTTCCAGCATCGAATCCCTGAGAGTCCGGATCACGAGAGATAGCCGTGTTAGTGAAGAATCATTAATTTTCGGCGCAGTTGCCAATTCCAGTTCTATCGGCGGAGTTCTGGAGATCGATGGTGCCCGTTTTGATGACGGCAAATTCGAACTGCTTCTGGTCCGCACACCGGAAAACATCCTGCAGATAGCGCCTATGCTTAAGAATCTGCTTAGCAACAACAGTGATCCGCTCATAATCAGGGAACTGGTCTCTGACTGTGAGTTTGACTTCCTTGACGATATGAATTCCCTGACAGTAGACGGCGAATACGGCGGCACACGCAGGAACTGGCATTTTCTCAATAAACCACGCTCCATTAAGCTGAAAGTGCCCGAATTACCGCATCCGCCTTCGCATGTTGATACAGTCAAGGACGCAAGAGCTGAAGATAAGGACTAAGTTCACCTGGTGAACTGACTACTACTATATGAAAGAGCGACAAATGGACAAAATTAAACTGACATCTATGACTACAGCCGGTGGCTGAGGTTCAAAACTGGGACCGGAGGTCCTCTCTCAACTGCTGAACAAACTGCCCAAGGTGTACGATGACAGGCTTATAGTCGGTTACGACTCATCAGACGATGCCTCGGTATATTTGGCGCGTGAAGATTTAGCCATCGTACAAACCGTAGATTTTTTTCCGCCGATTGTTGATGATCCGTATGAGTTCGGGTTAATTGCTGCAGCCAATTCAATCAGCGATATCTACGCTATGGGTGCCAAACCCATTACGGCTCTAAACCTGATTATGGTGCCCAGCTGCCTGCCCCTGGATGTCGTTCGTGAAATTTTGCGTGGCGGTGCTGACAAGGCTTTCGAAGCAGGCTTGATTATTGCCGGAGGACATTCCATTGAGGATGAAGAACCCAAGTTCGGCATGTCCGTCATGGGCCTGGCCCACCCTGATGATCTCTGGCACAATGATACGCCACGCATCGGAGATGTTCTGCTGCTCACCAAGCCGTTGGGAACCGGTTGTCTTACCACAGCCATGAAAGTGGAGCTTGTTGCGAAAGAGACGGAAGAGCTGGTAATTGCTACCATGGCACGACTGAATAAAAACGGCTTTGAGGCTGCCCGCTTCATCGATGTCTCTGCTGCCACCGATGTTACAGGGTTTGGACTCCTGGGTCACGCTGCTGAAATGGCAGGCCAGGAAAAACGCTGCACGATATTGCTTGACAGCAAGAAATTGCCCTTTCTTCCGGAAGCAGTAGATCAGGCTGCAGGCGGTATTTTACCGGCCGGCGCCTACAAGAACAGGTCTTTTGTGGGCGAAAAGGTGAAGTTTGATGATTCGGTGCCACTGGAAATTACAGACCTGATGTTTGATCCCCAAACTTCGGGCGGGCTTCTGCTGGCGATGCCGGAAGCTGATGTTTCCGAATATCTGGCTGAGATGGAAAAGCGCGGCGAAACTGCCTCAGTCATCGGTGAAGTGACGGAGTTCAGAACTCACCCGCTGGAAGTCAGCTGAGAGTAAACTAGCCTGTCTCGACAATCGATTGCAGAATATCGGCTACCTGATCAATATCCGACAGACTGTGATTGTAAGCAAAAGAAAAGCGCACCGTACCCTCGGGATAGGAGGCAATTGTCTGGTGAGCCCGGGGGGCGCAATGCAGACCAACGCGCGTCAGCACACCTGCTTCTGCCAGGCGCTGTGACAGTTCTGACGGATCCATGCCCTCCGCCTGTACAGAAACCACTGCCACCCTTCCTTCCCTGTCTTCAGGATCAGAAATGCCAAAAACACGGACCTGGGGTATTTCATTCACACGCTGCAAAAACCGGGCAGTAAGATCAGCTTTATGCTGGTGAATATTAAATAAACCTGTCTCTTCTATCCAGTCCAGTGCAACACTCAAACCTGCAATCGCCGGCAAGGCTAAGGTTCCGGCCTCCAGACGATCCGGCAAGGGTTCCGGCATCGTTTCCAGATGTGAGAAACTCCCGGTTCCCCCGCAAATCACAGCTTGTATCAATTCTGCAGCCGGGTCAGACAGTAACAAAGCACCAACACCTTGTGGCCCCAACAGGCCCTTATGTCCGGTGATAGCCAAAGCATCAATATGATCCTCAAGCATTGAAATCGGGACTGTTCCTGCAGCCTGAGCGCTGTCTACAGCAAAGAGTATGCCCTTTTCCCGGCAAATATTGCCGATATCTCTTAGGGGCAGGCGGGTTCCGGCCACATTTGAAGCCGCAGTAACTATAACTAATTTGGTCTGCGGCCTGATCAGATCTACGATTTTTTCAGGATCAAGCTGACCCTCTTTATTGGCCATAGCCAGTGAAAAATCAATCCTGCTTTCGTCTCGCAGCTGAGTCAGTGGTCTGACCACGGCATTATGTTCCATGGAACTAGTGATGACGTGGTCTCCTTTTTTCAATATCCCATATAAGAGGACATTCAGAGCCAGAGTCACACCGGAACTGAATGTAACATTCTTCAGTCTGGGAGCATCAAACATATCGCTCAGCTGCTCCCGTGTCCGGTAAAGCATTGCTTCAGTGTCAAAGGCACCGGCATAAATTCCCCGGGATGCATTAAAGGCTCCGGCATCAATAAAACGCATCATGGCTTCGCCCACACCCGGTGCTTTTGGAGAAGCTGTACTGGCCTGATCGGTATTAATAAAAAATCCCACTGGAAATCTCCTCGACTATCTTTATCGGCTTATCCTATAAAGCCCTGTTTGAATTTGTTGATTGTATACTATGCTTGCTTAACGTACAAGGCAAATTTGATTTTCAAATACTATGTCCGCCTGCACGTTAACAAATTTATTATAGGAGAAAAATATGAAGAAGAAAAACTTGATTCTGGTAGTAGTAACCGGTTTGGCTCTGGGTGCTGCCGGAGTTGGCCTCATGCTGCTGGGCAACCCGGGCAATATGGGTTTCTGTATTGCTTGTTTTATCCGTGACACTGCCGGCGCCCTTAAATTACACACAGCGGGTGTTGTACAATATGTCCGTCCGGAAATTATCGGCCTGATACTGGGCGCATTTCTGATTTCTATAGTGAAAAAAGAATTCAAGCCCAGAGGCGGATCAGCTCCTCTGACACGCTTTATGCTTGGCTTTTTTGTCATGATCTCAGCTCTGGTTTTCCTGGGCTGCCCCTTGCGCATGGTTCTGCGGATGGCTGCAGGTGACCTGAATGCCTGGGTTGGTTTGATCGGATTTATCGTCGGTGTGTTTGTCGGAGTGCAATTTCTTAAGAATGGTTACTCACTTGGCCGTACCTATAAGAAAAATGTTTTAGAAGGACTGGCCATGCCTGCAATCCAGGTCGTTTTACTGATTGCACTGATAGCTGGTGGTAGTTTACTGGCAGTCTCAACTGAGGGGCCGGGATCTATGCAGGCCCCGATTTGGATCGCCTTGCTGCTCGCTCTGGTAATCGGTGTCCTGGCTCAGCGTTCACGTCTCTGCCAGATGGGCGGATTCCGCGACTTGATCATGCTGAAAGACCCCCACCTTTTCTGGGGCGGTCTGGCAATTTTTGTAGCAGCACTGATCTTTAACCTTGCCGCAAGCAAATTCAACCTCAGCTTTGCAGATCAGCCGATTGCTCATACCGAGTGGCTCTGGAACTTACTGCCCATGGTAGGTGTCGGATTCGGTTCTGTCCTGCTGGGTGGCTGTCCCATGCGTCAGCTCGTCCTGAGCGGAACCGGTAATATCGATTCCACCATTACCTTGATCGGCTTCCTGGTCGGCGCAGCCTTCTCACATAACTTCTCGCTGGCTTCGAGTGCTGCAGGTTCAACCCCGGGCGGAAGGATCGCCACGATTGTATCATTGGTCGTAATGCTGATAATCGGTTTTGCCTACAGCAAAAAAAGCGCAAACGCCTAAGAAATAAAAGCAAGATCTTTAGTAGCATATTAAGGAAAGGTTTAGTAAATGAAAACAGTTGATGCACGCGGACTATCTTGTCCTGAACCTGTATTTTTAACAAAGAAGGCTATGGAAGCGGGCGAATATCCTTTTGCAGTGCTCGTAGATGATATGACTCCACTGGAAAACATTAAGCGTTTCGCAAATCAGAATAAGCAAACTATCACAGTTGATGAAGCTGATGGTGAATACACTATCACTTTCATGAAATAAGATAGACCTGACACACGGCTGGGCAGGTTGACAAGTTCTATCAGCCTGCCCACAATGTAGCTTATGAAATATATTGCGACTTTTTATACACATTTCGGTGCTTTCAGCTTTCACAAGCGCTTAGAGAGACTTGGCGATAAATCCGTCAAGTTAATTGCTGCTCCGAGAAAAATCAGCGTTTCCTGCGGGACAGCAGTCAGTTTTTCTCAGGATTTTGCTGCTGAAACCATGGCTGACGAAGATACCGAAGCAGTTTATCTGGTTACGGATGATGGTTTCACTTTGATTTATCACAACGAGTAGTTTAGCTAACATTTTCTCAACTCCGATTTTTTCGGTTTCTTTTATTTATGCGCGATTTCAGCGGATTATCAGTCAGTATTTGATACAATGTAAAGCAAGTAATTTTCAGGCATTCTTAACTACAGAGGAGTTAATATGACGATAATTAATACCCCACGTGACTTACCTCAGCTGGACGAGTTCATTGAATTGGACGAATTGCGGGAAATGCAGCTCCGCTACGGGCGTGCTCCCCTGGTCGAGGCTTGCCGCGTCTGCATTGACGACCTGCGTCAGAGGCTCTTGAAGGGATCTGCTCCTGAGACTCTTGACTCTTTAGTGTCAGCAGTCACGGATCAGCTGAAAAAAACACAAAGCCCAAAACTAAGGCGGGTTTTAAATGCCACCGGAACTATCCTGCACACGAATCTGGGACGGGCCCCCCTGGCTAAAGCTGCGGTCGATGCCGTCTGCGAAATCGCCTCCTCCTACAGTAATCTGGAATATAATCTGGAGCTGGGGAAACGTGGCTACCGCACCAGCAATATTGAAGAGAGGATGCAGGAAATATTCGGCGTGGAAGCCGCTGTTGTCGTTAATAATAACGCGGCAGCTGTTATGCTTACGCTGGCAGCTCTGGCACGGGGCAAAGAAGTTATCGTGTCCCGCGGTGAACTGGTTGAAATCGGTGGTTCTTTTCGCATTCCGGAAATAATGAGTGAAAGCGGAGCCAGACTTGTAGAAGTCGGCACAACTAATAAAACTCATCTTCATGACTATCGCAAGGCGATTACTGAGGAAAGTGGCGCACTGCTCAAAGTGCATCGCAGCAATTTTCTGATAGAAGGCTTTACCTCTGAAGTATCTATCGGAGATTTACGTCCTGTGGCGGAAGAATCAGGACTGCCGCTAATCTACGATTTGGGCAGCGGTTCCTTCTCTGACAGTCTGACCGGCGTCTTGCCGGAAGAACCCACCATCAAGCAAGCTCTTGCCGCAGGAGCGGACCTCATTCTTTTCTCCGGTGATAAACTCTTTGGCGGTCCCCAGGCCGGCTTTATTTTGGGTCGTGCAGACCTGATAGCCAAAATAAAATATCACCCCCTGCTGCGTCCTTTGCGCATCGATAAGATGACTCTGGCTGCTTTGGAGGCCACTCTCCTCCTCTACTCTGATCCTGACAGGGCCAGAAAAAACATTCCTCTCCTGCAGATGACTCTGATAGATTTTGCTGAGTTAAAAGAACGCAGTTCGCGTCTGCTGGAGTCCCTTCAAGCTCACGGAATCAATGCTGTGCTTGAAGAGAGTGATGCTGTTCTGGGAGGCGGATCCTCACCGGGTGTAAAACTTAATTCCTGCAATATTGTTGTGACCCCGGCCAGCGGCCAGTCAGCACAAGCACTGGACGTCAGGCTTCATCAGGCGAACCCTCCGGTTATTTCCAGAATCGTACGTGATCGTCTGCACTTTGATCTCCGTACAATAAAAGCCGAAGAAGATAGTGAATTGAGCACTATCCTTATTTCAATCTTGAAAAAGGATCAGATATGAGCAATCACGTAATCATTGGCACAGCCGGTCACGTTGATCACGGCAAAACCTCATTAATTAATGCTCTGACGCATATCGAAACTGACCGCCTGCGCGAAGAAAAAGCGCGCGGTATCACCATCGAGCTGGGTTTTGCCTATCTTGATCTGCCTGACGGCAGACGCGCCGGTATTATCGATGTCCCCGGGCACGAGCGCTTCGTCAGCAATATGCTGGCAGGTGCCGGCGGCATCGATGTAGCCCTTCTGGTTGTGGCAGCAGATGAAGGGGTCATGCCGCAGACCTTGGAGCACCTGGGAATTTTGCAGCTTTTAGGTATAAAACAGGGCGTAATTGCTCTTACTAAGGTAGATCTGGTGGATGAAGAATGGCTGGAGCTGGCAGAAGAAGACTTGCGGGAACACATTGCCGGCAGTTTTCTTGAAGATGCTCCGATTTTCCACGTCTCTTCCTACAGCGGCCTGGGGATACAGGAACTGCGGGAAGCATTATTTCAAGCAGTCAATGATGCTGATAACAAGAAACTTTCAGTAGCTTTCCGGCTGCCAATAGACCGTGTATTCACCCTGAGCGGCATAGGCACTGTAGTCACAGGAACCCTGATCGAAGGCAAGCTTGCCGCCGGCGACGAGGTTGAGCTTTATCCCCGGGAGGAAACAGTGCGCATTCGTTCCGTCCAGGTCCACGATGAAGCTGTTGAAGCAGCAGAGGCCGGTCAAAGGGTAGCGCTTAATCTCTCCGGCACCAAAAAAGATGAAGTGGAACGCGGAGATATTCTGGCTGCAAGCGGCTCCCTCCGCCCTAGCTATATACTGGACGTCGACCTGAGATCCTTAAAGCACAGTCGCTTTCAGATAGAAAACGGCATGCGGGTACACTTATATCACGCTTCCAGGGAATTACTGGCCCGGGTGGTCCTGCTTGACCGGGATGTGATAGAAAAGGGCGACAGCGCTCCGGCTCAATTGCGCCTGGAAGAGCAGACATATATCAAGCAGGGTGATCATTTCGTCGTCCGCTTTTACTCTCCTGTGGAGACCATAGGCGGCGGCATCGTCCTTGATCCTATTGCCAACAAACGAAAGCGCTACGAAGATCTGGATGACTTTGAAATCCTGCGGAGCAGCGATGCTGCAGCAAGACTGGATCTGGCACTGGAAAGCAGTGGCCTGCGCTTTAAAGCTCTGAACGAAATCTACTACCGTGCCGGACTTATTTCAGCAGACGGCAAGGAGTATCTGCAGGAATTGATCGGCAAGGGACGCGCCTTACAGCTGAACGATCAGACAGTACTGCATATTTCCGCTATGGAAGCTCTAGCGGCTAAATGTGATGAGATCCTGCAGAAATTCCATCAGGATTTTCCGCTGGAACAGGGCATGAAGCGCGAGTCACTTCGCACCCGCCTCTTAGCCCGGGCTCCCATCCAGCTTTCCGACCGGGTCATCGATGAACTGATTAAGCTGGGATATATCGAAGACAGGGCCGGCGATATTGCCCTGAGAAACCATTCTGCCGATTTATCAACCCGCGAACAGCAGCTGGTTGAAGAACTCAGCGCCCGCTTTGAAGCTGAAGCCTTCTCTCCCAGCGCAACAGACGAACTGATAGCTGAATACAGCAAAAAAGATAAGCTTGATCAAATTCTATCGCGGATGGTAAACGACGGCATTCTGATTCGCCTGACAGATCAGATCCTGATGCACCACAAAGCTGTCGAAAAGGCTCTGGCACAGGTAAAGAAAGATATCGGTGAGCGTGGATCCGTCACACTCGCCGACTTTCGGGATGAAATCGGAAGCAGCAGAAAGTTTGCCATTGCAATCCTGGAGTACTTTGACCGCATGAAAATTACCCAGCTAAGCGGTGATGCCAGAGTTTTACTTGGCAACTAGGTTTTTTACAGTATATTTTTTAACCAGCCATACAGGATTGTAAGAGAGCTTCGACTTGCGTAAACCCGGGTCTCCGGCATCATCTTCCCTGTTGACATAGATGACGTTTTCATTGGTGAATTCACGCACAAAACTGGTCATCAGCACCTGATAGGCGCCGCGGTAGTTAGTATTCGCCTTCTCCACATGCACGTAAAGCGTATCACCATCATATTCCCCTAAAGAAAATCCGGCAATAACATCATCTTCAGCGTACAGAACGGCACCAAAGGCACGATAAAGTTCCATGTTGTCCAGGACTTCGTGTATTTTGGCTGCCTCCTCCAGAGTAATTTCATCCGCTTCAGTTTCATTTTCGACATAACGGTCCAAAAATGTGTGCAGGTCAGAGATTATTTTTTCATCAATAACGTGAAAACTATTATTGGGAAAGAGCCTGTTGAAACGACTGATATTATTTCTGGTCGACCGGTGTTTTTTCCCCTTAAGTTCCAGAAGTTCTTTTGCTTCATAGAGATAATCAAAGTAATCTCTCTCTTCAGATATGTCCATCCCGGCATAATGGCTTTCCAAAACAGGCAAGTCAGCTTCGCCGGTGATGGCGTACTGCAATTGTCCCTTGTGCCTGCAGGAAGCACAGAATTCGTCAATCAGACGCATACCTTCTTCCCGGTCACCTCCCAGTGGAACAGTAAAGGCACATTCATCATCAAATATGCGCATACGAAAGATGAGATTTCCTGCAGCTAAAGCATACTCATACTTAAAGGCATCCCTCCAAATGTAGGTACCACCAATGGTCCAGTCGCAGAGTCTTTGAGGATGCAAGGCCAAATATGGAGCTATTACTGGAATAGTATCGAGTGTTAGTTTTTTAAATTCAAGCATAATAAACGCAAAGAAGGCGAAGTCTCTTTGGGATAAAAAGACTCCGCCTGAAATAGTAAAAATACTAGTCTTCGCTTACATACCCCGCCTTCCGCAGGAGCTCAAGCGCTTTTTCAGAATTAGCTTCTGAAACCAGGACAACCGGTCCGGTACAACCCATACCGCTCCGGGCATAGATTTTTTCACGCCACAGCTTGTTGACGGCATCATCCAGATCCAAAACTTCAATGCCACTGATCTCGAAGGTCACAACTTCAGTGGGCGGAGCTGCTACTTCTTCGTCAGTTTCCTGTTTGGCTGACTTGGAGCGGCGTTCTTCAAGAATTTCGGTCAGGCCGGCTTTTCTGGCCAGCTCCATTTCTTTCTTATAGACATTGACCAGATCACCTTTAGCCATCGCGGCAGCATAGCGGATGGCGCCGGCAATCAGACTGGAGCCGGAAGCGCGTGAAGCAATCAGCACGATTCCGCTCATAGCTTCGCCAACACCAGGGCCATAGCCTTCACCGACAGTCTCATAAGAGCCGCCTGAAGTATAAGCAGACAGCATTTTCACCAGAACATTGCCGGTAAGTGAATCTGTTACCAGTACATCCTGTGAACCGAGCAAAACATCGTTGCCGCGCATGACGACTCCGCCATCAGCACGTTTGGAGCGTGCAGCCGCTATCGGATAGCCATTATCACTGAGTTTTTTCAGTATTATCTCAGTCTGGCGGGCACCATCCAGATTGAGGATGCCCACGCTCGGATTTTCAATGCCGGAGGCCTTGGCAGTTGCAATACCTGCAATAGCACCTTTGACCATAGCTTCAACACGGTCAGTAGCGGCAGTTCCTGTAGTTGTGGCCAGGAAGTAGCTCTGACCTGTAGCAGGAGCTACAACCCGGCCTACTGTTGCCACTCCGATCGGGAATGGATAGTGCATCGCGACTGCGGCATCAGCCTTGCCGGCATTAAGCAATTTTTCCATTTCTTTAAGGCAGTCATCAGCACAGTCCGCATAGACAGTTTCAATGCCTTCAGCCTCGAGAGTTCCGATATAGATAACTTCGATACCGTCACGGGCAGCTTCTAAACAAGCTGCCATAACATTTTGCTCACCATGTTCTGAGCCAACACCGGGCACTGCGATTTTCACACTTTTGGCGAAAGAACCGCTTTCAATACCCTGGGCTATTTCCTCAAAGACACTGGCAATTTCCCTTTTAATATCTGTCATAAAACTACCTGCTTTCCAGCAGACTGGAAGCGAAGTCACGCAGAGATTCTGCAATCAGGCTGCGGATCTCATCACGTGATACGGCTGCTTCCTCTTCAGCACCTTCGTTAGCCTGAACGACGAAAGATATACCGTCGAAGAGATTGGTCAAACGACCCAGGAAAAGTGAACCTTTACCAATAATCATGACCTTGCTCATATTGCCGTCAAGAATCTCCTTCCTGGCATGACCCAGATAAGGCACACCTGAAGGAATGTGGCCTTGTGTCGGGGCAAAGCCGGTGACTCCATGCTTAACAACAAAGTCATTCATCTCTTTGCGATCCAGATGTCCACGCTTAACTGCCAGTGCACCGATCATCTTCATGTTTGACTGCGGTACATCGCCGGCACCTGCCGGTTTGGTAATGTCGGGATTCTGCATCTCCGGTGAAAACTTGTCGATATCGTTAACTTTCAATCCGGCTCTTTCGAGAGGATCAACAACCAGAGAACCAATAACGTTCTGTGGTGAACTGCCGGTACCAACTGTATGAGTACCCTGAATATCAAGATTGATTTCAGGATTTATTCCATCATTGGCTGAGATTATAGTAGCGAAACCGCCTAAAACATCTTCCAGAATCGGCAGATCTTTTTTGACGTGATCTTTGCCGTTCATTCCCAGTTTGGCAGTACTGCCTCCGGCAGTGACGGCCACACACTTGAAGGTGCCGGCTTTAACCAATGAAGCTGCCATGGTAAGTGCATGCGAAGGTGCAGCACAAAAGCCACGTGTATCAGATCCGCTGGCATTAAGCAGTCCGGCAATCTCTGCAGCTGCTTTGGCAAAGTTGCCGCCACCGCGCTGGTTCATGTCACCACAGGCCTCTTCCGAACAATCGATCACATATTCGACTTCTCCCGGATCCATGCCGGCGTCTTTAAGTGCATAAAGCAGAGACAAAACACTGGAAGATTTAGAAACAATATTCTCCAGCATTACATGAGCTGAAAGGTTTTCATCGATAGCATGGGCATTTTTGACGCAGCCAACCAGTTTACCGCTTGAATACAGCGGCTCGGCTTTTTCACTGACAAACTTTTCAATTTGCGCGATTTCGATGCCATCTTCAATACGATCAAGGATCAGTTCCGTAATAATTTTATCTTTAGCCAGTTCCGGCTTCATCCTGGCCACAAAGTCTTTATCAAGATAAACCAGCTCAAACTCGTCGCAGGCCTGCATCAGGAGATAAAACTCTTCCTGGGGCATAATTTCGCCAAATTTCCCATAGCGGTCACTGACAGGGCTGGGCTTGTCATACCAGGGAAACTCAACTTCATTCAGGATTTCCGGAGCATAGTTGCCGATATAGATCTGGTTTGGATAATAGGCACAAACCTGTTCATAGCTCCGTATATGGTCTCCCAGTTTTTTCAGATATTCAGATTCAGGGTTAACAATACGCTCTGTAGTTTGCGTTGTACCATTTTGCAGGACCATATCAGGTACGTGAATCAGGGGATACCCTGTGCCTCGAATTACACTATTCATTTTAATAGTTCCACCTTTCATTAATTAAAGTTCCATGTTTATAAAATCCGGCTGTCCGGTTAATTCTGTAATAATCAAGCAGCTCAAAAGTAGGAATAAGGGCAGATTGCTACAGCTATTTTTTCAAAAAAGAAAGCCTCGGCTTCACTACCTGTTGGGGAGCTTGTCCGAGGCGTCTTTTTATCTCATGTGCGCACTTAGCAGAACTTAGTATATTCCTCTCTGATCGCTTCCATTTCTTCTGCGATATCATCGAGGTCCAATACCATTTCCATCATACCGACTTGCTCGTCGTAGATGTCAGGATCAAACTCTTCCTTAACTGCTTCTTCGCATACATGGTATACACAGAGTCCCAACGAGACTCCAGTCAATGGACCTGCATAGGTCGGGTCACCTGCGGTGACCGTTTCAGCAGCGAGCCCTGCTGCCTCCCCTTCTCCGGCGCCGAGAAGAACTACAACGTTCTCCGCTCCGTACTCATTGGCGAGGTCTAAAACTCTTTGCTGATTCTCAAGGTCCATTGCACCTGCGGCTGTTCAGACGAAACACTCCGTTGAGGAGTAGACAACCTCAGCACCTGCGGATTCTACGCAAAGTGAAATTGCAGGGCCAGGAACACCGTCACGGTCGCCAATTATTATGGCTTTTTTACCTTCGAGTATACTCACTGTCCAGACTCCTTTCTTTGATATTTATCAGCAGCATCCGCAACAGATGCGGATGCAGACTAATCACTTTAATCATCTAGCTTACTTGTCTTAGATATATTTTTTAATCATTTCTTCCACGGCATGAGGAGTTGCGTCACCCTTGACCAGCTCATCAATTCTTGCACCGTCTTTATAAATCGAAATATTAGGCAAGCCCATTACTTGCTGAGAAATGGCTACACGTCTTGCCTTAGTGGTGTTTAATGAAGTAAAACGAATCTTATCACCGTAGATTTCCTCATACTTCTCAATATGGGGCATTAAAGCCTCGCAGGGTTCGCAGCCGTCTCCATAATAATCAACCAGGGTTAAGCCTTCGCTTTCCAAAATTTCCGAGTTAAAATTTTTCTTGTCTAATTCAAACATTTTTTTCCTTTCCCGAGTCTTGCTTACAGACTCCCGCCATAAAACAGCAATTTATACAAAACTAGTATATATAAGATTTATGTATGTAATCGTAATATTTGCAAAGATTAATCCAGTTCTCCGGAAGCCAGATCATGCTCGATCTGCATGGCGGCAATCGCCCCGTCGGAAGTAGCTGTAACCACCTGACGGAAAGGCTTTATCCGGATGTCACCCGCGACATATACACCTTTTTGACTGGTGCGCATACGCTCGTCAGCTATGATGTAATTATTTTCCATCTCCAGCTGACCCTGGTAGAGTTCCGAGTTAGGCAGGAAACCGATAAAAACGAAAACACCGAAGAGTCCATCTTCCGGATCGGCTTCAATAATACGTTCTTCGCCGCTTACAGTATCTTTAACAGTCATACGGGAGAGTAGTCCGTCACCATCAAGCTTGGTCACAACTGAATTCCACATAAAGTGCAGTTTTTCATTCTTGAAGGCGCGTTCTTTGATAGATTCCGTAGCACGCAATTCATCACGGCGGTGAATTACGGTTACCTTGCGGGCGAATTTGGTGATATACATGGCTTCTTCGACCGCAGTGTCGCCGCCACCAACTACAAACACTTCAAGATCTTCAAAAAATGAGGCATCACAGGTGGCACAGTAAGAAACACCGCGACCGGTGAATTCTCTCTCACCCGGGCAGCCGATGAGTCTGGGATGTGCTCCGTTGGCAATAATAACCGCTCTGGATTCATAAACAGCATCGTAAGTGTGAACTTTCTTGACTTTGCCCTCCAGCTCAACTTTAATTACTTCCGCACTCACACGCTCGGCTCCAAACTGAGCAACCTGACGTGACATACGCTTAATCAGCTCACTGCCGCTTTCAGTGCTTTCTTCGTTTGACAGACCACCCGGATAGTTTTCTATTTCATCGGTAATGGCGATCTGTCCACCGTCCGCCGCTTTTTCAATAATCAGTGTATTTAGCCTGGAACGACCGCTGTACAGCCCGGCTGTAAGGCCTGCAGGCCCGGCTCCAATAATGATGACGTCGTACATTCTTACTCCTTCTTAACTCGTTTTCTTAAGCGGAGCCGGTAAAACTACCGGCTCCGCATAGTTTCTACCCTTCGAAGATTGTCTGGTCTTCGACTTCTTTCGTCAAAGCATCGAGAGCTCTTGCTACAATGCCTTTTCTCAGTTTATATTCATCTTCTGCAGATAATTCAGGATTACCGAGAGGATGAGGGATGGCTATTGTAGGTACGATTCTATTTGCGCCTACAGTCAGTGAGATCGGCGTTACTGTACACAGATGTACAACAGGAAGGCCGGCACGTTCTATTTCTTTAACCATTGTTGCTCCGCAACGTGTACAAGTTCCTCAGGTAGATGTGAGAAGAACAGCATCGACTCCGTCAGCTATCAATCTTCTCGCAATTTCCTCTGCAAACTTTTTGGCTGAAGCAACAGCTGTACCGTTTCCGGTTGTGCTGTAATATTTGTTGTGCAATTTCCCGATAATGCCTTCGCGTTCAAACTCGCGCATAACATCAACCGGCAAGACACGATCCGCATCCTGATTAGCGTATACAGGATCGTAACCGCCATGAGCGGTTTCGAAGGTCTCTGCAGTTAAATTCTCAACACCGGTGATATCATATTCACCGAATCTGGTAGCTGATGAGCTTTCTATGTGGTCCGGATTGCCTTTGGGCACGATACCACCTGAAGTTACCAGGGCAATTGTAGCCTTGCTCAAATCCTTAATCGGAGGCTGAGGCTCTACACGGTCGAAGTTCGGCATCGGATATTCAGTAGTGTAGGGTTTGCCGTTGATTTTTGCCAGAAGCATTTCAACTGCTCGCTGGCTGCCGCGTTTCTTTTCAAAAAAGTTCTTGCGGATTCCGTTAGGCAGGTAATCCTCTTCAGCTGAAGCACCGATTTCCTCGCCCTTAGCCAGTTTTAAAGCCAGCCTAGCCATCTTCGGTGCGGCCTTGCGCATATCAGCTGCGCTGTTTTTGGTCTCGATAATGTAAACCTTCTCACGGTACATGTCTGCACCGGGGTTCTCGATATACATACCGGTAACAACAGGAATGCCCAGTTCATTTTTAACTGCTTCAGAAACGGCACCGCAGGCGACACCATAACGTCCGGCGTTGAAGGCAGGACCGGCAATAAAAACGTCCGGCTGGTCTTCACGGACCATTTGCAGGACGGTATTCTTGGCTTCTTCCAGATTTTCGTTGAACCAGGAGTCGCCGCAAACAATTGTGCTGACAATTTCCGCCTCGTCTCCGAAAGCTTTTTCAAAAGCTGTACCGGGACCTATGGCACCTGCATGTTTTTCGGCAGGGATATCCGCTTTTTCTTCTCCGCCAATTCCGCCGTAGAACTGATTGATATAATGTACTACCTTATATTTACTCATGTCTTCTCCTATCTGGCGCTGAGACGGTTAAAGCCCATCTCATTGGTTGATCCTGTGATAACTTGAAGTTCAGCTTCAATTGAGCCATCAGGTCTCAGAGAACCATCATGTCCGCCGGCAATTTTGTCAACATAATTCAAGGTGCCGATTACGTGATCCATCGGAGGCAGCACGATCGTCTCATTGGCGTTACCACCTGTGACAACAGCATCAGCTGCAACATCGGCGTCAGCCAGAGACTGGCTCTTGCCATCCTGACCTGCATACTCGTCTGTAATGATAACAGTCTTAATACCCTTGGCTTCAAGCTTTTTACAGTTGAGGATCAAGTCTGTATCGGGGTTGCCAAAGCCTTCCTGAGAAACAATAGCTGCATCCAGAGAGAGGAAATCAGCCAGTTTCGCTGTCCAGTCTGAAGAGCGAAGTTTGTCTGCCAGATAAACGTTTTCGTTGGTAATAATGGTACCGACGTAATTAAGGGTTTTGCCATGCTGTTTGAACAGATCCTGAATAACCGGATTGTTCAAATGATGATATGTAGTGTTCTTGTCACAAGCAGAAACGCAGTTTCCGGAAACGATAGCGCCATCCATTACTTCTGTTGCGCTGATCATCGTAGTCAATGTGCGTTTGGCGTCAACACCATAGCAGTATGTATCATGCAGGAGGCCCTGGCTTTGCAGCATCATTACATAGGCTACCCGGGGCAAATCCTTTAGTTCGTCACTATAACTCTGAGCGATTGTGGGTGTCTCAAAGACCTCAATCTCATCAGGTACAAGCTCACGTGCCAGTTCGCCTACACGGGCAGCTGTAGCCAGACCGGCCATACGCGCTGCTTTTTCATACTCGTGCGCTGAAGCTCCGCTATCTTCCATCTCCATTGCCAGGACTAAGTTATGGAGCTGTGAAAAGGGAGTATAGTCAGCTCCTGGGCCTGTCATATCGATGATGCCTTCCTGGAATCCAACGATAGGTCCTGCTGTAACCACAGCCATACCACGCATTACATGCGTTCTTCCTGATCCGACAGTGTCGACTTTTGCAATCATACCGGGAAATATCGCTCCCGGACCTTCCACCTTAACACGCGGTTCAATAACATCCTTAACCGGTGTAATCCGGATGCTTTCACCCGGCTCGGCAATCTCGAAATGAGCGCTCTTAATCAACTCATCTTCGAGGACAGGTTTGACAAGTTCTTCGGGGTTAATCACGAGAACTCCGTCTTCGATCGCATTGTAGTCATCAAAGCGGATCCCTTTGATGTCAATGTAACCTAGTTCTAATTTCACCTAACTACCTCACGGCTTTTTCTAGGGCGGATCTATTGCCGTCCCTGTGCCTCCGCTGACGGAAGTGCGCTTTGAATCAAGCTGAGATCAATCAGCTGGAAATCAACTAACACTTTCTCACTCCATACAACGGGGCGGGCTTTCAATTTTTCCAGAGCATAAATTGCTTGTTCTATTATCTCGAGAGAAAAAATATCGATCTTATCTTCGCCTTCTGCAGTAATCATTACAGAACGATAAGGCGTCTCCCAGGGCTTAACACTGCCTGCTAAGGGATGGGTAAGAATGCGATAACCTTGATGAACAAAATCCCGAACACGCTCCAGGATGTCACGATGAGTATCATCTTCAAAGTAATAAAGCTCAGTTGACTCACCGAGACTCTCTTTGACCAGAGGATTATTCGTGACCACTTTATACGTTTTAGAACTCACTTTACGCAACACTCCCAAGATCTATGGACATAACTAAAGATGCACTGCTGCGCACCACACACATTATGACATAACCATAGATATTTTCAAGGTTAAACAGCGTATTTCCAAGGAAAATAAGCCTATTTTTCAGCCTCCGCGGGCAACAAAGCCAGATCAAGAACCTGGTCCATGTGATCAACTAAACTGAACTTGAGATTCTCTTTCACACTATCGGGAATTTCAGATAAGTCACGCTCATTTTCCCTGGGTAAAAGGACATGCTCTATTTTGGCTCGCGCAGCTGCAACGGCCTTTTCTTTCAGACCGCCAATAGGCAGCACCCGGCCTCTCAGAGTGACTTCACCTGTCATCGCAATCTCATGCCTTACAGGACGCGCGGTCAGAGCTGATGCCAGTGCTGTCGCCAGTGTGATACCGGCTGATGGCCCATCTTTGGGTATAGCTCCGGCAGGTACGTGGACATGAATGTCCTGCTCGCGAGTCTTTTCCGGATCAATATTCAGATCTGCAGAGCGGCTGAGTATATAGGTCAGCGCTGCCTGCGCTGACTCCTTCATCACATCGCCCAGCTTCCCGGTCAGGCGCAGTTCGCCTTTGCCCGGCATGACGTTAACTTCGATGGTCAGAGTATCACCGCCGGCCCAGGTCCAGGCCAGTCCCGTTGCCACCCCGACCTGGTCGGTCTTTTCTGCCAGGTCATAGCTGAAACGAGGATTACCCAGCAGTTCTGCTACTTTGCTCGTCGTAACCGTCAGAGAACTTTCACCTTTTTCCGCAATCGCCAGGGCAGCGCGTCTGCAGAGATGTGATATTTCACGCTCCAGCTGGCGTACTCCAGCTTCAGCTGTATATCCCTGAATAATTTGTGCTATGGCTGGACGCTTAACTTGCAGTTCTTTGCCTGTAAGGCCATGACGTTTGCGTGCCCGGGGGATCAAATGACGGACCGCTATTTCTATTTTTTCGGCTTCCGTATAGCCCGAAAGTTCTATCACTTCCATGCGGTCAAGCAAGGGACCCGGTATCGTCTCGGTGGTATTGGCGGTTGTAATAAAGAGCACCTTGGAAAGATCATAGGGAATCTCCACATAATGATCGCGGAAGCTGTTATTTTGCTCAGGGTCAAGTACTTCCAGCAAAGCGGAAGACGGATCGCCGCGGAAATCATCTCCCAGTTTATCAACCTCATCCAATAGAAAGAGAGGGTTGTCTGTTTCCACCTGACGTATCCCCTGAATAATGCGGCCGGGCATGGAGCCGATATAAGTGCGGCGGTGACCCCGAATTTCAGCTTCGTCACGAATACCGCCGAGTGATACACGTATATAGCGACGCCCCACAGCTTCAGCAATAGCGCGGGCAATAGAAGTTTTACCGGTTCCGGGGGGACCAACCAGACAGAGAATAGGCCCCCGTAATTCCAGATCCTTCCCTTTTTCTACCTGCAGCTTGCGCACAGCAAGATGCTCCATGATACGTTCTTTCACTTTTTCCATACCAAAATGGTCACGTTCAAGGATTTTGCGGGCAGCGTTCAGGTCGTATTTTTCTTTGTCAATACGTCCGAAAGGAAGCTCCAGCAGCGTTTCCAGCCAGGAGCGCTGAGTAGCATACTCCGGAAAATGTGAGGGCATACGGCTTAAGCGATCAAGCTCTTTATACAATTTGGGCTTGTGTTCTTCAGGAATGCCTGATTCGTCCAGTTTGTTGCGTAAGGCATCCATCTCGTCGACGCTGTCAGCTTCCTCGCCTAATTCTTCCTGAATCGCCCGCACTTGCTCGCGCAGGTAGTATTCCTTCTGATTTTTATCTAGTTTAAACTGAACTTCAGCTGTAATTTTCTGTTCCAGCTCCGCCAGCTGTATTTCTCGCTGCAAGAGCTTGATAATCAGGCGCACGCGATCAATAACTGAGGAAGTCTGGAGCAGCTTTTGCTGTTCAGGCATATTAATCCGCAGCTGCCCTGCTACCAGGTCTGCAGCCTTGCCGATATCTGATTCATTCAGGATGAGCGTAACAGCGTCCGGCGCCACATGGTCTGTCAGACCGGCATAAGTTTGAAAATGAGATCCCATGACCCTGCCGGCTGCGGTAAGACCGGGTATATCTTCGGCATCCTTGTCCGGGAGAGCTGTAAAGTCAACTTCATAAAAGGATTTCACTTGTGTGTAGTTGTCGATCCTGACACGCTCAAGACCATAAACAAGTACTTTAAAACTATCGTCGGGAAGTTCAAGTATCTGTCGCACCAGTGCACGTGTACCTACACCAAATATATCTTCAGGCTCAGGATGTAGATCTTCTACATTTTTTTGTCCTGCCAGAATCAGCTCATTGTTGTTTTCCATAGCTTTCTGCAGGGCCAGAATGGAGCGTTCCCGCCCCACATCAAAAGAGAGCAAAACGTTAGGATAGATCACTACCCCCCGCAAAGGCAGAAGCGGCAAGTTTCCCATCCTGTCCCAGGTCAGATGGTCTGAATTGTCTGAAGGCTCCGTTGAAGTAGACATTTCTGTTACCGGTGCCTCAACTTTGTCTTTTTCTTCTACTTTCTTATCCTCTGTAGTCATCTGTTTCCCTTTCTAATATTGCTTAGTCATTTTAGCATCGAAACAGTAGTCATGCAGTCCAAATGAGACCTGATTATTATTATCCCGGAATATATCATTTTTAGAATGTATTTTGAATGACAATAACTGCTGAACAATGTTAACAACTGTCCCTGATAAAAAGCTGTCCCGTGAACGAAACGCTCACGGGACAGCTCCAACAACTATTTAGCTGAAATTGCTGACAAGATTACTCAGCAACTGCGATAACTGTTCCTGATCCGACTGTGCGGCCACCCTCACGGATAGCGAACTTCAGTCCGGGTTCAATAGCGATCGGTGTGATCAGTTCAACAGTAATTTCAACGTGGTCACCAGGCATGGTCATTTCTTTATCTTCGGGCAAAGTGATGACACCGGTTACGTCAGTTGTACGGAAGTAGAACTGCGGGCGATAACCGTCAAAGAAAGGCTTGTGTCTGCCGCCTTCTTCCTTGGTCAAAACATAGACCTGACCCTTAAACTTGGTATGGGGATGGATGGATCCGGGTTTGGCAATTACCTGACCGCGCTGAACGTCATTACGCTCAACACCGCGCAGGAGCAGGCCGACGTTGTCACCGGCTTCTGCTGAATCCATGTATTTACGGAACATTTCAATGCCGGTTACCACTGTGTTATCAGCTTCATCCTGCAAACCAACAATTTGAACCTTATCGTTCAGATTGATTGTTCCACGCTCGATACGGCCGGTTACTACAGTACCGCGCCCGGTAATGGTGAAGACATCTTCAACCGGCAGCAGGAAAGGCTGGTCGGTAGGACGAGCAGGTGTGGGAATAAATTCATCTACTGCCTTCATCAATTCAATGATAGGCTGATACTCAGGAGCATTCTTATCTGTGCTTTCTGACTCCAGAGCCACTAAAGCGGAGCCGCGAATAATGGGGGTGTCATCTCCCGGGAATTCATACTCATCCAGAAGTTCACGGATTTCCATTTCGACGAGTTCCAGAAGCTCTTCATCGTCAACCTGATCTGTCTTGTTCATGAAAACGACGACAGCAGGAACACCAACCTGACGGGCGAGCAGGATATGCTCACGGGTCTGAGGCATAGGGCCGTCTGCAGCGGACACTACAAGAATTGCACCATCCATCTGAGCTGCGCCTGTAATCATGTTTTTAATATAGTCAGCGTGACCTGGGCAGTCTACGTGAGCGTAGTGGCGATTTTCTGTCTCATACTCGACGTGAGATGCGCTGATTGTGATACCACGGGCGCGCTCTTCCGGAGCCTTATCGATATTGGCATAATCAGTAAAATTCGCCATGCCTTCAGCAGCCAACACCTTAGTGATTGCTGCGGTCAATGTTGTTTTACCGTGGTCAACGTGGCCGATTGTGCCTACGTTGACGTGGGGTTTAGTTCTTTCAAATCTTTCTTTTCCCATTCAGATTTCCTCCTGAGTAACTTATGCTTGGAATGTATCGCTATACTAAAAAACGACACATACCTTTATTTTACACAAAACTTTCTTTTTATCAAATTATAGTGAGCAATTAAGCTCTTTAGCCACCTTTGACTATTTTATCATGAACGCTGGCGGGCACCTGTTCAAAGTGACTGATCTGCATTGTGAACACCCCGCGGCCCTGCGTCCTGGAACGAAGCGCCGTAGCATAGCCAAACATCTCAGATAACGGAACAAAAGCATGAATCTTCTGAACATTGCTTTCCTGATCCATTCCCTGTATCCGGCCGCGTCTGGAACTTACATCACCCAGAACATCTCCCAGATATTCAGTCGGGACAATTATGTCTACCTGCATGACAGGTTCCATTAATACCGGTTTAGCTTTATTTACAGCATCACGTAAAGCCATTGAGCCCGCAATGCGGAAAGCTACTTCTGATGAATCCACTTCGTGGTAAGAACCGTCGCGTAAGCTTGCCTTGATATCTACCATGGGATAGCCGGCGATCGTACCGCCTTGCATAGCTTCGCGAATTCCCTCTTCGATCGGTTTAATAAACTGTTTAGGAATCACACCGCCGACAGTTTTGTCTTCGAAGATAAAACCTTCACCAGCTTCCAGAGGTTCGACGTCTATTACAGCATGGCCATACTGGCCGTGGCCGCCTGACTGGCGCACAAAGCGTCCTTCCCCCGAAGCCGCCTGAGTAATTGTTTCTCTATAGGCGACCTGAGGCATGCCGACATTGGCTTCAACCTTAAACTCTCTGAATAAACGGTCGACAATGATGTCCAGATGCAGTTCACCCATTCCTGAGATAATAATCTGGCCTGTTTCTTCGTCGGTCCGGGTCTTGAAAGTCGGATCTTCATCTGCCAGTTTCGCCAGAGCTACTGTCATTTTGTCCTGGCTGGCCTTTGACTTAGGCTCAACAGCCACTGAAATGACCGGCTCAGGGAAATCCATACTTTCCAAGATAATCGGAGCTTGCTCAAAACAAAGAGTGTCGCCGGTGGAGGTATTTTTCAGTCCCACCACTGCAGCGATATCACCGGCATGAACTTCCTCAACATCCTCACGGTGGTTGGCATGCATCAAAAGAATGCGGCCAATACGCTCCCGTTTATCCTTGCTTGCATTCAAGACATAACTGCCTGCCTTCAAACTGCCGCTGTATATGCGGAAGAAACACAGTTTGCCGACATATTCATCCGTCATCACTTTAAAAGCTAAAGCGGAGAACGGAGCGTCATCGTCGGCTTCACGTACTTCTTCCTGCTCAGTCCGGGGATTAGTTCCCCTGATCGGAGGAATATCAAGCGGTGAAGGCAGATAATCTACCATGGCATCCAGCATCAGCTGGACACCTTTGTTCTTGTAGGAAGAACCACATACAACCGGGACAATGCCCAGCTTGATTGTAGCTGCGCGCAAACTGGTCTTTAATTCTTCAATGGAAATTTCCTCGTCCATAAGAAATTTTTCCATCAAATTGTCGTCTTGCTCGCAGATGGCTTCCACTAACTGTCCGCGGTATTCTTTGGCCTGTTCCAACAGCTCTGCAGGAATGTCCGCTTCTGTGATACTTTCACCCAGGTCATCACCGAGGTAAAGTTCGGCTTTCATGGTAATCAGGTCAACAATGCCCTGAAAATTTTCTTCCTTGCCAATCGGCAGCTGGATCGGGACAACATTCGCGCCCAATCTCTCGCGCATGGAGTCCAAAGCGTTGAAAAAGCTGGCACCTGTCATGTCCATTTTATTGATGTAGACAATGCGGGGCACTCCATAATTATCGGCTTGCCGCCATACTGTTTCTGTCTGAGGTTCACATCCGCTTTTGGCGCACAATACTGTCACGGCACCATCAAGTACACGCAAACTGCGCTCAACTTCAACAGTAAAATCAACATGACCGGGCGTATCAATAATATTGATGCGGCGACCTTTCCACTGCGCTGTTGTCGCAGCAGACTGGATCGTTATACCGCGTTCCTGTTCCTGCTCCATCCAGTCCATCGTAGTCGTTCCCTCATGGGTTTCGCCCAGACGATGGATGCGTCCGGTGTAGTAAAGAATACGCTCCGTTGTTGTTGTCTTTCCGGCATCAATATGTGCCATGATGCCGATATTTCTTGTATTTTCAAGCGAAAATTCACGAGACATGACTCGTCAACTCCTTATATGTCCGCATTTGTTTTGTGCGCAAATAAATATAATCAACACAGTTACCAGCGGTAGTGTGCAAATGCACGGTTCGCTTCTGCGATGCGGTGAATTTCTTCTTTGCGCTTGAAAGCAGCACCGGTATCATTGGTAGCGTCAAGCAACTCATTGGCAAGACGTTCTTTCATGGTACGTTCGTTACGGTTTCTGGCTGCCTCAACTAGCCAGCGCAATGCTAATGTCTGGCGACGATCAGGTCGCACTTCAATCGGTACCTGATAGTTCGAACCGCCGACACGGCGAGCCTTAACTTCAAGCACGGGCATTATATTCTCTAATGCTTTTTCGAAGACTTCGAGTGGATTCTGTCCTGTCCGATCAGCAATTATATCAAAAGCATCATAGACAATGCGCTGAGCCAGCTGCTTCTTGCCGTCAAGCATTACATTATTTACGAGCTTGGCGACGCGCTGGTCATGATAAACGGGATCGGGCAAAACTTCTCTCTTAGGTATATGACCTTTCCTTGGCATCTTCCTTCCCTCCTTTCATGATTATACGGGATCTTCCCGAAATCATAGGTACTCACGATATGGACACGTGTCATGCTTTAAGAACAGGCCTAAAAAGGCGTGTACTGATGGCATGTTTTTATCCAACCGCTGGTGTACTATCTGGTCTTGGCGACCTTGGGCTTCTTCGTACCATACTTCGAACGACTCTGTTTACGATCGGATACACCGGCCGTATCAAGAGTTCCACGAATAACATGGTAACGAACACCAGGCAAGTCTCTGACGCGACCGCCGCGAATCAGGACCACACTATGCTCCTGCAAGTTATGGCCTTCACCCGGTATATACGCGTAGACTTCATACTGGTTCGTTAGACGGACACGAGCAACCTTACGCAAAGCGGAGTTAGGCTTCTTAGGCGTAGTCGTTCTCACAACAGTACACACGCCACGTTTCTGCGGCGACGGATACTTTGTAGTTTTCCTCTGGAGTGAGTTCAGACCGTACGACAATGCCGGCACATCTGTTTTCGTCTTTTTAGAGCTCCGTCCTTTTCTGACCAACTGGTTGAATGTAGGCATCAACACACCTCCTTCCATAATTTTTTCCAAAAACTGCCCACGAGAGGGCACCGACTAGATACTATATCAGGAATATTTTTCCCTGTCTAGCAGTTAGCCGAAATTCACCTGTGTGGAAAGTGTCAGGTAACTATTGTATCAAATAACTGGTCGGTAATGTGCATAATCGTATACAATTTTGCTTGATGAACTGATTAGCAGAAAATTCATGGTCAGCTGCCCCGACTGCAGAAAAGACCGCGCCGGGGCAAGACAGAGTCCGGCAACAAATGCAAGTCTGGCGCTGAAAACTGATACCCGCAGATGTTATGATAAGTTTAAGCAGAAGGGAGCTGTCTTATGATATTAAAAGCATATGTATTACCCCATCCGCCTATCGTCCTGCCGGAAATAGGTCGTGGCGAAGAGAAAAAAATAAAAGACACAGCCGCTGCCTTTCACAGAGCAGCCCGGGAAATAGCCGAATTAGAGCCTGACAGTATCATTATTTGCAGTTCACACTCACCGCTTCTGCGTTCAGCTTTCTATGCTGCGAACGCCGGCAGTGCCGAGGGCACTATGAGAGCTTTCGGCGTAGACTCTATCCATGAAAAAGTCAGCTACGACGGACAACTCCTGCAGATTCTGCAGGAAGTCAGTCAGGAACGGGATATAGCCCTGGAGGCCACTTCTTTTGAGGCACAGACCTTAGATCACGGGACTTTGCTGCCACTGATTTTTATTCACAAATACTATCAGAACTTTAAACTCCTGCGGCTAGGTATGTCTCTCCTGGGACCTGAGGAGCACTTCAGCTTCGGTCAGGCCGTGGCTGAAGCTGCGCGCCGTTCAAATAAGCGGACCGTCTTTATCGCCTCCGGTGATCTCTCTCATGTACTGAAAGCTGACGGCCCCTACGGCTTCCGCGAAGAAGGGCCGCAATTGGATCATGAACTCACAGGAATTTTTGCCGGCGGCGATCTCGGCCGCCTCCTGCATCTGGATAGCAATCTGGTAGCAGGTGCGCAGGAATGCGGTTTGCGCACTTTTCAAATTATGGCAGGAGTTCTGGCCGGCAGCGACTTTGACTCCGAGCTATATTCCTACGAAGGTACTTTCGGAGTGGGTTATGCTGTGGCTGCTTTCTCCCCGAAAAACAAAGCTGTGCCTGCTGAAGACCCCTATATTAAATTAGCCCGGACCAGTGTCGAGACCTACATACGAGAAGGAGAGCTTTTGCCGACGCCTCAGGGCTTACCGGACGAAATGCTGCAGCAACAAAGTGGTGTGTTTGTCACTTTATATAAGGATAATAATCTGCGTGGCTGCATAGGTACTATTGAACCGGCCAGGGCCAATATAGCTGAGGAAATTATCCACAACGCTGTTTCTGCAGCCAAATATGATCCCCGTTTCCCTTCGGTGCAGTCGTCTGAGCTGGACCGGCTGGTATACAGCGTAGATATTCTGGGTGAAAAAGAGGAAGTTGCTTCGGCTGATGCCCTGGATCCGGACCGCTACGGAGTCATTGTCAGTTCCGGAAAGCGCCGTGGTCTCTTGCTGCCAAGGCTGGAGGGAGTCAGCACTGCAGAAGATCAGCTCGCCATTGCTTTGATTAAAGCCGGACTTGATCCGGATAAAGCATTCAAAATCGAGCGTTTTGAGGTGCAACGCCATGAGCGCGAATAAAAACGACGCGCAGACCAAAATCAGCTGTCAGGTCTGCCCCCGCCATTGCCGCCTGAAAGAAGGAGACATCGGTTTCTGCGGTGCCAGGCAAGCCAAAGGCGGTCAAGTAATTTCAATCAGTTATAACCGCATTACAGCTATCGGCCTGGACCCTATTGAAAAGAAACCGCTCAGTTTTTTCCGGCCGGGTGAAAAGATCCTTTCCGTCGGAAGCTTTGGCTGTAATATGAATTGTTATTTCTGCCAGAATTTTGATATAGCCCGGGCGGGAAAAGACTCAGTACCGACGCGCTATATCGCTCCGGTCGAACTGGTGGGACTGGCACTTTCTCTTAAGGATCAGGGCAACTGCGGCATCGCCTTTACCTATAATGAGCCTTTGATTGGCTACGAGTATGTGCGCGACACGGCTGCAATAGCCCGGGAAAACAATCTGGAAACAGTTGTTGTGACCAACGGTCAGCTGGCAACTGATTTTCTAGATGAACTCCTGCCCCTGATCACAGCCTGGAATATTGATCTTAAGGCTTTCTCAGAAAAAGGCTACCACAAACTGGGCGGCGATTTTGCCACCACAAAAAAGACTATCGAACGTGCCGCAGCCCATGCTCATGTGGAAGTAACCACTCTTATCGTGCCCGGTTTATCTGATAATCCTGACGAGATGAAAGCCGAGGCTGAATTTCTGGCAGCGATTGACCGGAGTCTGCCCCTGCATCTGTCCCGATATTTCCCCAGCTATCACTCCAGTGAAGCTGCCACAGATATGCAAGTCCTGCGTATGTTGCGTGACATAGCTGCTCAAGCTTTGGATCATGTCATCCTGGGCAATGTCTGACGACTGCTGTCAGGGTTTGGTCGGAATAATATTTTTTCTTCTATTTGCATCAGAGCCCCGTCTTCCTCCTGATGAGAAACCAGAATAAACGGTCTGCCGTGTAAATGTCTTTTAATAAAAGCACTGGTACGCACTTTTGTCTCACTGTCGAGTGAACGAAAAGGTTCGTCCATTAACAAAAAATAGCGGTCTGACAGCAGAAGCCGGGCAATGGCTACCCGGTCTTTCATGCCGCCACTAAATGTTGCCACAGCTTTATCCAGATCGCCGGTGAGCCCTAATTGGACAAAAGCCTCCTGTATTTCCGTCTCCGGGAGATGTGGAGCTACAAAAAGGATATTTTCTCTGGCCGTCAGATGAGGTAAGAGACGGGCTTCCTGAAAAACTGCACCGGCCTTTGCTGTTTTTCTGCCCAGGATTTCACCGGAACTGGGCTCTTCCAGACCAAGCAACAAACGAAGCAATGTAGTTTTACCACAACCTGAGGGTCCTAGCACAAAACTGCGTGAATGGTCGGAGAAAGTGTGGTTAAAATTCTCCAGTGCGACCACATCACCATAGCGCTTCGTTATGTTTACAACCTGCAGATATGCTGCTTCTTTATTTTCCGTTGTGCGCGAAGCCGGCACGGCGGCTCCGCTTTCTGAGAACTTCGTCTGATAATAGGAAGAAGCAGCTGATTCTTGGCCATTTACTTCATCTTCAGGCATATCCTGACTTGCTGCGCTTTGAGTGCCAAGTGCATATCTCTGAGTCATTTTTCGCAAGCAGGCTTGCAGTATTTTTGAAAACAGCCAGCTGAGCATGACTATAATAGTGGTATAGGCAAATAAATCAGCTGTTTCCAGATAAATCTTTGCTTCATAAAATCGTTCCCCCAGTGAGCACTGAACTATTCCAAAAACTTCTGTTGCTATTCCTGCTTTCCAGGCAAAGCCAATAGCAGAAGACGCACCGGCAGAAAAATACGACACCGCACTGGGCAGATACAGCTTGCTCAGCCGTCTTTTGAAGGGCACAGCGAAAACCTCTGCCATTTCAACCAAAGCAGGATCGCTCATTCGCATGCCCTGCAAGAGACTCTCATAGAGGCTGGGCAAAGTTACGATACAAACAACGATCCAGCTGCTGGAAGCAGCTCCAAAATAGATTAAAATTATCAGAATAAAGGAAACTACCGGAACGGCTTTAAAGACTGAGATCAGTGGAGCAAAGAAATCTTCCCATGCAGTTGAGCGCATAGCAGCAATAGCTAATAGGCCAGCCAGCACGGTTGCCAGAATAAAGCCAAAAAGAATCCGCCAGCTTGTAGCTAAGACTGCCAGCAAAAAATCAGCCTGTGTAATTAAACCGGCAAGACTTCTGACAATATCCAGAGGACCTGCAAAGATCAGTGTATCCTTGAAGATGATTGACAGAAGCTGCATTACCAGCAGCCAAAAAATAACAGCTAATAACCGGCGGAACTTTCTCATGGTGTGAAATAAAAATCGTCAGACGGTAATTTGTTTCCTACAACCTGAGGGTTGACACTAAACAAAGTTTCCAGATAGGCCGAAAGCTGAGTCTTCATATCTTCACCATCGATATAAACAATGTTGCATTCGGGCAATGCCTTCCTGGCCGGAAGCTCTTCGAATATATTCAAGTCAGATATCATCTTGGCAGCTGCATCAATATTTTCTACAGCAAAATTTGCAGAATACCCATAGCGCTCGCAGAATACTTTAACCTCTTCCTTATGCTCCTGCAAAAAATCTTTTCTCCCCACCAGTACACCTGTAATAAGGGGACTGGCTTCGCCGTAAATATCCGTCCAGGCAGAATTCAGATCAACGGCTCTGCGAATCGATGGATTCTTGCCGGAAGCTACAGTCAGATAAGGCTCAGGTAAATGCCCTACACTCCCCTCTTCAGCCGACATACGTGCTACGACTTCTGCATGCTCAGATACGAAAACAAGCTTAACATCCTTGTCAGGGTCGATGCCGTTATTTTCCAAAACTATTCTCAATACAATTTCCGGTGTGGCTCCCTTTCCGGCTGAGTAGATAGTTTTAGACCGCAGATCTGACACATTTTTGATGCTGTCGCCATTTTCCGCCAGATACAGCACTCCCAAAGTATTGATGGCAATAACCTGAATTTTACCTTCACTTTTGTTGTAAAGTGCAGCCGCCAGATTTGCCGGTAATGCGGCCAGATCACATTCTCCCTGAAGCAGCATGGGACCTACAAGCTCCGGCTGACTTTCGAGAGAAAAAGCATACTCAGCATCTTCTCCCCCGGCATATTCAGTTGCCAATTGTGCCAAACCCATGGCAGTAGGTCCTTTTAAAGCAACAATATTAATTGGTTCTGAGGCTTGCTTGGTGCAGGACACAGAAAAAAAGGCAGCCAGCACAATTAAAACTACACATACCGTTCTAGTTATTATTCTTTGTTTCATAAGCTTGTTTCTTCTTTCAGCGGATATGCTTCGCGCTGCTCATAATGGGTATGCAAGTATTTGTGAGCGCGTTCGCTGTTGGGCTCACCAAAGAATCTTCTGTAGAGTTCCTGAACATCGGAGTTCTTATATGACTTGCGTTCATTCTGGGCAAGATCTTCATCATACAGAGCCTTTGCTCTAGCGGGACGGGGGTCAAGAAATATCCTTTCTCTGGCCGGAACATATGGTTGTCCGCCACCGTGAATACAACCACCTGGACATGCCATAACTTCTATAAAATGATATGTCTTTTCACCCGCCTTAACAGCATCCAGAACTTTAGCTGCATTAGCAGCCGAGCTGACTACCGCAACTTTTAATTCGATCTCTTTCCCTTCAAAGGGAAGCAGGACAGTAGCTTCTTTAATTCCTTCCATACCACGTACTTCACTATACTCAAAGTCAGCCAGATCTTCTCCTGTGAGTATATCTGCTGCAGTACGTAAAGCTGCTTCCATAACGCCGCCTGATGTCCCGAAAATAACGCCGGCACCTGTGTAGTCACCCAGTATTGAATCTGCCTGTTCATCGGCCAGCTCCTTAAACTGGAGACCGCTCTGACGAATCATACGGGAAAGCTCACGTGTCGTCAGGGAGTAGTCGACATCACGCAAACCGTCAACCTCCATCTCCGGTCGATTTGCCTCTGTCTTTTTTGCGGTACAGGGCATCACGGATACGGAGACGATGCTTTCAGGATCAACACCCACCCTTTCAGCATAATATGACTTCATCACTGCTCCCATCATTTGCTGAGGTGATTTACAGCTGCTGATATTCTCCAAAAACTCCGGATAATAGAGTTCACAATATCGCACCCAGCCAGGTGAACAGGAGGTAAGCAGGGGCAGTCGTTCATTATTTTTCAGACGGCTGATCAGCTCTGTTGCCTCTTCCATGATTGTCAGATCGGCTGCAAAGTTTGTATCATAAACGCGGTCAAAGCCCAGTCTTCTGAGGGCAGCAACCATTTTTCCCGTGACGGCTGTTCCTATCGGATAGCCAAACTCTTCACCTAAAGCGGCACGCACAGCAGGTGCGGTCTGTACAATCACGAATTTATCCGGGTTTTCTATTTCCTTTAATACCTCTTCTATCTGATCCTTCTCGTGCAGGGCTCCAACCGGACATGCCTCAATGCACTGTCCGCAATAGAGGCAATTGACATCATTCATGCTGTAGCCGAAGGCTGGACCTACGGTTGTTTCAAAACCACGCTTAGAAAATTCCAGCACACCGATTCCCTGCACTTTTTTACAGGTATTGACACAGCGTCCACAAAGAATACACTTGCCGGGATCACGCACAATGGACCAGGATAAATCATCTATCTCTGCTGCGCGAACCGCTCCGGTAAAGCGCGAGGTCTGGACTCCATACATAGCGCAAAGGCGCTGAAATTCGCAATTGTCATTTCTGATACAGGAGAGGCAATCACTATTGTGGTTTGCTTTAATCAATTCTAAATTAAGCCTTACCGTTTTTCTCACACGTGTACTGTTCGTGCGAACTACCATACCCTCAGCCACCTTGGTTGAGCAGGCTGTAAGCATACGGAAGTCTTCACCTTTTTTACGCGCTACATCAACGAGACAGACTCGGCAGGAAGAGTTTTCGTTAATTCCCCGCAGATAGCAGAGCGAAGGTATCTCATAGCCTGCTTTACGCGCAGCCATAATTAAATTCCAGTTCTCCGGGCAAGCCACATCCTGCCCGTTAATGTTCAAATTTACCAGCGCTGCCTCTTCCTCTAACTCCAGCTTCAGTTCTTCATTCATGGCTTCAGCTCCGGAAGAAAAAGGAACAGAGTGTATTTTATCTCTTGTTTTGGTTTGATGCATAATCTTTATCCTCAACTAAGCTCTATCTGCGCTCAATTGCATTGAAAGCACAATTCTCAATGCAAAGACCACAGCGGGTGCAAATATCCAAATCTATTTCATGAATCTCGCGCGGTTTGCCGCTGATCGCATGCACAGGGCAGATACGGGCACACTTGGTGCAGCCCTTACACTTATCAGTGATAATATATCCGAGCAGATTTTTACAGACATGTGAGGGGCACTGCTTATCTCTGATATGAGTCTCATATTCATCGCGGAATTGTCTCAAGGTTGACAGAACCGGGTTAGCAGCAGTTTGACCTAAGGCGCAAAGTGAACTCAGTTGCAAATGCTCACCTAGCTCTTCAAGAAGATCCAGGTCTTCCATTTGAGCATGACCTCCGGTAATGCGCTCAAGTATCTCCAGCATGCGCTTGGTTCCTTCTCGGCAGGGAACACATTGTCCGCAGGATTCATCCACGGTGAACTCCGTATAGAAACGAGCAATATCAACCATGCAATTGTCTTCATCCATCACAATAAGGCCGCCCGATCCCATCATCGATCCGGCCGCTTTCAGAGTATCAAAGTCTACTTGCAAATCCAGATTTTCTTCCGTAATACACCCACCTGAAGGACCTCCCGTTTGCACAGCCTTGAATTTTTTATTGTCAGGACAGCCACCACCAATGTCGAAAATCACCTCTCTCAGCGTTATTCCCATGGGAACCTCAAGCAGACCCGTATGTTCCACCTTTCCTCCCAAAGCAAAAACTTTGGTTCCGGGTGATCTTTCAGTACCGATTCTTCGGAACCACTGTGACCCATTCAAGATAATGCCGGGAACATTCGCCAGTGTTTCTACGTTATTTATAATTGTCGGTTGACCATAAAGTCCATGGGCAGCAGGAAAGGGAGGCTTGTTTCGTGGCATGCCACGCCCACCCTCAATCGAGGCAATTAAAGCAGTTTCTTCACCACAGACAAAGGCGCCGGCTCCTAAACGCAATTCAATATCGAAAGAAAAATCACTAGCCATGATATGGTCACCCAATAATCCCAGTTCATGAGCTTGTTCTATCGCAATATTTAGTCGTTTAACCGCTGTTGGATATTCCGCGCGCACATAGATAAATCCTTTACTGGCGCCAATGGCATAGCCGCCGATTATGATCGCTTCCAAAACGGCATGAGGGTCGCCTTCCAAAACACTGCGGTCCATGAATGCCCCCGGATCGCCCTCATCAGCGTTACAGATAAAATACTTTTCTTCTGCTTTCTCACGGGCAGCGAAGCTCCATTTTATCCCGGTTGGAAAACCCGCTCCACCACGTCCGCGCAAACCGGAGTCTGTAATACATTCGATCACAGCTTTAGCTGACATTCCGGTCAGGGCCCGCTCGAGCGCAGCATAGGCACCAAGTGCAATAGCTTCATCTATGCGTTCGGGGTTAATATATCCACAGTTTCTCAAAACCTGACGTTTTTGCTTTTTATAAAAAGGCAAATCGGTGAAATGCTCCGGCAGACCGGCAAGTTCAGACTCCGGGCTCTCTTCCTCTATTACCAGCTCCCTGGACCTGCTATCAAGCTCTGTTGTGGTAACAGGCTCTAATTTATGGCTGAGATAACTATGTGCCTCAGCATCTCTTTGTTTTTGTTCACGCTGCTGACGTAAAAAACCCCTTAATGTAAACTCCTCCACCGGCTCACCATGAAGCAGGTGCTGTCGTACTATAGTAATTGCCTTGACAGGATCAACTTTCACATAAGAAACTTTTTCTTTGCCCTTTTCATATATTTCTACAATAGGCTCAAATGAGCAAAGTCCAATACAGCCCGTAATTTCAAGAGAAATATCACTCAAGTCGTTTCGTTCAATTTCCTGTCGTAAAGCTTCAAAAGTTAAGTCCGCGCCTGCAGAAATTCCACAAGTTGCCATGCCGACTGTTACCCGGAAATGCTCAGGCTGTTCCAGTTCAGCTAAGGTGCACTTACGCAAATTTGCAATGTTTGCCCAGGATGTTCCAGTTTTTGTGATCATGCCGGATCCTCCGCTTCAGCTTTGCCGCCGGGTGAGGCCAGTGAAGCTGCCCCCACGGCTGCGTCTTTCAAACGATAATTATCAAGAATTTGCTCCAGCTCGTTCAAGTCCACGATATTAGCGTAAACTTCCTCATCAATCATAATTACCGGAGCCAGACCGCAGCAGCCAATACATCTTGCTGCTGTGATGCTGAACAAGCCATCCGCTGAGACTTCCCCGACTTTGATCTCGAGCAGTTCACAAAGCTTATCCAAAACATTCTGAGCACCCTTAACGTAGCATGCTGTGCCCATGCATACTGAAATACGGTGTTTTCCTTCCGCTTCCAGTAAGAACTGACTGTAAAATGAAGATACCCCATAAAGTTCCGCTACAGAAATACCTGTACGGGCAGAAATATGTTTATGCACTTCCAAAGGCAAATAACCAAATAACTGCTGAGCTTTTTGCAGAGCCATCATAGCTATCCCTTTTTCCCCCTGTAATTTCTTTAAGAACTTGTCGAGTTCTAAAAATCTGGGATCGTTAACTTCGATTTGTTTTGATTGACACATCAAAAATCCTCCTGATCCTGTCTATTTGAAGCTATTCTGTCCTTGGCCGATCTGTTACACCTCACTAATTGCCTAGTGTCATCACAATAAAAGATACACCTACAAGCTCAATCATAATAACACAATATTTCCAAATTCTTTGTGCACATTCACTAGGCCTTTAATGTCCGATATGTCCTCTTTTTTTACAATAAAAAGAGTCCTCTCCATGCCTGCTGCAATTCGAGGACCCTTTAACATGACTTTATTTACTTATCCGGCTCAGCCGCAGTACTCTCGCAAAGCCTGCAGTAAGTTCTTTAAAGAAGCTGTTGCGTCGCCCAGAAGCAGAGCGATCTTATCGCCCCTTCCCTCTTCATAGAGCGGGTTGTCAACACCGGCATATCCCGGCTTTTTGTCATAGTTCATGATGATAACGTGTTTGGCATCTTCTACGTCCAGGACCGGCATACCGTAAATCGGGGTGCCTGCCGCCGTATTAGCTGCAGGGTTGACCACGTCGTTGGCTCCGATAACGATGACCACATCAGTCTCGGCAAACTGGGGATTGATCTCTTCCATCTCATGAAGCTTCTCATAGGGCACATCAACTTCAGCCAGCAGCACATTCATGTGACCGGGCATACGGCCGGCGACAGGGTGAATGGCAAATTCGACATTCTTGCCGGCGGTTTCCAGCTCGTCCATAAGATTTTTAACCAGTGGCTGTGCCTGGGACAAAGCCATACCATATCCCGGTACAATGATGATCTTCTCTGCATCTCTGAGCCAGGCGGCGTAGGCCGGACCTGCCTGTACTGCATCGGAGATAACCGCCTTTCCTGCAGCTGCCTTCACTTCAGCTCCGGCTGTTGCTGCAGCTGCATTTTTTTGTTTGGCCTTCACTTGAGGAGTGGAAGTTTTGCCAAGCAGGATATCCATCAGTTTGCGGTTCATGGAACGGCACATAATCTGCGTCAAAAGCAATCCGGAAGCTCCGACTATAGCGCCGACTGATACAAGCAGAGGATCTGCTATGGCCAGGCCTGCTATAGCACCGGCGACACCGGAGAAGGAATTTAGCAGCGAAATCGTAATCGGCATGTCCGCCCCACCTACGCGAATAGCGAAGATGATGCCAAAGAGACCGGATAGTATAGAGCAGAGAATAATCAGTATTGTTTTCGCCACAGTAACAGCCAGAACAGCAGGAATGCTCAGGAGCACTACTGTCAGCAAAGAGGCCACCAGAGCTAAAGCGGTCCAGAGTGCGTGGCGTTTGAATTCGATCGGTTTCTGAGTTATAACACCGTGCAGCTTCCCACCAGCCACCATACTGCCGGTAAAGGTAAAGGCACCGACAAAGATTGCCAGACCGGAAGTGGCAAGGGAAAACAGGTCGGCAGAGGCTCCGTCACCGGCTGCGATCAGAGTCAGAATTCCTGCGAGCATTGAAGCAGCACCGCCGAAACCGTTCAGGATGCCGACCATTTGCGGCATTTGTATCATATTGACTTTGATAGAAAGCCAGATACCGATAACAGCTCCCAGCAACATGGATATATACAGTTCTACAAAAGAGAAGATATTCCAGTACCACAGGGTCAGGACAATCATGAGGAGCATCGATACTGAGCCGAGCAAGTTACCTTTGACAGCAGTTCTGACCTTGCTCATCATGGAAATTCCGATCAAAACAGTAATAGCCAATATTCCTGCCAGTACATAATAAATAATACCGCCGGTAGCTGTGCGGTGTGTAACTGCCGATAAAACGGGAGAAAACAGCAGATTCATTAACATTTACTTGCCTCCCTTATTATTATCTTCAGAGTGGAACATCCGCAGCATACGGTCTGTCACGGCAAATCCTCCGACAACATTGATCATAGCCAGGACAATTGCAATAAAGCCTAATATCCTGCTGCCGGTGTTACCCATGTCAGCAGCTACAGCAGTCGCCGTCAGACAACCCAGCACTGTAACACCGGAATAAGCGTTCATGCCCGACATCAGCGGTGTATGCAGCAAGCTGGGCACGCGGTCAATAATTTTATAACCGACCAGCATCGACACCACAAAAACAACTATCAAGATTAAATGTTCTAATCCCATTCCTTTGTCTCCTTGTTTTAACAAATAGTTCTTGTAAAGCTATCTTTTACATGAAGCGGCCACCGTCCAAAAACGGTGGTCCCTTCATAAAGCTCATCTTTTTTTGCCGGAAGCACCTGCAATATCACAGAAGCTTCAGCAAAACGACAAAGTAGCAAAATAAAATGCTGCACACAGCTTGTGTGCAGCATTTTTAATTTAGTGTCCCAGAGCCTTAAAGGCTTCCAGCGTCCCTTTATGGACCACTTTACCCTCATAAGTTGTCAGAGAGCTCTTGATAATCTCATCATCAAGATCGATCACAATTTTTCCGTCCCTGATCAGGTAAGCAAGCAGATTGTAGACGTTTTGTGCAAACATCCAGGTGGAGCTGGTTGGCAGCAAACCAGGTATATTCTTGATACCGACGAGCGTAACCTTATGCTTAACTTCAGTTGTCCCCGGCGGGGTAATGGCACAGTTTCCACCCTGATCGATGGAAATGTCGACTATGACTGAACCCGGTTTCATGCTCTTGACCATTTCTTCTGTGATCAGAGTCGGGGCGACTTTACCCGGTACCAAAGCGGACAGGAAGACAATGTCCATGTCCGGGAGATGCTGAGCCAGGATCTCACGCTCCGCTGCCAGTCTTTCCTCACTGAGTGCCAGTGCATAGCCGCCGTCACCGATAGCTTCTTCAGCCGGTACTTTCAGGTCGATTACCTTAGCGCCGAGAGACTGAGCCTGCTCTGCTGCCGCCGGACGAATATCTGCAGCGTGAACCTGAGAACCCAGACGTTTGGCAGTGGCCAGTGCTTGCAGACCACCTACGCCTACACCAACAACCAGGGTGTTAATAGGTTTGATCATGCCCACAGCTGTGAAAATTTGTGGAACAAATTTGGGCAAAGCATTGGCTGCCAGAAGAATGCCCTTGTAGCCGGCACAAGTACTCATCGAGGTCAAAGCGTCCATGTTCTGAGCCCGGGTTATACGAGGTATACCATCCAGAGTGATACTGGTAATGCCCTGTGCTGCCATGCGTTTAACCATTTGGTGATTAACCGGTGAAGCTGGGTGAATAAAGGTAATTAACAGCTGCCCCTCATGCATAAGATCAACTTCATGCATCTTCAGCTCTTCATTCATCAGCGGCTCTTTTACTTTCAAAATAACCTCTGCACGATCATAAAGATCGGTCACCTTGTCAATAATTTCCGCTCCGGCTGCTGTGTAATCAGCATCATGGTAAAAAGCACCCTCACCCGCGTTATTTTCTACTAAAACTGCGAGACCGTCTTTGACCATTTTTGCGACTGTTTCCGGCGATGCCGCGACACGTCGCTCACCCGGCATAATTTCCTTAGGAACTCCTATAATCATGTTACTACCTCCCAGTACATGTAATTCATTGATTGTATATTAACAGCTAAAATCATCTATTACAACAAGTTTTTTTGTACACATAGCAAGCATTTTTCCTATTTTCCAGCTTACTTTTGTAAAAAAAGATATGTCTCATTAGTCGTTTATGCATAAAATATAGAGTAGGTGCAGTTTCATATCTGCAGGATCCCTGCAAGCATTGATTTCACGCCCTAAAGCGAGCCTTTCCCACAGGTGAAGCCTTGTCAGAACGAATAGCGATACAGAAATATAAGAATTTATTCAGTCCGCCGGCAGAGCATAGTTTTGTGGGCAGCCCCGCCTTGCACCCGAATATGTGAAAATAATATAGTTTTCCAAAAAATATGTGATAATAGAGTTAGTATCTGAAAGAGGAGTAGGTTCTTTGAAACGAAAAAGTTACCACAAGTCAACTTTTGAGAAGACATCGCGTGATCGGCAGATCAAAGTCTATTGGGCTGCTATCTCGGTTTTTTCTCAAAAAGGATACGAAGCTGCCAGCGTTCAGGATATTGCGCAAAAGGCCGGCATCAGTGTGGGTTCACTTTACAGCTATTTCTCCTCCAAAGAGGATCTCTTTAAAGCTATCGCAGAAATGGGTTATGCGGTTCTTGAGCAGATTGTCAAGGAATGGAATCCCCGGAAGGAAGACAGCTTCCGTTCGGCCATGACTACATTGTTCCGGCTGACTTTGGAATACAGCCGGAAATATCCCGACCTGTCAAAACTGTATCTTTTATTAACCACTGATTCACTGAGTCCGTTTTCCGAAAAATTGTCCAAGCAGATGGAAATCAGCTTCCGGTCTGCCTACGCTCAGTTATTGAAGAATGCTCAGGAAAAGGGCGAGCTGCGCTCCGACATCGATCTGGAGATGGCCGGTTACTTTTTAGATAATACTGCTGTTATGCTGCAGTTTTCTCAAACATCAAAGTACTATCAGGAACGTTTGCGCCAGTATCTGGCTTTGTCAGATGACGAAGAAATGCCGGACGATAGAATTGTGGATGCTTTGGTAAATTATGTTTGCAATGGATTGACTAATGAATAAGAGTAAAAGCAAAAAAATCATTCTTGTCGGCTTAGGCAGTGCCGGCAGACGTCATGTGCGGGCTATCGATTTTTATGAAAAACGTGGTCTGCTGCAACTGGTAGGTGTGGTAGAGCCAAGCGAGCAGGTATTAGCAAGTTTTATGACTGCGCGCAAGAGGAATCAGCCCCTGCCGGTCACGGCCGGCAGCCTTGAAGAGATCTATGTGAAACTGGGTGCTCACACAGGTCCCCCGGCTGATTTAGTCTCCATCGCAACGCCTCCGGGCTTGCATACCGAACTGGCCCTGTTGGCCATGAAAAATGGCGCAGATGTCATTGTTGAAAAGCCGATGACGCTGACGGTAAGGGAAGGTAAAATTTTACAGGAGGCGTCGCTGGCAAGTGGCCGCTGCATCATACCCTGCCTTACTTATCGCTTTTATCCCGCTGTCAGAGAACTGAGGGAATTTCTGACTTCGGGCTCCTTTGGCCGCCCGCTGTCCGCCAATATGATAGTGCGCTGGGGACATGATCAGGCCTATTATGATCGAGCATCATGGCTCGGCAGCTGGGAGCATGAAGGCGGAGCACTCATGAACCAGACTATACATGCACTTGACCTTGTCTTTTACCTTTTGGGCGAGCTGCCCCGGGAGGCCGTCTGCAAGCTGGCTCCTCCCTATCACGATATTGAAGCTGCCGATCTCGCCATGGGCGTTTTCAGTCTGCAATCAGGAGCTCTGGTTGCAGTTGAAGGCAGCACCCTGACCGACCCGGAAGAGCAGGAGGCTGAAATTTTCCTGCGTTATGAAAAAGGTACTTTTGCTGCCGGCATCAAGAGCGGCAAAATCAATTATTCGCTTTCATACGACGACAAAACAAAGAAGGCGCCAGCCATAGTAGGGCCGGCTCTGAAACACCTGCTGAAGCGTGACGGCTTAGGCATCATCAAACATATCGGCAAGGCTCATACTCTTATGTATGGTGCGGTTCTGGAAGCGGCTTGCTCTACCGCTTTGCCGGCTGCCGCTGACGGACTCAGTTCACTCCAGCTCGTGCTCACGCTTTTAGAAGCAGCCAAAAAAGGACAGGCTGTTCCCTGCCCCAGCGAGAATTTCGAGTTAAAGGACATGAAAGACTAAAAAGATGTTTATTCTTGTTATGCGTTTTGTGATCAGACTGCCCTGGGTAAAGTCTCTCAAAGACAAACGCAGGGTTAAACGTTCTCTCGTCGATTCTCTGAGCAGGCGCTATAATGTATCAGTCAAGGAAGTTGAGACTCAGGATGTGCATCAGTCCCTTGTTATCGGTCTTAGCCACATAGCTCTGAGCCAAAGCGAAGCTGAGCGGATGGCCGGGACTCTGACTGACTATGTCTACGAAAATGCTGAGGGCGAAATCAGTCTAGTGGAAAAGGAAATCTTTAGTTTCCAGTAGATACAGATATCTCCGGAAAGAGGTTGTTCAGATGGACGGCAAGGATATTACCAGAGAAAAACTGCACCTTTTATACATCCTGCGGGAAGCACCCGGCTTACAGCGCAGCGATTTGATTGAGACTGCTCTGGGCACTTTAACGGCAGACTATTTCATGCTGGCTGAAGCACTAAACTGGCTGGAGTCTTCTGAACTGATCGTGCTGATGGATACAGAGCTTACCACAGATGCGGCTGATGCACGAAGTGGAGCGGAATGCTATCTGACAGTTCAGGGAGAAAAAGTACTGCTGGCCCTGGAAGATCAGATAGCCGAAAGTGTCCGTCTCTGGGTGAGCGAACATCTGGCTGCGACCAGTATTGAGCGCAAAAAACGTAAGGCGATTGAAGCTGATTACAAGCTTACTGACAAGGGGTCTTACCTGCTTTGGCTTCAACACCTGAGTGAGCAGGGTGATTCTTTTAGTGTTGAGATGGAGCTGCCAAGCGAAGAATTAGCACGCAAGGCAGCCTTTTCCTTCCGACGCAATCCGGAGAAATTCTACTCTGTTATGATAAAAACTCTGCTCGAAGAGGCTTAGGTCGCTTCAGCTGCAGGGGTTTAAGCAAGCTATCTCTCTGATCAGGACGTCAGTTTTTCTTTCACCATCTGTGCATAATCGTCCAGGAGTTTATAGTCCTCCTCTGTCGGCAGGCCTTTGACTAAAAGAGTAGCCAGCCTTTCCGCTTTTAGCTGTGGCAGGAGATCATAAAAACGCTTTTCAATCTGGCTGCCCCAACCAAACGAACCGATCAAAGCTATATATTGCAATGGGGGTTTAAAGGCATTGAGCATTAAGGCCATGGCACCGGCTGCAGGGTGAGGTCCGGTCAGCACAGTTGGTGCGGCCATGATCAGGCAGGCTGCATCCACAGTGTCTTCCACCACCTTACCCATAGAAACTCTTAAGTCCTGATCAGGATTATCCAGATGATGAATATTTACAGGTATTCCGCTTGCTTCAAGTTTTTCGGCCAGATAATAGGCCATTATTTTTGAGCTGTCATGCATAGAAACTACCGGCATGACAACGCGAAGATCCGCTTTCCCCGAGACATAGCTTTCATAGAGTGACAGAACCTTATCCGGCTCGTACCACATTGGTCCATGGGCAGGACAGATTATTGCCGGGTCCAGTGCCCTGGTTTTGGCCAGATGGCGCGCCAGCTGTTTGCTGGTCGGCATCATTATTTCAGCATAATATGAGCGCGTCGTCTCTAAGTGGATTTTTTCATCCGCTGCCTTATAAGGCGGAGCTGCATAATGGCTGCCATAGAGATCAGAACTGAAAAGAATCCGCTCCTCTTCCAGCCAGTACATTGTATTGTCCGGCCAGTGAGCGAAAGGTATCGGCACACAGGTCAGCCCCAATCCACCCAGATCAAGTGTCTCGTTTTCCGCTATCAGCTGCACCTGGCTGGCAGGAATATTGAGGTGTGTTTCCAGGAATTCGGCAACTTTGGCGGTACCTACCAATCTGGCTTCCGGGAAGCGCTGCCAGAGCAGTTCTGTTGCTCCGGAGTGATCCTGCTCAGTGTGTAAACTCAAGATGTAGTCGATGTGGTTTATCCCCGCCACAGCCAGATTGGACAACAATTGATCGATGGAATCGCTTTGTACCGGATCCAGCAGGGCTACTTTTTTTTCACCGCACACTACAAAACTGTTATAGGTCGTTCCATAGGGAGTCGGCATTAGTTTGTCGAAGTACTGCAAGCCAGGATCTGCCGCGCCCAGCGAAAGAACATGTTCGCTGATTTTTCGGACCTTCATATTTAATCCTTTCAAAAAGAAAGCCGAACTCTCGTCGGCTTTCTTTTTTCCTTGTGTGTAACTATTCTTCTATGAGTGAGAAATCCTCTTTTGGTGCACCACAGAGCGGGCAAACCCAGTCCTCAGGCAGATCGGCAAAAGATACACCCGGCTCGATGTCACTGTCGGGATCGCCTATCTCAGGATCATAAACATAGCCACAGACATCACATACATATTTATCCATTCGTTTTCCTCCTCTTTCATGCTGTTTTTATTGCATAGTATTTTAGTATTATATACTAAGTTTTGAAATTAGTTGTGACCATTCTTTTAGAGCTGAAAGATTAGCTGCTGCTCTTAGCTATTTTAAAGCCAAGGCCAAGCCTGCAACCAGGCGGATCACATCATCAGCTTCAGCGGCCGCCCATTGCAGCCAGCGACCATGTTGCTCGCGGAAGAGACGTGCTTCTCGCTCGGTCGGTATCATGCCGCAGCCCAGTTCATCAACACAGAAGATCAGCGTCATCCTGAGCTCTGAATGTGATAAAAGTCCCAGCATCCAGTCCCAGAATAGAGGTTGGAGCAGATCATACTTCAGCAATTTATCCTGAAGCCATTGTGTTGAATCAAAGAAAAGGACCCTATGGTCAGGCATCGCTGCCAGGAGCTTCAACAGGCCTGCCTTGCCGGCATCCGCTGTTCCATCAAGATATTGTTTTTGTAGTTCTTGCAGCATGGCAAGATCCACGGCAAGACTGTTCGCCTGATCCAGATACTGCTTTCTTATATAGTCATGCTTACCCTGATATAAACCGCCCAGGACAACAATCTTTTTTTCTATCATTTTTTACTCCTCCCGCTTAAAACCAGGCCGGTAAGCTATGAGACAGCGCCAAGGTCAGCAAGGCTGTCGTTTCCAGCAGAACCAGAAGAAAACCGGCAAGATCACCGGTCGCTCCCGCAAACTTTCGCAAGGAGAAGCGGGCGAAAAACCAGCTTAACAAGGCAGCGAGAACAACTGTGATCACTCCTGAATAATGGGCAGATAGAACAATGCCGCCACTTGAAAGCAGCAGAAATGCAATCAGAATACTACGAACTGTTCCGGAACTTCTTTGCCTGTAATCATAGTGCATGCCATCGGAGCGGGCACTGGGCAGACTTATTGAATAAAGTCCCGACAAGGAGCGGGAGAAAACAGGCAGAATGAAGGCTGCCGCCATCAATCTTTGTTCTGCTCCGGTGAGTATACTCTGTAAAGCAGCAAATTGCAGAAGCAACACCGAAAACAGAGCAAGGACGGCGAAAGCACCAAGATGGACATCGTGCATTATTTCCAGCATTTTTTCGGCATCGCGGCGGGAAAAAAAAGCATCTGCTGCATCTGCAAAACCGTCAAGGTGAATGCCGCCGGATGCTGCAATTAAGGCCAATAAGATCAGAGCCGCCCGCAAAATACTGGATATCTCCAGCCAGGCACTGAGATAATAAACCGCAGCTCCGATCGCAGCAATATATAGGCCTGTCAGAGGGAAAAAAGCCATCATATAAGAAAGAGACGAGCTATCATATTCACGTCGCGGCAGCGGACATGTTGTAAACATGCTCATTGCCAAAATTAGGCTGTCCATGATCTTCTTCACTTAAACCGCTCCAAAAATTTTGTCAAAGCCTCTTGCTTACAAATAAGTGCAGAAGGCAAAGCTGCTTTTACTTCAATAAAATCAGCCTGCAAAACTGTGTGCAGGCAGCGGTTAATATTAGCCAATAACCGCAAGTAGCGTCGGCTGGACTCCTCCAGTTCCTCAGACGCTGACGAGAATACATCAGGGCTTACTATGATCAGATCTTGTGAGATATTACTCAAAGTGAAAATATAGTCAACTATATCTTTCTCCACAAGATCGTTCGCCTTTTCTTTGTATTCATTTTCTTCGGCCAGATAAATATACTTACTGTTAGCAGCCATGACTCCCAGGCAATCCAGCAGAACTGTCTTATCCCGGCACCGCTCAAGCTGACGCCTGCCATCCTCTGCTGTAGGTGCCAGCAAGGTTTCATAAGGCAAGCCTGATCTCCTGCTCTGATGTTTTCTGATCCGGGCCCGGTTCTCCCGGTCTTCATCCTCATACAAAGTAGCTAAATAGATAATTGGATAGTTTGCTAAAAACAAAGAGAAGTCTTCGGCAAGATCTGACTTTCCACTGGAGGCAGCACCAAAAAACACACTAATCATGCAGGATCATAAACCTCATAAGATTCAACACCACCGGCTGCAAAAGTCACTGACTTGCGATAAATATTGATGGCACTGTCAAAAAGCGGCAAAACCAAAACTGCCCCGCTGCCCTCACCCTGATGCAGATCCAGATCGAGGATGCTGGTCAGGCCCAGGGAGCGCAGAGCTAATTCACAGCCCGGTTCTGTTGTTTTATGAGCTGCAAAGATATAGTGGCTGACATTAGCTTGCAGCCGGTGCAAAACAACTGCTGCTACCTGGGTAATCAAGCCATCCAGAATAACAGGCACTCTGTTCAGGACAGCAGCGGCATAAAAGCCAAGTATTGCTGCAATGTCAAATCCTCCGACACTTCGCAGTGCTGTCAGTGGATCAGCGGGAGATAGATTATGCATCTGTAAAGCTGCTGAGATGATTTCCTGTTTATGCAAAAACTTTTCATTAGAAAGACCGGCACCGCGTCCACAGATAGAGGCAGCATCAGTCTCTTCCAGGGCGGCAAGCAAGGCAGTAGAAGTCGAAGTATTGCCAATCCCCATTTCTCCTGCAATCAGAAGCTTATAGCCATTATTGACTGCTTCTGACGCTAATTCATAGCCCACTTGTATAGCCAGCATCATCTCGCTTTCACTCATGGCTTCTCTTTGGGCAAAGTTCTCCGTGCCATCAGGCTTTATCGGCACATGGATGATGCCATCTTCATCACTGAGATCGCGGACACCCAGGTTAACCGGAATCACAGTAGTTCCTGTTTCACGGGCAATAATACTGACACTGGATTTTTTTTCTGCTATATTGCGCATGACCTGAGCTGTTACTTCCTGACCGCACTGGCTGACGTTTTCAGCCACAATGCCGTTGTCTGCAGCGAAAACGAACAGAGCCCGCGGTGTAATATCCGGATCGCAGGAGCCTTCGATCGCCGCAAGCCGCTGGTGCAAAAGCTCAAGCTGGCCAAAAGAGCCGATCGGTTTGCACAAGTTATTCCAGCGGGCTCTTGTTCTGGCAGCTATTTCCTGATCCGGAATTTCCAGAGTGTCAATCAGTGCGATAAATTGCTCACGTGTCATCAGTTTTTCATTATTCCAGCCACTGTTATTTACAGTCATTTTCCACCTCTGTCATTGCTAGTTCAGAATTTTTCTTTTTTTCTAGATCATACCTGCAAAAGCCAGCGCGAGAACGAGCACACCCAGAGCTATCCGATACCAGGCAAAAGGCTTGAAATTATTGCTTCTGATGAATTTGAGCAAGCCTCGTATCACTAGTATAGATACAAGGAAGGCCGTCAGTGTGCCTACAAATAAAACTAATAGCTGTGTACTGCTAACAGCTGCATGGTATGTGATAAGTTTGAGCACATTTGCTCCGATCATAACCGGAACAGCCAGATAAAAGGTGAACTTTGCCGCCAGAGGACGTGACAATCCTAATAACAATCCACCAAGAATCGTTATACCGGAACGGGATGTGCCGGGGAAAATCGCTGCGATTACCTGAAACAAACCGATAATTAATGCACTGCGCCAGCTGATCTGCTCCATCTCGGTGATTTTGCTTTCCTTGTTGGCGAGATAGTTTTCCATAAGTATAAAAATAATGCCTACCACTATCAGAGCTATGGCTACTGAAAATGGATTATAAAAGAGTTCTTCAAAAAAATCGTCGAAAAGCAATCCCACTATCCCTGCCGGAATAACAGCAATCACGATGTTTATCCACATACGTAATTGTGAGCGGCTCATCAGAAGGGAATCAGAAAATAAGGATATATATGCAGATTTATCGTAAGGGACGCCCCTTGCAAGCAAAGTTTTCCGCCGTCTGAAAGGCCAGAGCTCAGGCCAGAAATTTACTATTACTGCCATGATCGAGCCCAGATGCAAACTCACCATAAATAAAGAGAAGAACGCTGACGACTGCTCAGGAGATGTTCCTGCACCAAGTGGTAACCACTCCTCCAGCAGAATTAAGTGTCCGGTGCTGCTGATCGGCAGCCACTCAGTAACACCCTGTACGATACCGTAGATAATAGACTTTAATAACTCAAACCACTCCATGTCTCACCTGTTTTTCCAATCGTTTTTGTGCCCAGCTGCGTTCCCGTGCAAGGCCCTTACTCACTAATCTCTATCATAAGTACTAACATCCCCCCCGGCATAACTGAAAAAGACGAATTGCCGCGTTTATGTAAATCTTCTCCGATAAGCCTTCCCTTGCTGTCGAAACTACTGCTGGCAACCGACTCTGTTCGCGGCAGACCGCGCAGGGCGAACTGCCCTGCATTTTCTCCCAGATTCACTGCGACCAGCAAATATTTATCATTTTTCTTAAAAGAAAAGAGCCTCAGACTGTGATTATCAGTCTCTGCCGAATTATTGGCATCCTGCTCATTTTCCGTTAGTGGCTCAGCTGCTTCTTCATCCTGCGGCAGTTCCCGTCCCGCTCTGTCCAGAACACTGGCAGCTCGAAGGGAATCCGCCAACTTAAGAAGGGCTATGCGTGGATTGTCTTTCAGATAGTAAGACGGATCCAGCATATCTATGTCCAGCAGGACCAACTCTGTTTCACTCTCCAGTCCGGACAAACTCAAGGCTGCTAAATCCGCCAGCCGCACATCTGTGCCAATCACACTTTCACTTCTAAGTGAGGAAATCAGCTCGGGACGGAAAGAACTTCCCACTATCGTGCGACGGGGCAGCGACTGCTGCCAGTCGTTTATAAAGAGATCTAACTCTGCAGTCCCACTCAGAATCTGATTGCTATGCAGAATACCGGCATGGTAATCCACATTGGTTCTGAGGCCTCCTTCTTCATAATCCATACCGTCAATGAAAACAAGTTTATTAGATATTTCCTGATACAGGGCTGAGTTTTGACATTGTTCCACCACCCAGTCCACGCGTTGCGCTCTTAAACGATCCGAAGGAAGTGTGTCTGAACTGTCAACCAGCTCTATATAGATGAGATCAAAGGCATCAGTCCAGCGTCCGATAACCCCATCATTCGCTCTGACCTTACCATAGCCCGACAGGGGTGAGCCGGCCAGATATTCAAGTAAATTATGAATTTCCTCTTCTCCGGCCCGGGCATCAATTACCAGCCACGGTGAAGCATTAACGGTCTCAGACAGCTGCAAAACCGCTCCCAGATTGTGACGCTCACTATTGTTGCTTGGGGGAGCCGGACAGCCGGTTTCACCTTCGGGCAATGCCCAGGAATAAGCCTTGCAGCCGGGCTTGCCAATAGGAACACAATCCAGTCTCAACACAGCTATATCCGGAGCCTGAGATGCGATATTTCTCGCCAAAACAGACATATCGCTGGCTGATTCATCTGCCCGTCCTATGAATACATTATCGAGATAGATCACGGCATCCCCGGCAAAGCCGATATTGAGATAAACCTGATCCCCGGCTTTCAGGGCCCGGGGAAGGAGGAGTAAGCTATTGATGTGTTGCCAGCCCTGTTTTAATTCAACTTCTTCAGTGACTTCGAAATCTGAGCCCGAGAGCCAGACTTCCAGAGGGCTCTGGATAGTACCTTCAAGACAAATATCAAATGTTAATGGAAAAACAGACGGTTCAACCGCTGTGATCAGATTGTCTGAATCAATTTTTTGTACCAGGCGCAGATCCAAATATGATCGCATGGGATTCTGAAACTCTTCACTGATCAGGACTTTACGCTGCAGGGAAAATAAATTCTGCGGATCCAGCCGGGCATCTTTTTCCTGATAAGCAAGATTCGTTTCATTTGTGGCCTTCTCCAGGCGCAGTACGCTTCCCCTGGGTCTGTTGCCGGGCAAGACTTCATCCGGATCCTCGACATAGCCGCTGGTGGATAATGGCACGATAGCAGCCGCTGCCTTCCCTGAAATAAGCCATTCACCATCTTTCACTTCTGTTTCGGGATAAAGTTCGGGCAGTTGTGCAGTGTTCAGCGCAACAGCTGTTGGCAGATCCACTGTCACGTAATCACCAGCCAGAACTGCAGCAGAGGAAAAAGCAGGTGCAAAGGTGAATACCGAAGAAAAGCTGGCCCAGTCAATACTGCCGTCCTGCTTGGCAATAAAGACGCGTCCTGACGGCAAACGTTTCATATAAGTCATAGCCGCTGCAGAACTGCCTGTGCTGCCTGCACGTTCCCAATCGCAGGCCTGATTGAGTGACTGGTAGGCATTGCCGAAGTCGCTGATCATAACAATATGTTCAGAAGAAAACAAACTGACTTCATGAAAACTGGGCCAGATAATATCCGGACTAGCATCATCCGCTAATTCCAGATCATTTCCAATTCCCAAAACCGATGCCAGAAGTGTCGGTTCCAGTATTTCAAAGTCTTCGTCGCCCCTCTTAACCGCCATAAGTCCGTTACTGCCTGCAAAAAACATCACATCATCAGCAGCATCTCCACTCAGCCAGTCATTGTCTACAGCCAAACTCTCATCCTGCAGCCAGTCAATGCCATTATGTGAATACAAGGCAGAGCCCTGATCACCCAGAGCGTACATAATCCCCTCTTCCGGTACAACTAAAGCATTAAGGCTGGCACTAAGCCCGAGCCTGAGCTGCTCAAATTCTCTGCCCCGTCCTAAATACAGCTGACCAGCTTCACCGACTACTAAATAAAATCCTGAATCACCTCCCGGATCCGAGCGATAAGCAACATCGTACAGAGACCCGCTTCCGCGAAGATTCAATTCAGTAAAATCAAGACCATCATCTGACACATAAAACCTGCCGCCATTATCTACCGCCAGAAAGCCATCGTTACCGTAAGTTATAGACGTAATGTCGTCGTCATGGCCTGACTTGATTACTTTTACCTCGCCCGGTTTTCCCAGTGAGAGCAAGGTGCCATCGGATCCTGCAGCCACAACTCTCTCAACGATAGTATCCGACTCTGCAAAATCAAACCAGTGAATCTCCGACAAGCTGCCGGGTAAGTCCACGGCAGTCTGATTAAGCAAGCGGCCGACTTCATAGCCGGTAATCTTAGCTGAGTGAAGTTTTTGCATTCCATCATTGCCGGAACGGAAAATATTGATATCGGCACCTTTGAAAAAATCGTCCTTCAGCGGAAGATTGCCGATTGACTCCGAAGCAGTAACAGAAAACTTATTTTCACTCCCCCCGTTTACTATAAATTGTGTTTGCACTAAAGGTTTTTCGAATGCACCATTATGGATTAAATTTGCTGTGGGCAAACGAAGCAGATTTACACCCAGCCCTGAAATATAGCGTCCGGTATTTTCTGCTGCTATGCTAAAAGCGGTAGTATTTTCAGGCGCAATATAGGATCTTGCCGCCAGCAGTACAGCAGCAGTCAAAACAGAAACTGACAAAATAACGCTAACTATTACAACGATAGTTCGTTTATGTAAACGTTCAGGCAAATGTCGGAAAAATAATCTCATTTTTTACCACTCGGATCATTATTGAAAGTGTAGCTTGCTTTTTCACGTCCAGCTCTGTCACGCCTCAACCAGATAAGTAAAACGGCAAGTGCCAAAGGAATAAAAATAAACATAAGAATAAGCAGGCTGCTGCTGGCCTGTTCATCCAGATTTAAAAGCCGCTGCAAGATACCGCCTCCAATAAAATTGAAGAGGATATGCATGAATATCGGGACAAGCAGACTTCCGGTAAGCTCATAGGCCAGAGCCAGAATAATGCCGGCGAGAAACACATAGCTGCCCTGAATAAGGTCTAAATGAAAAACAGCGAAAATAACCGAACTGACAAGAACTCTGGTCGTGCGGGAAAAGCGCAGCGAGAGTTCGCCCTGCAAAATACCGCGAAACAGGAGTTCTTCCGCAATCGGCACTAAAACAACCAAAGCAGCAATTTGCAGCCGGAGATTACCTGCAGCTGAAGTCAGTTGTTCCGCTTGTATAAGATAGTCCCGCAAAGCTCGTCCGACAAAGTTATCCGCCTCCTCGAACAAAAGCAGAAAAGACATCCAGAGCTGTGTCAGCCCCAGTGTTCCGATAATCAGCACTGCACTTTCAAGATATGTTGTAACAGCTTGCCTTTGCAAACGCAAAACAAGAGGGTCTCGGCGCCGGCGCCGGAAGAGATATAGCAAATACAGGGGTATCAGTAGAAGCATGGCCCAGATAGAAGCATAATTCTGAGCGTCCGATGCAAGTAAATACTCATAAAAGAGATCCGGCCGTGAAAAGACCCTCATCAGCTCATCACCGGCCAGTCCTGACTTCCTTGCGTAGAGAAATATCCGCAAATACGCCATAGCATTAAGCATAATCTGATGTAAAAAAAGGAATAATACCGGAACCAGAACAGAAGCCAGCGGAAATTTTCGCTGCGAAAACTGCACTTCTCTGCTGTCCTCACTCTCAGGCATAGCTTCTATACGCTGCGACATATCTTTCCCTGCCATTCATAGTCGAATTGAGCCCGCTCTCTTTGCTGGATAGCTCAGGGATCAATGCTCAGTCTGCTGAACTTATGAATCTGAAGTAAGCGACTCTGCGTATCGACTGAAAAATACTTCGAAAACTGCATCCAATTCCTTGCGATCCCTGATCGAAGAAAACAACTGCTCCCCCTTATCATCACGCCAGGAACGCATAATAACAATTTCCGGATCACGACGATAACCATCATCAGGCTCGTAATTATACATAACCGAATAAGAACGACCTTTGTACGGAAAACTATCGAGCATAGAGACGTAGTATTCACGTCCCGAACGCTCATCGATTAAAACTGCCAGAACATCATCTTCAATGCTGCGTTTTCGGCCAATTGGACGATGTTCTGACTTCTTGTCCGAGCTTGAAGAAGTACTAGTCCTCTTCATTCTCCTCATCCTCGTCCATTTCATCGAGCATGGCTTCGTACACAGCGTAAATGCGGTCTTCTTCTTCCTCATCTAAACTGATCAGGGACTCTTCGCCATCTTCGTCACAACTATACTGCATAATCAACCAGGAAAAGGACTCCTCGTCATCTTCGTCCTCTCTGGTAGCCAGAACGCAGTATTCCTCATCCTCGAAAATAAAATTGTCATAGAAGATAAAGGAAAACTCTTCATTGGTTTCGGGATCCACCAGAATAATCTCAGAATCCTCAAAATCATCATCAAAATCATCATGCTCATCATGATCATGAGCACAAGAACATCCGTCCTGGTGAGAGCTGTAGTAAAGTTTTAAGAAATCCATTTATATTTCCTCCTCTTAGTTCAAATTTATGCTCAGACAGTCTGGTGACAGACACTGGCAAAACATGAGCTGTCGTTAAGATACGTGTTTTCTGAGCTTAGGGCAGATTATAACAGATGCACGTTGACGCGTGTAGCCTAAAGAGCACAATCTCGTTCACTTTCCAAGTAGTCCTGCAAGATTATTTCAGCAGCAATCCGGTCAAGAAGACCTTTATCACGCCCAGGATTTCTTTTTGTTTCTTGAAGAATCTGGCCGGCAATCAGTGATGTGTATCTCTCATCTACCAGGACCACTTCCCTGCCGCCTTGCCTGAGCTGATCAGCAAAGTTCACAGTCAGATCAGTCATGGGACTTTTGTCACCATCAGTACGCAGCGGATAGCCAACAACAATAGTGCTGACCTGATTTTCTTCACAGAGATTAAAAATACGCTCTATCAGCGCATCCACATCCTTGCCGTTCCAATTCAGCGTTGAGTGTCTTGAGGCCACAATCCGCAAAGGATCGCTCAAAGCAATGCCGACACGGCGCAAACCGAAATCAATGCCCAAAGCTCTCATCTGCTAATCAAGCCGTTCAACATAATCCTTGACAATTACCGCCAGCAAATCATCACGCTCCATACGTCTGATCACGCCACGTGCGCCTTTATGATTAGTTATATAAGTGGGATCACCGGAGAGAAAATAGCCGACAAGCTGATTGATCGGGTTATAGCCTTTTTCCTCCAGTGAAATCATAACTTCCGCCATGATATCATGCGCCTGCTGCTTGCGGTCGGTAACAATTTCGAAGCGAGCTGTATCACCTTGATCCATAAGTAATCCCTCCATTTTTATGCTTTTTACAGTCTAACATCAATCACAGACCCTAGCTATTACAAAAGAGTCACAGCGTTCACACAATCTGACCTTAAGCAGATCACCCCGGGAAACAGGCCGGTCTGCGTCAGGCAAAACAACAGCCGGAAGATAGTCTTCCGTATAACCATGCCATCTGTCCAGCTCATCATTTCTTTCGGCCAGGACCTCTCTGATCTCCCCCAGACTTCTGTCTATTGCCCGTCGGCCTAGTTTTTCGGCAAGTTCATGCATTCTTTCCGCCCGTTCACGTTTAACATCACCCGGCAGCTGATCAGGCAGGTCGTAGGCCGCCGTGTGTTCGCGCCGGGAAAAACGGAAGACATGGATCCGCATGAAATCCATTTCCTCGCATAAATCCAAAGTATCCCGGAAGTCTTCTTCTGTCTCTCCGGGAAAACCAACAATTATGTCAGTACTGATTGCCGCTGCAGGTAAATATTTACGTACAGTCTGTACAGCCCTGCGAAAACTTTCGCGTGTATCACGTCGCCGCATCGCGCGCAGAATCCTGTCGCTGCCGCTTTGCAGTGAAAGGTGGAAATGTGGACAGGCGCGCTCAATTTTGGCATAACGCTCCATAAATTCGTCTGTAATAATTCCGGCTGCGTCAAGAGAACTCAGCCGCAGGCGGATCAGGCCCGGAATCCGGTTCAGTTCTTCGAGAAGGTCAATCAGCCCGGGAGCTTCCGGATCATTGCGCTGCCACTCGCAGGCATAAGAATTGAGGTTTGTTCCGGTCAGTACCAGCTCACCATATTTTGCCTCTGCCAGCTGCTCTGCTTCACGCAGAATCGCCTCCGGCTGCCGGCTGCGCGCAGGGCCGCGTGCCAGCGTGGTGGCACAATAAGAACAGCGGTTGTCACAGCCATCCTGTATTTTCAAATATGCGCGTGTCTCCTCGGCATATGCTGTACCGGGCAGTTCTTCATACTGTTTCCACAAATAATCGCCATTGTCCGCTGCAAAGCGCTCCTGGCGCAGCAACACAGCATCCGGGTCCTCAGCTTCTGCCAGTTTGCTCATAATCGCAGCCAACAGTTTCGAGCGGCCAACTGTGCCGATGGAAAGGTCAGAGAGTGGTCCCAGATCATAAAGCTCAGAATGACAGCCACAGCAGACAATGAGTGCTTCCGGATTCTGCTTGCGGAAACGCCGCAGCATTTGCCGGCATTTACGGCCTGCTTCGGCCGTTACCGTACAGGAATTCAGGACGTAAACATCCGCCGGATCATCAGCGGACACTAATTGAAATCCTGCAGCTGCCGCTTCATCGTTGAGAGCGTCCATCTCATATTGATTGGTCTTGCAACCCAATGCCAGCGAGGCAAATCTAATTTGCTCTTTTAAATTCATTAAAAATCTTTCTAAATAACATGATTATCATAATATACTTAGCAATTTTAAGTCCCTGATATGAAACAGAGTACTTATATCCTAGTATATTATCCCGCTTTCATATAAACTGAAATAGATATTTTCGGAGGTCTTATGCAACGTTGTCAAATTTTGCTTTCATCAATAGAACGCGTTAAGAATTTTGTTCGCCTGGTCAATCAGTATCCCGGTCAGATCAGTATTGTCTCGGGGCCATATGTTGTCGACGCCAAATCTATTATGGGTATTTTCAGTTTAAACCTGAATGAGCCGGTCACTGTTGAAATGAGAGATGATGTACCGGCTGAACTAATGGAGCGTCTGGCTCCATTTTCTATTTGCGAGAACAATCCGGACCAGCAAGCTTAGCAAGAGACTGAGTAAGTAAAAGCAAAAAAGAGCCATGCGGCTCTTTTTATCTTTCTATCAAAGAAACTCAAAATCCGCTAGATTCCCCGGCCGGTCAATAGATAAAGTACCATTGACAGCACTGCGAATGATACGGCAAACACAACCGTCAGACGGGACAGGATTGCATCGCGGCTGTTTTTCTTGGTTTTTCCATAAAAAGTGTCTGTTTTCTCGCCTGCGAGCGTACCCAAACCTTTAGATGAGGATTCTTGAAACATGACTGTAATAACGAGTCCTATGCAAATAATGACATAAATCACACCGAGGACAATTTGTAAGGTATTCATTGCTAACCTCCATAAGCTACTGTACGCCGAATGATAATATCACAGAGGCGGGTGAAAAGGCAAATCTTTTGTTAAAATTCCTTACTCAAAGCCGCAGCTGTAGTCACACAAAGAGCTACTATTTTCCAGATGGCATTTTCTTTAGTAAAAATATAGCATCTGCGGACAAAAACACTAGTAACATAACTTCTCATGTGCCTGGCTAATCTGTAACTTTTATCAAAACTAAGTGTCATCTTTACATTCTTTGCTATGATTAGATGATAAGAAAACCAAGACATCAAATAAGCATATTTTACGTAAGGAGATTTTTCGATGCGCAAGAAAGTTAAAAACAATGTCAGTTGGATCGGCTTCATTGACTGGGAACTGCAAGAATTTCACGGTAGTGATTATAGCATTTTCAATGGTTCCAGTCAGAACGCCTATCTGATTGAAGAAGAAAAAACCGTTCTGGTGGACACAATCTGGAAGCCTCACGGCGAGTATTTTCTGGATAATTTGAAGCAGGAAATTGATCTTAAGGACATTGACTATATCGTTGTAAACCATGGTGAAGTCGATCACTCAGGAGCGCTTCCGGCTTTAATGCGGGAGATCCCTGATACACCCATCTATTGTACAGCCAACGCTGTTAAAAGCTTAAAAGGTCAGTATCATAAAGACTGGAACTTCAATGTAGTCAAAACCGGGGACACTCTTGACGTGGGCAACGGCAAATCTCTCGTCTTTGTTGAAATGCGCATGCTGCACTGGCCTGACAGCATGGCCAGCTATCTGACAGGCGATAATATCCTCTTTTCCAATGATGCCTTCGGTCAGCACTACGCAGTTGAAGAGCTGTTTAACGATCTGGCTGATCCCTGCCTTCTGGAGAAGGAAGCTATGAAATACTACGCCAATATTCTTAACCCCTTCTCTGCTCTGGTCAGTCGCAAGCTGGAAGAAATCGCGGGTTTTAATCTGGATATTGACATCATCGCTCCCAGCCACGGTGTAATCTGGCGTGATAATCCCACGCAAATAGTTGAAAAATATGCTGCCTGGGCCGATGCCTACCAGGAAGATCAGATTACAATTGCTTATGAAACTATGTGGGAGGGCACTGCAGCGCTGGCTAACGCCATCGCCGGACACATCAATGAGCTTTCTCCCGAAACGAAAGTCAAGGTTTTTAACATTGCAAAAACCGACAAAAATGAGATTATGACAGAAGTATTCAAGTCCAGAGCTATCGCAGTGGGCTCACCGACAGCAGGAAATGACGTTTTATCCGGTATGAGTGGCTGGCTGTCTTTCTTAAAATCTTTAAAGTTTAAGAATAAAAAAGCTGCCGCCTTCGGTTGCTACGGCTGGTCCGGTGAATCCGTTAAAATTTTGCAGGAACGCCTGACGGAAGCGGGATTCGATCTGCTGGATGCTTCACTTCGGGTCAACTGGAATCCGACTCAGGAAGATCTGGATCAGGCCAGAAATATTGCAGAAGCTTTGCTGGCGCAAGACTGATATAGATTTAATTAATTTTTCTCATGAGTAATAAGACCGGCCGCAGTGCTGTTTATAAAGCTGTAGCCGGTCTTTTCTATTAAGTATTATTGCTTGACCTTGTTATGAGAAATTAAAAATCAAGGGCAAAACTGCAGCTAAAACTATCGCCGGCAAAAAATTGGCAATACGAATGCGCTTTTCAAAAAGCATATTCACTCCGATCAGAAAAACCAGTACCGAACCGACGAAAGAAATATTGAAGAGCATCAGATCACTCAGGACCGGCCTGATCCAGGCTGCCAGCACAGTCAGGCTGCCCTGGTAGGCCAGGAGAACCAGGGCGGAAAAAAGTACGCCCACTCCGTATGTGGAAGCCAAAATCGCTGCAATAACACCGTCCAGCGCCGACTTGGCATAAAGCATGGCAGGATCACCCAGCAAGGCATCCTGAAAGGAACCGACGATAGCCATCGCACCCGTACAGATAATTATCGTCGTAGTGACAAAACCTTCCGCAAAAGAATTTTCTTCATCCCTGACCTTAACTTTTTTTCTGAGAAAATTTCCCAGGCGCTGCATCAGGAGATCAATATTGATCCATTCTCCAAGCAGTGCGCCCAACACAAGGCAAAGTATCATCAGCAAGGTATTTCTGGTATCAAGCAAGGATCCATCCACAATAAAGATGCCGCGCAAAGCACCCGAGACGCCGATAAAGATGGTCGACACACCCAGGGCCTGCATAAGAATTTCCTTGAAGCGGTCCCTGATGCCACTCCTGAGCAAAAGTCCCACTCCGCCCCCGGCCACCACGGTCAGAGTATTTACTATTGTCCCTATACCCGTCATATATTCTGAGCGACCTCGGACTCAATCTCTGCTTCCGCTTCCTTCATTGCTGCCAGTGTTTTCTCTAAAAGTTCATCTAAGGTCCAGCCGAGCCGCTCTGCACCCGCTGCTATGGTCTCGCGCGAACAGCCGGCAGCAAAGCGCTTATCCTTGAACTTTTTTTTCACACTGGAAACCTTCATATCCTGAAAACTCCTAGAGGGGCGCATCAGAACCGCTGCTCCCATCAGTCCGGTCAGTTCATCCACCGCAAAGAGAATCTCTTCCATTTTCTCCTGAGGTTCAACATCCGAGCAGATACCGAAAGCATGGCTGACGATGGATCGAATCATATCCTCATCCACCCCGCCTGCCCGCAACAATTCCGGTGCTTTGGAACAATGCTCCTCCGGCCACTGCTCAAAATCAATGTCATGCAGCAAGCCGACCATGCCCCAGTATTCCAGCTCATCCGGCGCATACTCCTCAGCGAAATGGCGCATCACAGCCTCAACTGTCAGCGCATGACGAATGTGGAAGTCTTCCTTGTTATATTTTTTCAAAAGCTGAAGTGCTTCCGCTCTGCTTAAATTGCTTTGTCTCACTGTCCATCTCCTTATAAAAAACCCATAGTGCAAATACTAACAGATAAAAGAGTAGCCATGTCGGCTGACATGGCTACTGGAAGATCATAATTTTTGCAGGTGCTAGTTAAATTTTGCCAGTTCAACTGCCAGATCTGCTGCTACACGCGAGTTGTTATAGACCAGTTCAATATTTGCATCGAGGCTTTTGCCTTCAGTAATTTCCAAAACCTTGCCCAATAAAAAGGGAGTTGTTTCTTTGCCCTTAACGCCCTTCGCTTCCGCTTCCAGAACAGCGTCATCAATAGCCTTATTAATCCTTACTGAATCCAGTTCATGCTCAGCCGGTATAGGATTGCCTACTATAACACCGCCCTTGAGGCCAAGTTCCCATTTCGTTTTAATGGCCTGTGCCAGCTCAACTGCGGAATCAATTCTATAATCCACTCCATAGCCTGACTTGCGGGTATAAAAAGCCGGGAAGTCATCAGTCTTAAAGCCGACAACAGGAATGCCGAAAGTCTCCAGGTATTCCAGGGTCAGGCCGATATCCAGAATGGACTTAGCGCCGGCACAGACAACGGCGACATTAGTCCGGGCCAGTTCCTGCAGGTCTGCAGAGATATCAAAAGTATCCTGTGCCCCTCTGTGGACACCGCCGATTCCGCCGGTGGCAAAGACTTTAATACCTGCCAGAGCCGCAATAATCATGGTCGCGGCAACTGTGGTGGCGCCGTCAGCTTTACGGGCCACAATGAAGGGCAGGTCGCGCCTGGAGGTTTTAATAATGCCCTGTTCTTTTCCCATGTATTCAACTTCTTCCACCGTCAGGCCTACTTTAATCCGGCCTTTGATGATGCCTATGGTCGCAGGAACTGCTCCCTGATCTGCGATAATCTTTTCACACATAAGGGCAGTTTCTACATTTCGCGGATAAGGCATACCGTGGGAGATAATTGTGGATTCAAGAGCTACGACAGCTTTTCCTTTTTCAATGGCCGTCAGTACATCTTCCCTGATATCCAAGTACTTACTTAACATTCTTAACATCCTCCATATATAATTTTAGGTTTTCTTCTGACATATTCGGATTGATTGTGTTCTCGTGGCTTATGGCCAGCATGGAAGCAGCAATTCCCATTCTAGCACTTTCTTCAATGCTCAAGTTATTGATGTATGCATAAGCCAAAGCAGCAATAAAGGCATCACCTCCACCGGTTGCGTTGATAACTTTTATCGGGGCACCCTGAGCAAATCCTCTGTTGCTTCCATTATTGTAAAATACTCCATCTTTCCCCAAACTGATGTAAACATTTTTAACACCCTGTTCCAGGAAATACTCACTGGCTGCGATCAGGTCTTCCCTGTCATTTATTTCTCTGTCTGACAGGATTTCCGCTTCCAGCCGGTTGGGTTTAATTGTATGGAAATATCCGATCAGGTGTTTTACTTTTCTGGCCTTGGTTGTGGATACGGTGTCGAGAAAGAAGTCCATATTCTTATATGTAGTCAGCAGGAACTCAATGACTTCCTGAGGAATATTTGTATCAATAACAACAAGCTGGGATTTTTGAATTATCCGGTTTTTCGACTTGATAAACTCCGTCGACATGCGGTCAAAGATATCCATGTGCGAGATAGCAAGAGCCATATCTCCCGACTCATCCAGAATGGACAGGTAAGTTGAAGTAGACCCCCCTTCAAGATAGAGCGACTCAGTCAGATCAACACCGTTCATCTTACATTCGTCCATGATTCTCTTGCCGTAGATGTCCTGTCCTACTGCACTGATCAGCTTTACACTAACTCCCAGGCGTGACATGTTCTCTGCAATATTCCTGCCCACTCCGCCCAAAGAAATCTTGACTGTTCCGGGATTTGAATCCTCCGGAATCAGTTTGTCGTAGGGAAATCCCTGGATATCCATATTTACACCGCCGACAACAGTCGCATAGGGTTTACTGTTCGTAATATAGCCCTTACCGGCAATTAGTCCTTTTTTCATCAAATTGCTAATATGGACCGCAACTGAAGATCTGGTAATGCCGAGAATCTCTGCAATTTCTTTCTGGCTCAACAAGGGGTCTTTTTCAATCAGTTTCAAAATTTCAGTTTCTCTCTGGGTCATCACTTGACCACCTCTTCTCTAATTTTCTGAACTAATTCCTGTTTTTTGTCAATTCTTCTAAAAAAAGAACAGATGCCACTGTTTTTCATGCAATGTGCACATATTTCTAAATAATATATACACTTTTTATGATAATAACACATAGCAGTCAATCAACCAATATGCCTAACTTAAATACTGCGATAATAACTCACAAATGAAACCGGGCCGTCTTCTCCGGATCGGCAGGAAGACAGACTGCATAATTGTATTTTGTATAAATAACATTTTGTTTAATAATAATTATTCAATATTATGATTGATTTCCAGCTTGTTTAAATGCTGAATTAACATTTATTTTTTTACTAAGGATAGTTATATTGTCCCAAATTCGCATTTTTTCCTGTCCTGTCAATTGACAGCAGTATCCTATTAATATATTTTGAGAGTAACTTTAAGAAAAGAAATATACGTATAAGCAATAGCGCAGTGATGTATAAATAATCAGTTATGCATATATTCTCACAGCTGTAACGCTGCAGGCGCTGTAGCTTAATGGATTGTACTGGGGGGGGAAATGTGAGTTCAAAAACTTTATTCTATATCTTGAAACGCGTTGTTCTGGCTTTAGTCACGGTGTTGATAGTTATTTCTATCACTTTTTTTGCCATGCATGCGATTCCCGGCGGACCATTTTTAGGAGAGAAAGCAGTGTCCCCGGCTGTACTGGAAGCCCTGGAAGCTAAATACGGTCTGGACAAGCCCCTTTTCGAGCAGTACACAACCTATCTTAAGGGTATAGTGCTTGATTTTGATTTCGGTCCATCGCTCAAGCAAAGGGGAATGATGGTTATCGACATCATTATGGATGGCCTGAAAACATCCATTCGTCTGGGAGTAATTGCTGCTGCCATTGCTCTGGCCTTTGGGCTTGTTCTGGGCTCTATCGCCTCCTTGCGCCGCAACACCCTGATTGACAGATTTATCATGGTGGTCACTACAGCTTTTGTCTCGATGCCATCCTTTATTATGGGCACGCTGCTCTTACTTGTCTTTGCGGTAAAACTTGCTATTGTACCTGCTAATGGCTCCACGCCTGCCGGTATGATAATGCCCATAATAACTTTGTCACTTTACCCCATGGCCTATATCACACGTTTGACACGCTCATCCATGCTGGATGTTCTGGGGCAGGATTATATTCGCACTGCCCGGGCCAAGGGAGTATCTTACCCCGGCATCATCGGTGGTCATGCTCTTAAGAATGCAATCATCCCGGTGATTACTTATTTCGGTCCTATGCTGGCTTATATCGTCACCGGTTCTCTGGTAGTTGAACGGATTTTCGCAGTGCCGGGCATTGGCCGAGCCTTTGTCAACAGCATCACCGGCCGCGATTATCCTCTGATCATGGGTACTACCATTATACTGGCAAGCTTAATTGTTCTAATGAATCTTCTGGGCGATATCATGTACAAACTAGTTGATCCCCGTATCAGCTTTGAATAAGGAAAGAAACGCAATTATGAAGAAAAATCCTTTAAGTATGCATATCGATGTTGATGCCTTTATTCCTGCCACAGCAGAAGAAAAAAAGTATCTGGTGCAGATGCGCGAATCATCTACTTTTTTCCGTGATGGTGCGAGACGTTTGAGAAAGAATAAAGTCGCTATGTTCAGCCTGATCGTTATTGTCTTAATTATATTGTCTTCAATCATTTTACCTATGTTTTGGCCCTATTCATATGAAGAACAGTTAGGTGTCCGGCCCGGCAAACGAGTAGATCCTTCTTTTAATAACCTGTCTCCCTTCGAATATGGAACAACCGAGCAGGCAAGAATTGACGCAGGAGAATCTGTGTTTCCACATATTTTTGGCACTGATTCTGCCGGACGGGATTATTTCATCAGGGTTGTTTACGGCACCCGCATTTCTTTGTCCGTCGGATTTTTTGCCAGTATTATTGTTCTGATAATTGGTTTGGTGGTAGGCTCTATCGCCGGCTATTTTGGCGGCAAACTTGACCTCATCATCATGCGTATCGTGGACATCATTTATTCCTTACCGGATACTCTGATGGTTATTCTGCTTGCAGCCATACTGCGGGTCACACTTGGTAACCGCCTCGAAGGAACGGCCTTAGAAAGCATTGGCTCCAATATCTTGAGTCTGTTTATTATTTTTGCCCTCCTCTACTGGGTCTCCATGGCTCGTCTGGTGAGAGGACAGATCCTTTCACTTAAGGAGGAGGAATACGTCCTCTCGGCAAAAGCAACCGGGGCCAAAGGCGGCTGGATTATCCGGAAGCATTTGTTGCCCAACTCTATCAGCGTTATCATCATCTCCACCGCCCTGCAAATCCCCAGTGCTATTTTCACTGAAAGCTATCTGTCATTTCTGGGACTTGGAGTTAATGCTCCCATGCCCTCACTGGGCTCGCTTGCATCTGATGCGTTGAACGGCATTAATTCGTACGCATACCGTTTAGTAATTCCCGCCATAGCTATTTCTCTGATTGTCTTATCTTTGAACTTGCTTGGCGATGGCTTGCGCGATGCTTTTGACCCGAAACTGAACAGATAGGAAAGGAAATAAAAGTGGCATTATTAGAAGTCAGAAACTTACATACATCCTTCTTCACCGATGCCGGAGAAGTTAAAGCTGTTAATGGTCTTTCTTTTGACCTTGAATATGGCAAAGTTCTCGGAATCGTAGGTGAATCAGGCTCCGGAAAATCCGTTACCGCATATTCTATCATGCAAATATTAGCTCCTACCGGTAAAATCGTTTCCGGTTCTATCAAGTTTGACGGTCAGGAGCTTATCGGCATCAGCGAAAAAGAGATGCGCAACATTCGGGGAAAAAGGATCTCCATCATTTTCCAGGATCCGATGACCTCCCTGAACCCCGTTTACAACATAGGCCATCAGTTGGTTGAAGCCCTTAAGCTGCACACCAATTACACTGGATCAGCCGCCCGTCAACGAGCCGTTGAGCTCTTGCGCCTGGTCAATGTAAACGAGCCCCAAAAGCGCATCAAACAGTATCCTTATGAATTGTCAGGCGGCATGCGCCAACGCGTCATGATAGCTATGGCTCTGGCCTGTGAACCGGACATTTTAATTGCTGATGAGCCTACAACCGCTCTGGATGTCACGATTCAGGCACAGATCCTCGAGCTGATGAATTCCCTGCAGGATGAAATCGGCATGTCTATTATCATGATCACCCACGATCTGGGCGTAGTAGCTCAGATGTGTGATGAAGTGGTGGTGATGTATGCCGGTGAAATCTGCGAACAGGGCACTGCGGATGAAATCTATTACAATCCTCATCACGAATATACCAAAGGATTACTCAATTCAATTCCAACGGTAGCCTCCGCCGGCACTAAGCTTAAACCGATCAGCGGTACGCCGATTGACTTATTGAATATGCCGGAGGGTTGTCCGTTCGCACCGCGTTGCAATGAAGCTATGAAAATTTGTCTTGGAAAACATGCTCCAAAAATGCAAATCAATGATGAACATATAGCCTATTGCTGGGTAAACGTCAGAGAAGGTGTAGCTGACGGGTCCATTGTTCTCGCTGAGCCTGCCGACACACTCGCAGATAAAGAGGTAGCTGTATATGAATAATATTCTTACTGCTCAGAATTTACTGGAAGTAAACAACTTAAAACAATATTTCGACATTAACACCGGTTTTTTTCGTTCAAAAGCTCTGAAAGCTGTTGATGGCGTATCTTTCAATATCAGAGAGGGGGAAACGCTGGGACTGGTTGGCGAATCAGGTTGCGGCAAGACAACAGTCGGCCGCAGCGTCCTCCACCTCTATGAACCGACAGAGGGGGAAATCTGGTTTAAAGGTAAAGAAATTAAAAATGACAAGGATATTGCGAATTTCCGCCAACATGCCACTATGGTCTTTCAGGATCCCTACTCTTCTCTGAATCCGCGCATGACAGTGGCCGATATTATCGGAGAGCCTCTGGACGTCCACAAGCTGAACTCATCCAAGAAGGAGCGCAAGGAGCACATCCTGGATCTGATGGACAAAGTCGGACTCAATAGCGAGCATGCTGCACGTTATTCGCACGAATTTTCCGGTGGTCAGAGGCAGAGAATCGGAATTGCCAGAGCCCTGGCCGTGAATCCGGATTTTATGGTTTGTGACGAACCCGTCTCCGCCCTGGACGTTTCTATTCAGGCGCAAGTAATTAATATGTTCGAAGAATTGCAGGAAGATTTAGGTCTCACCTATCTTTTTATTGCCCACGACCTGCTCGTCGTCCGCCATATTTCAGACCGCATTGCAGTGATGTATCTGGGCAAACTGGTAGAGATGTCTTCTGCCACGGAAATATATGACCATCCGCTTCACCCCTACTCGAAGTCTTTGATCTCAGCTGTTCCTGTACCGGATCCACGTATAGCCCGGGCACATGAGCGCATCGTACTTAAGGGCGAAATACCCAGTCCTCTGGATACACCTTCAGGCTGTGGTTTCCGCACACGCTGCCCTTATGCTATCGAGTGCTGTGCTGAATCCGTCCCGGAGTTTGAAGAAGTACATGCAGGGCATTTCGTCGCCTGTCACCGAGTAGACGAAATTAATTAAGTCATTTTCAAATATGCTGTAAAAAACCTGCTGCATATTTTGAAAATATAGCTTTTACAAGCTCGAATTCAAGAAAGGAAAGAAAAATATGAAAAAGTTTCTAGCACTGCTACTCGTGTTAGCTATGACGCTGACAATAGTAGCCTGTAATGGAACCACTAAACCCGTGGAAACCAAACCAACGGAGAGCGGCAGCCAGACAGAACCCCAAAAAACAGATCCGGGAACAGAAGAACCCACAGAACCCGGTGAACCCGGAGGTGGATCTTCAATTGCAGTATGCCTGGCTTCAGAACCTGATACTATTGACCCGGCCTTAAACTCTGCAGTTGACGGTGCTACCTTGATTGTCCACCTGTTTTCAGGTCTGGCTAAATGGTCACTTGATGCAAATGGCAACTATGCAATCGTAGCCGATGCAGCTGAAGAACTGGTTGATGGTGTTGCCAATGATGACGGCACTGTCACCTATACTTACACCCTGCGTGACGGCATGAAATGGTCTGATGGTGAGCCGGTCACGGCGAGCGACTTTGAATTTGCCTGGAAGCGTGCCTCTTCAGCCGATCTCGGCGCAGACTACGAGTATATGTTTGAAGTCGTAGACGGCTACGGTGATGAGATCAATGCTCATGCACTGGACGAAAGAACTCTGGAAGTAACTTTGGCAAATGTTGTTCCCTACTGGAATGAGCTGCTGGCCTTTCCGACCTACTTCCCTGTCCGCGAAGACGTAGTTGCAGATGAAACCTGGGCAACAAATCCTGCTACTTATGTTTCCAACGGAGCCTATATCATGAGTTCCTGGGAACACAACAGCAAGATTACCCTGACCAAGAACCCGGACTTTATTGATGCCGATACTGTCACAATGGATACTATCGAATTCTATCTGTCCGACGATTCCAATAATATGCTGGCCAACTTCAAGAGCGGTGCCTGGCAGTTAATTGATGACGTTCCGACCAATGAGATTGCAACTTTGAAGGAGGAGTATCCTGATGAGTTCCATATCCAGGGTCAGATCGGCACCTACTATGTGTGCTGGAACGTCAATGCCAACATCCTGCCCGCAGGCAGTGACCTGACCGGAGTTGAAGCAGAAAAGGCTCAGGCCGAGATTCGCAATGCTCTGAGTTTACTCTATGACCGCAACTACATCGTTGAAGAGATTGCTCAGGGCGGACAGGTCCCGGCATCTTCCTTCGTATCCATGGGCTTTCCCGAAGCTGACGGAACTGAATTCTATATGAATGCCGGTCCCAGCTCCGAGTATCCGGGTTACTTCAATACAGATCCTTCAGAAGAAGTTATGGATGCCAACTACAACGAAGCCATCGAAATCTTGAAGAAATACTATACTTTCGACGAGGCATCAGGAAAATTCACCGACGTCCCGGCTCTGGATTACCTCTATAACACCAGTGAAGGTCACAAAGCCATTGGTGAATATCTGCAAAGCGCCCTGGAGGGTGTCAGCATCACTATGAACATGGAAAACCAGGAATGGAATACCTTCCTGAACACCCGTAAACAGGGCAACTACACCGTCGCACGTAACGGCTGGATTGCTGACTACAACGATCCTATCACTCTGCTGGATCTGTGGACTTCAGGTTCCGGTAATAACGATGTTCAGTTCGGTAAAGGCGATCACGCTGATATAGCGGCCTATGATATCGATCTGACTGAATATGGCCTTGACGTCGTAGTCAAAGGCGGCACCTGGGCTGAGACCTATGATGTCATTATTGCAGCCATCAAGACTTCGACAGATGATGCACAGCGCTATGCTCTGATGCACGCCGCTGAAGACCTGCTCATGAGCACCGGAGCAGTTACGCCGATTTATTACTACACAGACCTGTACATGCTGGATCAGTCCGTCGAGGGATTCTTCTCTATCCCGCTGGGCTACAAATACTTCATGCACACAACCATCAACTAAAACTACTGTTTAGCTTGTTAAGTACAGGCCTCCCGGCTCAGCCGGGGGGCCTTTTTGTTGGTATTTCCGAATTCTTCAGCCATTATCGCGTTTTTAGTCATTAACCGTTATAATAGTTACGGAAATTCTCAGAAGTATCTGAATACAAGTAAAAGGAGTAGTAAATGCTAAAAGGAAATCTTGTCTTCGGGCAATCCGGAGGGCCGACCGCTGTTATAAATTCCAGTGCTGCAGGCTTGCTGACTGCAGCCCTGGCCAGCCCCTTTATTGAAGAGGTGTACGCAGCTGAACATGGAATCGTAGGGATACTGAAAGACAGGCTTTTTGACATCGGCCAGGAAGAGCTGGAAGAACTAAACTTGCTCACACAGACACCTTCCTCAACTTTTGGATCCTGTCGTCATAAATTAGCTGATCCGAACACGGACGAAAGTGAGTATAAGCGTATTCTTGAAGTTTTTAAAAAGCACAATATACGCTACTTTTTTTATAACGGCGGCAATGACACCATGGATACCTGTCATAAAATCAGTTTGTATCTGAACAAGGCAGAATATGAGTGTCGAGTAGTCGGCATTCCCAAGACCATAGATAACGACCTCTGTGGCACTGATCATTGCCCGGGCTTTGCCTCGGCTGCTAAATACGTGGCCACCAGTTTCATGGAAGTAAAATTAGACTCTCAGGTCTACAATTACCCGCAGATTATCATAGTTGAGGTTATGGGCCGTCACGCCGGCTGGCTGGCCGCAGCTTCCGTCCTGGCTTCACATAAAGGAGCCGGTCCGGATCTGATCTATCTTCCTGAAAGACACTTTTCCTTAGAACAGTTCGAACGGGATGTCCGTGCCGTACATGAACAAAAGGGGGATGTCATGGTTTGCATCTCCGAAGGCTGTCATGACAAGCACGGCAGATTCATAGCTGAAATGTTCGAAGACAGCCACTTGAAAACTGATGCCTTCGGGCACAAACAACTGGGTGGAGCTGCCGCTACTCTGGCATCTTTTGTCAAAGAAAAGTTTGACATCAAGGTTCGGGCCATCGAATTCTCACTCCTGCAGCGCTGCGCTGCGCACCTGGCATCACCTGTCGATGTCGGCGAAGCTTTTCAGGCGGGCGAAGCTGCTTTGAAATTTGCTCTGGAAGGTTACTCTGACTTCATGCTTGGTTTTGAACGCATCTCAAATGCCCCCTATGAAATCAAAATGATCAGAGTACCGCTGGCTGAATGCGCCAATCTGGAAAAAACCGTACCGGACGAGTGGATTAATGAAGCCGGCAATTTTGTACTCCAGCCATTTATCGACTACACGCTCCCATTGATACAGGGTGAAACGGAATGCATAGAAGCAGACGGTTTGCCACTCTTTGCAAACCTGAAGAGAGTGCTCGTGAAGTAAAACAGAGGCCAATGAAGCCTTTACGATACAAAGAAGGGAACAAATCGCAAATGGAAGCAAGTCAAGAAACCGTAGGAATTGATCAAATGGATCTCAGCCTCCTGGATCCGGTTCTGAAAGCAAACAGTGGCCACAAAGGCAGAACTATAGCCATATTACAGGAGGCTCAGGAAATATATGGTTATCTGCCTCTGGAAGTACTGGAGAAAATATCTGAAGCAACACAGGAGCCCTTAGCCAAACTCTATGGCGTAGCCACCTTCTATACTCAATTCCGCATGAAGCCGGTCGGCAAGCATCTTATTATGCTCTGTCAGGGAACCGCCTGTCATGTTATGGGCGCGGATCGTGTACAGCAGGCCATAGAAGACGAGCTGCAGATTGAGAACGGCGAAACAACGAAAGATGGCGTTTTCACTTTAATGACGGTAGCTTGTCTGGGTTGCTGTTCGCTTGCTCCCGTAATGATGGTTGATGGAGAAACATATGCAAGCCTGACACCTGATTCAGTCCGTAAAATTTTACGTAAGATGCGAAAGGAAGCAGATGCATAGTCTTGTTTTTTATACAATAAAAACATTAACCCCCTCTGATCCCCGGAGATCATTGACACAGAATATAAGGAGTAATCAATGAGAGTAGTTGTTGGTGCTGGCAGCTGCGGGCTTGCTGCCGGAGCGGATAGTCTGGTTCAAGAACTGAAAAGCAGAGACCTTGGTCCTGACACCGTGCTGGAAATTACCGGCTGTGTCGGCATGTGTTATCTGGAACCTATTGTCGATATATATGATGATTGCGGTCAGCTGCATCGTTTTACACATGTTCAGGTTAAAGATCTGGATACTATTCTGGAAAAATTCGATGATGCTGGCTGCGATCAGTTTAGGATATCTGAAGATGACGAACGTATTTTAGGCAAACAGGTGCGTATTGTTTTGCGCAACTGTGGTGTAATCAATCCCGAAAGTATTGACGATTACATCGCCAGCGGCGGTTATACAGCTCTGGAGCGCTGCGTAAAAGAAATGTCGCCGGAAGATGTCATCGCAGTGATTAAAGAATCCGGGCTGCGAGGACGCGGCGGTGCCGGCTTCCCGACCTGGTTCAAATGGAATGCGGCCAGAAATGCCAAAGGAAAAGACAAATATATGATCTGCAACGCTGACGAGGGTGACCCCGGAGCGTTTATGGACCGCAGCCTTCTCGAAGGAGATCCACATGCCTTGCTGGAAGGTATGCTGATCGGGGCTTACGCGATTGGTGCCGAGACCTGCATGATCTACGTACGTGCAGAATACCCACTCGCCATCAAACGTCTGAAGATAGCCATTGAACAAGCCAGAGAACGTGGATATTTAGGCAAAAATATTATGGGCATCAAAGGTCTCAACTTTGAGATGATCATCCGCGCCGGAGCCGGAGCTTTCGTTTGTGGTGAAGAAACAGCCCTGATTGCATCACTCGAAGGCGAGCGCGGCATGCCCCGGCTTAAGCCTCCCTTCCCTGCAGAGCGCGGATATTTCCAGAAACCTACTAATATCAATAACGTCGAAACCCTGGCCAACGTTCCCTATATCATTGCCAAAGGTCCTGCAGCCTTTACTAAATACGGTACTGAAAAGAGTCCCGGCACTAAGGTTTTCGCTCTGACCGGCAAGATCAAAAAGGGCGGACTTGTAGAAATCCCCATGGGTACACCGTTGCGCGATATCATCTACGATATCGGCGGAGGCATTATTGATGACCGCGAATTCAAGGCAGTCCAGATGGGCGGTCCCTCCGGTGGCTGTATCCCCGCTTCGCTGATGGATACACCGGTTGACTACGAAAACATTACCAAAACCGGGGCAATCGTCGGCTCAGGCGGAATGGTCGTCATGGACGACAGCACCTGCATGGTCGAAATGGCACGTTTCTTCCTCAATTTCACCTGTGAAGAATCCTGTGGAAAGTGCACATACTGCAGACTGGGGACCAAGCGTATTCTGGAAATTTTAGAACGCATCACTGCCGGTAAGAGTCGTGCAGATGACATTGAACTGCTGGAAGAGATCTGTCCTAAAGTAATGGAAGGTTCTCTCTGCGGGCTCGGTCAGACAGCCCCCAATCCTGTACTGACTACCATTAAATATTTCCGCGATGAATACGAAGCACATCTGGACGGAAGATGCCCGGCAAAGGTTTGTCAGCCTTTGATTCATTATCATATCAATGATAACTGTACCGGCTGTACTGTCTGTGCGCGCAACTGCCCTGTCGGCGCTATTGAGGGAGCATTAAAAGAAAATCATATTATCGATCAGGATATGTGTACGAAATGTGGTATCTGCTTCCAAAAATGCAAATTCAACGCGATTGATCTCTTGGAAGGAGCCTATGTATGGGAAAAATAAGTATTACAATAAATGGCAGGACCATTGAGGCAGAGCAAGGTCAGACAATTTTTCAAATAGCTCGTGATCATGATATCTACATTCCCAGTCTCTGTCAGGATGATAAATTGGATAGCTACGGCTCCTGCGGCATGTGTGTCGTTGAAGTTGAAGGAAACCGCAAACTTGTGCGCTCCTGTTCCACACCGGCTACAGACAAGATGGTAATAAACACAAGGTCAGAGCGGGTTAACGAATCCCGCACCACAGCTTTGGAGCTTTTCATCAGCAACCATACCGGTGACTGCAAAGCTCCCTGCTCACTCACCTGCCCCGACAATCTGGATATTCAGGGTTACGTCGGTTTATGCGGCAATGGAGAGTATGACGCAGCTTTGCGACTGATCAAGAATGATCTGCCTTTGCCGGCCTCCATAGGCCGCATATGTCCCCACCCCTGCCAGACAGCCTGCCGCCGTGCTTTAATTGATGATGACATTGAAATTAACTATCTCAAGCGCTTTGTCGCCGACCGTGATTTAAATTCCGGCGACCCTTACCGCCCTGAGCAAAAAGACTGGACCGGTAAGCATGTGGCAATAGTAGGCGGCGGTCCCTCCGGACTTACAGCTGCCTACTTCCTCCTGCTCGCTGGCCATGATGTCACTGTATATGATGAAAACCCGGAATTCGGCGGTATGCTGCGCTACGGCATTCCCATGTATCGTTTACCTAACGACATTATTTTTCAGGAAGCTCAGCTGATTGCGGACCTGGGTGCGACATTTGTACCTAACACCAAAATCGGCCGCGACCTTTCTCTCGATTATCTGCGGGAAAGTTTCGACGCGGTTTATATCGCTGTCGGCATGTGGCAAAGTATCCCGCTCGGCATTGAAGGAGAATATCTTGCCGGTGTCTATGGCGGCATAGATTTTCTTTATGACTTCTGTGTCGGACGTCCCCAACGGCTGGGCAAAAAAGTTGCAGTCATCGGTGGCGGCAATACCGCGATGGACGCAGCCCGTACAGCTGTGCGGCTGGGAGCGGAAGAAGTTACAGTACTCTATCGCCGGACCAAAAAAGACATGCCGGCGGAAGAGATCGAAATAAGCGAGGCCGAAGAAGAAGGCATCAATTTTAAATTTCTGGTTGCTCCTGACTCATTGGCAGGAAAAGATGGCCGTCTTCAGAGCATCAAGCTGCAAAACATGAAAGCCATCCCTCCCGAAAAGCCCGGTGAACGCAGCAGGATCGAAGCGATCGAAGGTGCTTTTACTGAGCTGGAGCTGGACAGCTTAATTGTAGCTACCGGACAAAGAAGCAATCTGAGCGGTCTGGAAGACCTGGCCACAGATCGCCGGGGTCTGATTGATGTCGCAGCCGGAACTTATCAAACATCTCTCCCCGGCGTTTTCGCCGGTGGTGATGTAATCAACAACGGCAATAAGATTGCTATTCAGGCGATCGCTGACGCCAAACATGCTTCCTATGTGATTTCAAACTACCTTAACGGCAAAGAAGTAAGCTATGTTACCGACTACCATGTCGTCCGCAATGACGTTACCAGAGAAGAGATCCTCAAAACCCATACTGTAGCTGACAGTGCCAAAATGGGTCATTTGACTCCAGGTGAGCGACGCGATAACTTCCACGAAATTGTTGCCGGTTATACGGAAGAGCAGGCTCAGTACGAAGGTGATCGCTGCCTCGAATGTGGCTGTATGGATTACTTTGAGTGCAACCTCTTTGATCAGTTCAATCAGTATGATGTTGAACCTGAACGTTTTGCCGGCAAAATGAGCAGCTTTGATCACGATAACAATCATCCATATATTCTGATTGATCCCAATAAATGCGTGCTTTGCGGCATGTGCGTCCGTGTCTGTGACGAAGTAATGGGTGTTTGTGCCTTAGGTCTGGCAGACCGTGGTTTCGATTCGCGTATGATGCCGGCAGCTGAGCGCAGACTGCAGGATACCGCTTGTATCTCCTGCGGCCAGTGTGTAGAACTTTGTCCTGTCGGAGCCTTGCAGGAACGTCGCCCCGTGCATAAGCAGGTGCCTCTGGACAGCAAGCATACTCTGACGACCTGTGCCGGCTGCTCAGTTGGCTGCTCCCAGATACTGGAAAGTACTGGCAGCATGTTGCTGAGGGCTCTGCCGGTCGAAAACTGTGAAGTCTCAGGTGGCCTCCTCTGCGTCAAGGGTCGCTTTGAGCTGGATCGATTCCTGCCGGCAAAAGAAGAGCGTCTTGAAAGCCCCCTGGTACGCCGTGACGGAGAATTTGAGGAAACAAGCTTTGATGAGGCCATCCTCTCCTTCACCCGGGGAGCGCAGTCTTTGCTGGCAGTAGAAGGTGCTGACAAACTGGCTGTTTCGGTTTCAGACGAATATACCCTGGAAGAAATTGCTCTGATTCGTTCTTTCACTGAATCCCTGCTGGAAGACACAAAACTCTATAGTCTGGACTACAAGAAGAGCGCCCTGGAAGAAGTCCTCGGATCCGATAGTTCGCCTAACACATTTAATGAAGTCTTTTTAACTGACCTCATCATAGTTGTGGGAGGAGATCTGCTTAATACTCATCCGATGCTGGCGACAAAGATCCGCCGCGCCAATAAGGAAGGTGTCCATCTCGGCACCATCAACACGCACAGCACCCTGATGGATAAATGGACTCAGGATAATATCAAGGGCGAGCAGCTGGCTGATCTCCTGCAAAATTTCAGCGAGTCTGATTCAGCTCTGGCTCAGCGCTACCGTGACGCCAAACGCGCTATCCTCGTCTACGATAAGGATGCACTCAGCTATGAGGAAGAACTCAGGCTGATTGAACTGGCGCAAAAGAGCGGCCATCTTGCTTCACCGGGCAATGGAGTGATACAGGTCAAGGCCAGGGCCAACTCACAGGGTCTTTACGACCTGGGTGTAAGAGGAAGCCGCGAAGAACTGCTCAAGGATATCGATTCAGGTCAGATTAAAGGTCTGCTCGTCTTTGGCGACAGTGATCTGCCCGAAGCCTATGCTGCTAAGCTTTCCTTCCTCGCTGTTCAGGCCAGCAAGTATAGCCCGGCTTTTGTACACGCTGATGTCATCTTGCCGGGTTCATGCCTGGCCGAAAAAGAAGGCCTGATTACCAGCAGTGAAGGCAGAGTTCAGGCTCTCCAGCCGGTAATAGCTGCTGATGCAGGCAGTTTTGATCAGCTGCGTTATTTCTGGCATCATTTTGATCGTTCTGACGATGATATAGACTTACAGACAGCACGAGAAGCAGTAGTTTTCTACAATCAGGCTTATCAGGCGATTCTGGATCCGGAGAATATCGACATCTGGGTTCGTCCGCCGGAAGCCAAGGAATAAAACTATAGGCCTGGTCCCCATTCCGGGACTTAGCTAAGCAAAAGACCCCCTGCAGCCGGAGATTGTTTGATCGGGCTGCCGGGGGTCCTTTCATTTTTGCTTCAATAAATCATCGTCTGAAAAAATTACGTAATTTACCGAAAAAGCCTTTGCCTTTCTTAGGGGAAGCAGTCACCAGAGGCAGGGGTTTTCCATTTTCATCCACAGCCACTGTCAGCCTTGCATCCGGATAATGCTTGATGAAATCTGACAAAGCGTGATCTTCCGGAAGGTCTATGACTGCATTACATCTTCCATACATACCTTGCATCATAACCGATTCGATAGTCTGAGCCGCCTGTTCTTCCAACTCTGCCACCAGCTGCTCATGGCTGATGGCATCCAGCACATAAGCCTTGAAATAATATATAGATGCCCGGAAGGCGGCATCAGCATCCTGAACAGCTAACCAGATATCAAGCCACAACTTGCCATACACGAGAGCAGCCGAACCCGCTACATTCTTTTGATCGCTCAAAAGCAAAGCATCCAGAAAGTGAAAATATTCCTTCAGGGCATTTTTTCCCAGAAGCTGTGCCTGAGCATGCACTTCTTCCAGAGCGAGCGTGAATCTTTCTACTGTCTCGTCGGAAAAATCCTCTTCCTGAATCCACTTTATTTTCACTTTTAAACTGGTATCAGCATCTGTGATATCATCAAGGCCCAGCTGTCTGGAGTAAAAGCCGGCATTGCGCAAAATGCTCGCCAGATGCTCCTTGCGCATTGCTATATTTTCAGGTCTGGCCCGATCAGGATACTTTTTTTGATTCTTACTATTGCTCATAGCCCACCCTTCTCTGCTGCAAATCCTTTTCCTTGTTTATACAGGCAAGACCCGTTCAGGACTGCATCCGATAAACGAAAATTATCTACTTGCTGTTATTATACTTAAAAATTGAAAGATAATGACAGTAAATACAAGTATTATCTTCTGTCTGGATGATACAGTTAAAACTTGCTGCTTTTTCTGTATAATGATGTTCACTTATTCACTATCAGCCGCTGATTGCACATCCGTTTAGTAAGGATTCAACTTATGACAAAAAAACCACTAATTTACATCTTCGGTCACAAAAATCCGGATACGGATTCAATTTGTTCCGCTATCGCCTACGCAGAGCTCAAAAAGCTGCTGGGGCATCAGGCCAAGCCCATCAGATTGGGCAAAATTAATAAAGAGACGGAATTTGTGCTCAATTACTTCGGTCTGCCTGTTCCTGATTATTTACCCACGATCAGGACGCAGATTTCCGACCTGGACATTGATCAGGTTGAACATCTGAGTCCGCAATTATCTCTGCGGACCGCCTGGGATAAAATCAAGAGCACTAATATCAAGGTAGCTGCGGTAGTTGACGAAAACAAGAAACTACAGGGTATTGTGACCTTATCAGATATCACCAGCCGTTTTATGGACATTCTCAGCAATACTGAAGCACTTAAAGTCACACCACTGAAAAACATATTGAAAACTCTGAGCGCCCAGCTTCTGGTCGGCTCAGAAGAACAATTCAAGCCCAGCGGAAGAGCTCTGATTGCAGCTATGACTCCGGACGGCATGGCTCCCTTCATAGAACCTGGCGATATTGTCCTGGTCGGCAACCGCAAAGACAGCCAGCTGAAGTCTATCGAAGCAGGCGCCAACTGCCTGATCATCACCTGTGCCGGTCACGTTAATGCGGATGTACTCGGGGAGGCAGAAAGCAACGATTGCGTAATTCTAAGGACCAGCTATGATACCTATACAGTTGCTCTGCTGCTCAATCAAAGCATACCGGTTGAAATTGTCATGGCTAAAGATAAGCTGGCTGTTTTCCATATTAATGATTATATTGACGAGATCAAAGATGAAATGCTGCAGTCCAGACACAGAGCCTATCCTGTCGTGGACAACAATAATGAAATTCAGGGTTTTATCACCCGCTATCACCTGATCTCAAAAAAAGATAAACAAGTTATTTTGATTGACCATAATGAAGCCTCCCAGTCAATCGATGGCCTGGAACAAGCCCAAATTCTGGAGATTATTGACCACCACCGTATTGGCGGCATCATTACGGGTTCTCCCATTTACTTCAAAAACGAAGCAGTCGGCAGCACTGCGACTATCATAGCCGGACTATATCTTGATTTCAAAATTAAACCCGCAGCCAGCATTGCCGGCATACTATGCGCTGCGATTATTTCAGATACCATGCATTTTAAATCCCCTACCAGTACCGGTAAGGATCGGTATATGGCCGACAAAATGGCTCAAATTGCGCAACTGGATCTGGATAAATTTTCCAGAGAAATGCTGGATAACTCATCCAGCATCAAAAGCATGAGTCCTGAAGAAATACTAAATTATGACTTCAAGGAATTTTTTCTCAATAAGCACAAAGTAGGCATTGGCCAAATTACATCGAGCAATACGGAAGAACTCAATGCCGTCAGAGAGAGCCTCCTTCACTACCTGCATAAGCTCTTAGAAAAACAGGATTATCATGTTTTGATGATGATAGTCTCCGATCCGAGACGGGAAGGGTCAGAAATACTCTTTGCGGAAAAAGAAAAAGGACTGGTCAACAAGGCTTTTAATACTGATTCTGCTGAAAACAGTATGTTCCTTGAGGGTGTCATCTCCAGAAAGAAGCAGATTGTTCCCTTCCTGAACACTGTCCTGCAGTAAAAATTACAGAAAATAAACAAAGGGCGACACTGTTTAAAAGCAATGTCGCCCTTTATTGGCTGCCGATCCAGGATTTGAACCCGGACATACTGAGTCAGAGTCAGGTGTGCTACCGTTACACTAATCGGCAATATGAAACTCACCTTGAGAATGTTAGCACATAGCTGCTTTTACTGCAAGCCGGACCAGCTTATTTAAGGACGGCAAGTACATTTTTTCCTGCAACATAAGCGGATGAAAAGGCCCAGCGCAGATTGTAGCCTCCGGTATCACCGTTTACATCCAGCATTTCACCTGTCAGGTAAAGACGAGGGCAGATTTTGGATTCCAGGCTTTGCGGATAAATCTCATCAGTATTGATTCCGCCCGCTGTCAGCTGAGCAAATTTAAAACCACGTGTGGCCTTTACCGGTCTGCTGAATTCTTTCATGGCCCGGGCAATACTGTAGCAGCCGCTAACAGTCTTCTTAAGATCTCCGGCCTTGAGTTCCCGCAGCAGGACAAGCAGAATATCCTGAGCTAAAAGCCCGTTTAATAATTCTTCCCAGTTATAGTCAGGATGCAGCTCAATCTGCCTCATCATGAAACTGCTCAGCTCCTCCACAGACATCTCCGGTATAAGATCAAAAACCAAGTCACCTTTTCCGGAAGCGGGATCCCTTTCCACAGCCTCAGCCAGTTCCATGGCCGCAATGCCGGAAACACCGTAGTCGGTAAAAAGGAACTCTCCCTCAACTCGAGCAGAACTCTTGCCTCCATGGCTAAGATAACAGGCGGCAGCACGGAGACGCTGGCCTGAGCTGCGCCGCCATTTGCCGGCATCTGCCAGTTCGATCGGTACCAGAGCGGGAAAGAGTTGCGTGCGGCTGTGACCTAAAGCTGCTGCCAGAGTGTAGCCGGAATCATGACCACTGAGTTGAGGCTGGCTTTTACCACCGGCGGCTATAATTACAGCTTTCGCTTTGATTTGACCCTCTGTAATCAGGCTTCCCGACCGAAGATTGTCGGTGCTGCTTCTGAAACTTACAAAAAAAGCATCTTTGCCGGAATCCGGCCTGCACTTGATATCGTAAACCTCCAGCCCGTAATCCACTGCGACATTTCCGGCTGCCACTGCATTTAGCAAAGCGCTGTGTACCGTATCTGAACGCAGCGTACGCGGATAGAGACGCCCTGCCTCATCTTCGAGCAAAACTACTCCCAGATCCAGAAAAATCTGCCGGTATTTAGCTGCATCCACTATCTGGAATACAGGAAGAACGAAATCAGGATCCCCGCCCCGGTAATGGCCCTCCGGAGGGCCACTGTTGCCCAGATTACAGCGTCCGTTGCCTGATGCCAGGATCTTGCGCCCTGCCTTTTCCTGACGCTCCAGTACGCGCACAGACAGCCCGTCAGCCCTGCCGGATCCGGCGATGGTACAGGCAGCCATTAAACCGGCAGCTCCCGCGCCTACAATTAAAATATCAACTTCTTTCATAAGTTCACCTGTTAATCGAGAGCAAAGAGATAACCGTTCTTATCTGTCAGAACGATCAGGGTATTGTTATCCTGCGCTATCAAATTAACAACCTTTTCAGACAATTCACTTTCAGCCAGAAAGCTGCCGCTGTCAAAATCATAGGCGCGAATTATATTGTTCTGTGCCAGAAAAATGCTTTCGCAGGAATTCACCAGCAGCAGGTCACCATCAAGCTTACTGAAGCTGTCCAGACGCTCGAAGCTGAAAGAACCCTCTGCTTTACGCAAAATATACAGGCCCAGCTGGTCACCCTCGTCCACCAGCAAAGCCAGATGGTTTGTCGTCAGCGCCAGATCTTCGATTTTTTCAAAAGACTCCTCGAAAAGGATTTGTCCCTGAACTATATCGGCCAGCAGGACTGTCTGATTATTGTAGAAGACAGTACAATCATCGTTGAGCAGATCAATGGCGGGCAGGACTTCTGAGCCCGGCAGAGTCATCTCGGCGGTTTTCTCGCCCCATTCGTTATATCTGTAAACAAGCATCCCGGACTGAGCATGATTCAGGTTCAGGAGGACAAGATCGAAGCCCTTGCCGTCTTCATGAAAGGCCATATCCAGCGGGTAACCGGATTCAAAGAAACTCAGCGTCAGCAGCGGCTGTGACTGGGCTTTATTATATGCTTTAAGCTCTCCCAGACTGTCTGTCGTTTTTTGCAAAAGCAAAAATCTTTCCTCTGAAGCTTGGATATTCTCGACTGTTGCATCAGTCTCAATAACGATGGATTCACCCTGTGGCTGAAACATGATCAGATTCGATGAGAGCCTGGATTTGATGAAGAGACTGCCGCCTGAACTGGAGATCTCCCCCTCGCGGAAAGGCATTTCATAGGCCTGCTGCACCTGACCCAGCACATCCATAAAAATAACACTTCCTTCTTCCAGCCGTGCCAGATAGGTCCCCATACCAAGATATGACAAAGGATCAGTATTTTTTAAGTCGAAGCTGCTCCTCTGGCTTAGTCCCTGCTGCCTTTGTATTTCGGAGTTTACCTCCTGCGTGGGGAGACGCATTGTAAAGGCCAGAGCCAGTAAAAGCAGGGCGCTGGCTACTGCAAACCAGGCTAAAAAAGGTTTCTGCCCAGCCTTTTGCTCAGTTTTACCCTCTGTAAACTCAGGCATCTTTATCCTCTTCTTCCTCCAGCGAAGACAGAGGCAGGACACTGTTTACCAGCAGGGCAATTACGACACCGACCAGGGTATCAAGAAAACGTGTGACTGCAGCCTGCAGCGGCGTCATGTCCAGAATCGGACCGATGGCGATGATCAAGAGGACAACAGAACCCAGAACTGCCCCGTCTGACCTGAGGAAAGAGACGCTGATCCAGATCAGCAAAAGCACAAATATTGATAAAAGCAGGTTATAGGGCAGGGTATTGTATTCCAGCTTTGTCACTTCCTTCAACTGCAGGATTATCAGTCCGAAAACTGCTCCGATCAGAGTGGACTGGAGGCGGATGAAAGCTGCCACATAACTGTCCTTGATGCTGCCTCTCATAGCTATAATGGCTGCAATGGCTGCTGTAGTTGCATTTGAAGTTTCCGGCAGCAAGAGATAAAGCATCAGCACGAGAAACACGGCCAGAGATGTTTTTATAATACGCAGACCGGGAAAACGTATAGGTTCCCGCCGATGATCTGACCAGGCTGATCTGAATTTTTTAAAAAAATCGTTAATAGCAATCACTCCTAAACTTTCTTAAGCACATTCTAGCAAAAAGGACTGTCTAAAACAGTATAAATTAAAACTCCCCTGTGAGCTTAGGAGAACTCACAGGGGAGCAAATCTTATAGCGGTAAAAAGCTATTCTGACTTAATTAATACATACCCTGAGCAGCGGGGTTCATGGGCGGCTCGGGCTCAGGAATATTGGCGACAACGGCTTCTGTTGTCAGCAAGGTTGAAGCAATGGAGGCTGCATTCTGCAGAGCGGAACGTGCGACCTTGGCCGGGTCGACAATACCATGTTCGACCATGTTAACAACTTCTTCTGACAGCACGTCGAAACCATAGCCCTTGTCTGCAGCTTTAACCTTTTCAGAGATAACGCCGCCGTCCAATCCGGCATTGAGAGCGATCTGGCGGACAGGCTCTTCTAAAGCGCGCAGTACGATAGAAATACCGGTGCGGACATCGCCTTTTGCCTTGTCCATCAAGTCAGATATCTCCGGCAGAACATCAATGAAGGCGGCGCCGCCACCGGCGACAATACCTTCCTCAACAGCTGCTCTGGTGGCTGAAAGAGCGTCTTCGATACGATTCTTCTTCTCTTTCATTTCTACTTCAGTAGCTGCACCCACTTTAATAACTGCGACACCGCCTGACAGTTTGGCCAGACGTTCCTGCAGTTTTTCACGATCGAAATCGGAGTCGGTCTCTGTAATCTGACGTCTCAGCAAAGCAATACGGTCGTCGAGAAGTTTCTTATCACCGGCGCCATCAACAATAATGGTAGTTTCTTTGTCAATCTTGACTTGACGGGCACGACCGAGATCTGTCATCTGGACATCTTTGAGCTCCATGCCGAGGTCAGCAGAAATAACACGGCCACCGGTCAGGATTGCGATATCTTGCAGCATTTCCTTTCTGCGGTCGCCGAAACCAGGAGCTTTGACGGCTGCACAGTTGAAGGTACCACGCAATTTATTGAGGATGATAGTTGAAAGAGCTTCGCCTTCGAGATCTTCTGCGATGATAATCAGGCTGCTGCCGGATTGTACGATTTGTTCCAGAAGTGGCAGAATTTCCTGAACATTGGCAATCTTCTTATCAGTAAGCAAGATGTAGGGATCAGTGTAGGAAACTTCCATTTTGCTTGTGTCGGTAACCATATAGGCGGAGATATAACCGCGGTCAAACTGCATACCTTCGACTACTTCAAGTTCAGTACCCATAGTCTGGGACTCTTCAACAGTAATAACACCGTCGGTGGTAACGCTTTCCATTGCATTGGCGATTTCTTCACCAATCTGCGGATCGTTGGCGGAAATAGCGGCGACACGTGAAATATCCTGTTTGCCCTGAACTTCTTTGCTGTTCTTGCCAATCTGCTCAACTGCCTTTTCAACTGCCTGATCAATACCCTGCTTCAGAATAATCGGGTTGGCACCGGCGGCTATATTGCGCATGCCTTCGTGAACCATTGCCTGGGCCAGAAGTGTTGCTGTGGTTGTACCGTCACCGGCAACATCCTGAGTCTTGGTTGCCACTTCCCTGACCAGCTGGGCACCCATATTTTCGAAACGGTCTTCCAGATCAATCTCGCGGGCGATAGTCACGCCGTCATTGGTGATTACAGGTGCGCCATACTGCTTGTCCAGTACAACATTGCGGCCTTTCGGACCCAAGGTAATTCGCACGGTGTCAGCCAATTTATTAACGCCGGTAACCAGTGACTTACGGGCATCTTCTGTGTATTTCAAATCTTTAGCCATAGTTTTTTACTCCTTATAAATTATCTTTTAGCGTTGAACCGCTTATCATTCAACAATCGCCAGGATATCGCCCTGCCGCAAAATTGTGAACTCATCATCATCGATCTTAACCTCGGTGCCTGCATATTTGCTGATCAGCACACGATCGCCCACTTCGACTTCCATAATGACGTCTTTGCCGTCGATTATGCCACCCGGTCCTACTGCAACTATCTCTGCAACCTGTGGTTTCTCTTTTGCAGATGAAGGCAATACGATCCCCCCCTTAGTGGTTTCTTCTGATTCGAGCATGCGGATGACAACACGGTCTCCTAATGGTCTGATTTTCATAAATATACCTCCAAGTAATTTTTTGCTATATAAGTCTATAACTCTCTTCGCAAATTTAGCACTCACAGCGTAAGAGTGCTAATCCATTAATCAATATAACACGCGAAAACAGTTTGTCAAGCGAAATAATGCTAAATAATCGTGTCCAAAAGTGACATAAAAATGTCTTTGTCAGAAAGGAAATTCAAAATCAGAGATGAGGACAGGAGTGTATGCAGTGTTTCATACCTGACTGCCAGCGCAGTCAGAATCATGCTGACCAGCCAAATCACAGTTAAAGCGAAAACAGCGCCCAGCAATAAACCGCCTAAATGATTCACCCAGCCAAGCAGCGGAATGTGGTCGATGATACGGCTTAGCAGAGTAGCCACCAGAGAGAGAATGGCCCGAAGTGTTACTAATAGTATTAAAAAAGCGACTGCGCCGAGAAAAAGCCGGGCTGTCGCTTCTCCTGCCTGAGTGGCCAGTGGTCCTTGCGCCTGCTCAGTATGTACAATTATACCCCGGGCCCACTTCCCCGGCATGAAATTGGTCAGAGTCAAAAGCAGTTCGTCGCCCAAAGCCTGGATTTGCTCCCCCACATTACTGGAAATGGATGACGTTGTGCGCCTGAAGAAACCCTGAGCTGCCAGCCAATCCGTAAAAGGATTCACAAATAAGTAGGCCAGGACTATGGCAACAAGAGTAGTCGCAAATTGAATTAAAGTTCGCAAGAGTCCTTTGCGGTAAGCAAAGATTAAAAACAGGGTAAATACTAAGACAAGGAGGATATCATATATATATATCATCTTCGTCAGAGCTTCCGGCAAAAAATTCGAAGTGGCTGCCGTCCAGAAGGATGGTTTCACCGTCCGCAACCTCAGCTTCCAACAAGGCCGCTTCAATACCGCTGTTCACTATCAGACGCTGAAAACGACGTGTTGACTCGGTATCGGAGAAGTTTGTCGACAACATCAGTTCACGGATAAAGGGGCCTTCAACGGATATCATGCCCTGCCTGCTGCTGATCGTAAAGGGATAGGCTTCCTTGGGACGATAAACGGTAATGGCAGCTTCCTCTTCCAGCTCGGGTACCGGCAGCTCTGGTACCTCGCTGAGCAAAGCATTAATCAATTCGTTCACACCTGAATGGGTAACTGCCGAGACTCTGTAAACGCGATATCCCTCCCTGCTGATCTCAGACTCAAGGAGATCAACAGCTTCAGCATCTGCAACATCTGTCTTACTGAGAACTACCCATTGTTCTTTCTCAGCCATGCTGGTCTTATATGACTTCAACTCATGATTTATAGTGTGAAAAGCCTCTAAAGGATCAACACCGTAGAGTCCTGACGCATCAACTACGTGCAGAAGCAGACGTGAGCGTTCCGCGTGCCGCAGGAAGTCAAGACCCATACCTGCACCTTCAGAAGCCTTCTCAATAATACCGGGCACGTCAGCCACGACAATGCTGCTGCCGGCGCGCGTAACAACGCCCAGGACAGGTCTGATAGTGGTAAAAGGGTAATCCGCAATCTTGGGTTTAGCTGCGGAAATAACTGACAGCAGGGTCGATTTACCGGCATTTGGATAACCTAACAGAGCTACATCAGCCAAAAGACGCAGTTCCAGACGCAGTGTTCTTTCCACGCCGCTTGTTCCGGCTGAAGCAAAGTTCGGCGCCTGCCTTACGGAATTCTTGAAACTGGCATTACCGCGGCCGCCCCTGCCACCCTTGGCTACGATAATTTCGTCACCGGCTGCTTTTAAATCTGCCAGCAAAACACCTTCTTCATCATCAAAGACCAGGGTGCCGCCGGGAACTTCCACGATTAAATTATCGGCACTGGCACCCGTGCGCAGGTTGCCACTGCCATTCTGCCCGTCTTTGGCAAAAAAATGTCTTTGGTAGCGGAAATCCTGAAGTGTATTTTTGCTTTCGGCCGCACGCAAAATGACGTCCCCGCCGCGGCCGCCATGACCACCGTCAGGGCCGCCATCGGGGATGTATTTCTCGCGCCGGAATGAAACACAGCCGTTGCCGCCGTTACCGGAACGCACTTCAATTGTTGCCTGATCATAAAACATAGGTCAAATAAGTATTAAGTAATACTTATTCCCAGCTTATTGTTCGACAGGATAAACGCTCGCCTTGGTCTTATCACGTCCCAGACGCTCGAAGCGCACTATGCCATCAACTAAAGCATACAAAGTGTCATCTTTGCCGATGCCGACATTATGGCCGGGATGGATCTTGGTGCCACGCTGGCGAAAAATAATATTTCCTGCCAGACAGGTCTGACCATCGCTCAGCTTTGCTCCTAAACGTTTTGATTGGGAATCACGGCCGTTACGTGTGCTTCCCATTCCCTTTTTGTGGGCTAGAAGTTGTATATCTACTCGAATCATTCTGACTTCCTCCGTAATATCATTTCACAGTCTGATTACTGATATATTTCTTAAATTCTCTAATAAAGTCTTAGCGCTCATCAATACAAGTAATGTATTGGGAGCCGTAACTGTCTTCAAGCTGCATGCATCCTATGCGAACACTGCCCATCAAGCTGGCGACTTGTATTAATTGATCTCTGTCTTCACTGTTGTATGAAACCTGACAGCAGATGAGACCATCTTCAGCTTGATAATCCGGTTCAATTCGCGCTATATCCTGCAAACTGCCGATCGCGGTTTGAGCGATAGCGGAAGCTGCGGCACAAATAATGTTTTCACCTTTGACCGCGGTACCTGCGTGTCCATCCAAATGAAAAGAAACGACGCGGTCTTCCCGGTCCAGTTTGAAACGCGCGGTCAGCAAGCTTAGCTCACGATCTCGCTGATGCGTACTTTGGTATAGGGCTGACGGTGACCCTGCTTCCTGCGATAGCCTTTTTTCGACTTGTATTTCATGACGTAGATTTTCTTGCCGCGGCCATGCTTCACCAGTTCAGCCTTAACTGAAGCTCCCTCGACAAGGGGATCACCTACGGTCAGTCTGTCTCCGTTATGGACTGCCAGAACCTGATCAAAGATAATTTCTTCCTCAGCTGCCACGTCCAGTTTCTCAACGAAAACTTCGTCTCCTACCGCGACACGGTATTGTTTACCGCCTGTTAAAATAATAGCGTAATTCATTGCGTTCCTCCTAAAAAGTCTCGCCCGACTCAGGTTGCCGGCAAGCAGCATTAAAACCCCGCCAGAGCGGTCGCCGAATAATGATACGACACGAGGCTCAAACTGTCAAATTAATCCCTGACAAGACTCAGCAGAGCTGATTGCAAAAGTAAGTGCACCTATTTAACTAGCACTTCATTTACAAACTAA